>Ga0316198_10001176_pt1 | contig 15174 bp, 15 predicted proteins | sample OudBieAanoxic_MG_FD_204935 | JGI IMG/M metagenome (GOLD analysis project Ga0316198, IMG submission 204935) | Coastal sediment microbial communities from Oude Bieten Haven, Netherlands - site A anoxic | ecosystem: Environmental > Aquatic > Marine > Coastal > Sediment | place: Netherlands...
TCCGAGTCGCCCACTCGCTCGGCGGCCGAAGTGGGTCGCGGGCGGGCCGTGGTGGCCGGCGGCATGGTCTACGTCTCCTCGGTCGGACCCATCGATCCCGACAGCGGACAGGTCGTCAGCGGCGACATCAAGCTGCAGGCCCGCCAGTGCATCACCAACCTGCAGTCGACGCTGGAGGAGCGAGGCAGCTCGCTGGCCGACGTCGTGTGGGCCAACTGGTCGCTGCGCGAGGCATCCGAGTTCGACACCTTCTACCAGGAATGGCTGCGCTGGTTCCCTGACGAGGCCCCGGTCGGGCAGGGCACGCTGATGCCCCTGCTGCAGCGGCGAGCCGGCTTCCGCATCTCCATCGGCGTCATCGCGGCCACGCCGGCTGCGCCGCGGGACAACGGTACGGGTGCGGCGCAGATCCCGGCCGTGATCTCGGCCCAGGGTTCCCCTCACGGCGAGGCACCCGAGCAGCCGCCGGCACCACCGCCCGCGGGTGCTTCTCCGGAAGTGGCGCCGCCCGCCGCCGGCCCCGAACCGTCCTCGGCGCGAGCGGACGGCGACGTCGAGTAGACCTGCCTCGCGCCCTCGGGCCGCCTATTCACCAAGCAGCTCAACGCGACCCTTCGGGCGACTGATACGCACCCCTGACGCGGGACGCGCATGGCCCCGACACCACGATGCATCGCGTGTATGCAACCGGCCGATTCCGGCGTCATCCGGTCACGTTGAACAATCCCATGGATACGGAGCCCGGCCGCACTGGCGAGCCCGGCCGCACTGCCGGCCCCAGCCGCGCGGCCCTACCTTGGCTGGAGTCTGCGCCAGACGAACGAACGGACCGCTGGGCAAGGTCAAGCGTGCATTCGTTCGCTAGATCGTTCGCAGGGCGGCTCGAGCGTCACCCGGGCCTGGCTGCGCACCGGCGGCGGCCGACCCGGTGCCGCTCCCATCAGCTCGTTCGTTCGTCTGGGGACCGTCTCGGCCTGACTCCCACGGCCTGCTGCGCCGCCTCGCCCCACACGACGGCTGCCCCGGCGACGGCGCCTGGACAGGGGCAAGACCAGGAAGGACGCAGACACCGCGTTGCGCGAGGGACAATCGGGTAGCTTGGGCGTCTGCGGGACGGCGGACCCCGACCCGCGACGCAGGAGGCGAGAGCACCATGACCAGCATCGACCCCAACGAGCTCTTCATCGGCCACCTTCTCGACGCCGACGGTCCGCTGACCATCGACCCGGGCGACCTCACCACGCACGGCGTTATCGTCGGTATGACCGGCTCGGGCAAGACCGGCCTGGGCATCGATCTGCTCGAGGACGCGCTGCTGCAGGGCATCCCCTGCCTGGTCATCGACCCCAAGGGCGACATGGGCAACCTGCTGCTCACCTTCCCCGAGCTGCGCCCGGAGGATTTCCGCCCCTGGATCGAGGAGGCGGCCGCCGCGCGCAAGGGCATCACGCCCGACGAGCTGGCCGCCAAGACGGCGCAGACGTGGCGCGACGGCCTGGCCCGCAGCGGCATCACCCCCGACCGCATCGGCCGCCTGCGCCAGACTGCCGGCTTCACCATCTACACCCCCGGCTCCACCGCCGGCGTACCCCTCAACCTCGTCGGCTCCCTGCGAGCACCCGACGCGGCCGACGACGTCGAGACCATGCGCGACGAGGTCGAGGGCTTCACTGCCGGCCTGCTCGGGCTCGTGGGCGTCGAGGCCGACCCGCTGTCGAGTCCCGAGCACATCCTCATCGCCAACCTCGTCGAGCGCGCCTGGGCGGAAGGGCAGGATCTCGACCTGGCCACGCTCCTGGCGCAGATCCAGGAGCCGCCGATGCGCAAGCTGGGCGTGCTCGACCTCGACACCTTCTATCCGCCCAAGAACCGTGCGGTGCTGGCGCTGAAGCTCAACGGCCTGCTGGCCTCGCCCTCCTTCGCCTCATGGAACCAGGGCCGCCCGCTCGATATCGCCTCGATGCTCCAGGCCGACGGCCGACCCCAGGCCGCCATCATCAGCGTCTCCCACCTCTCCGAGGCCGAGCGCATGTTCGTGGTCACCATGGTGCTCTCCAAGATGGTCACCTGGACGCGGCGCCAGTCGGGCACCGGCGAGCTGCGGGCACTCATCTACATGGACGAGGTCTTCGGCTACGTGCCGCCGACCGCGGCCCCGCCGGCCAAGAAGCCGATCCTGACCATCCTCAAGCAGGCCCGCGCGCACGGCGTAGGCATGGTGCTCTCGACCCAGAACCCGGTCGATCTCGACTACAAGGCCATCAGCAACGCCGGCACCTGGCTCATCGGCCGCCTCCAGACGGAGCGCGACAAGGCGCGCCTCCTCGACGGCATGACCTCGGCCGCGGGCGAGGTCGACAAGGGCGCCATCGATGACGTCATCTCCGGGCTCGACAAGCGCCAGTTCCTCTTCCACAGCACGCGCGCCGACGCGCCCGTGCGCTTCGGCACGCGCTGGGCGATGTCCTATCTTGCCGGGCCGCTCACGCGCGATCAGATCAAGCGCCTCACCGGTGACCAGCCGACCCCCGCCGCCGGAACGATGGACGACAGCGGCGCGGCCCAGGCAGCGCCCGAGCCGGCCCTGGCCGAGGACGAGACGCTGGTGGCGCCCGACGTCGCCGCCGAAGTCTACTATCTCGACCCGGCAGCGCCGTGGGCCGCCGAAGTCGGCGCCGTGCCCGGCGGCACGCGCCTGACCCCGACCCTGGTCGCGCGCGTGCACATGCTCTTCGACGACACCAAGGCCGACCTGCGTGAGACCGTGGAATGGGAGGCCTTCGCACCCCTCGGAGAGCGCGAGGTGGATTGGGCGGAGGCCATCGCCGTCGACTACGACTCGCGCGACCTCCGTCGCGACCCGCCGGACGGCGCGGCCTACGTGCTCACCGACGCGCCCATCGGCAAGTCGACCTTCTTCCGCTCCGCCACGGCCGACCTCAAGAGCCACCTCCACCGCAGCCAGACCGTCGCGCTGCAGGCCAACCGCGAGCTCAAGCTCTACTCGCGCATCGACGAGTCGGAGTCCGCCTTCGCCGATCGCTGTCGTCAGGCCGCGGACGAAGGCAAGGACGCGGAGGTGGCCAAGATCCGCGAGCGCATGACGGCCAAGATGGACAAGCTGCAGGCGGCCATCGCCAAGTACCAGGACCGCATCGACGAGCTGCAGGCGGACGTGCGCAACCGCCGCACGCAGGACCTCATCTCCATCGGCAGCTCCGTGCTCGGCAGCATCCTCGGCGGTCGCGCCAGCACCAGCACCATCGCGCGCTCGGCCGGTCGGGCGGCGACCCGGGGCCAGTCCTCTTCCCAGCGCATCCGTACCATCGAGAACCGCATCGACGAGAAGAACCTGGCCCTGGAGGACCTGGAGGACGACCTGGCCGAGGTCATGGCCGAGATCGACGAGGAGTGGGACGCCAAGGCTGAAGCCATCGAGCCGCTCGAGATCAGCCTCGAGAAGAGCGACATCACCGTCGACGAGGTGAGCCTGCTGTGGCTGCCCGTCGGGTGAGCCACGCAGGTCCCGAACAGGCCACTAGGACCGTTTCGACGGGCAAAAGGTACGCCCCGACTGGTAGCGTTACCTGTATAGTGCCCAGCACAGCCTGCGTATCAACGCCCGGTGGCAGGGAAACCGGGCGGCAGAGCTGGAGGAGTATTGAAGGAGGACCATGAAGACACGTGCAATCGCGCTGACTTCTGCCGTCGCGCTGACGGCTGTCATGGCGGCCCCGATCGTGGCCCAGGACGAGATGGCCGGGCCAGAGCCGTTCGCTGACGACGCCAAGCCGTACGTCCCGATCGTCTCGAAGGGTTTCCAGCACCAGTTCTGGCAGGCTGTCGAGAGCGGCGCCGAGCAGATGGCTGCTGATCTCAACATGGACATCAACTTCATCGGCCCCGAGAGCGAGTCGCAGGTGGCCAAGCAGATCGAGATGCTGCAGGCCGAGTACGACAAGAGCCCGCAGGCCGTGTGCTTCGCGGCGCTGGATAGCCAGGCCGCGCTGCCGCTGCTCGAGCAGATGCAGGCTGACGGCATCCCCGTCATCGCCTTCGACTCCGGCGTCGAGGGTGAGATTCCGATCACCACCGCTGCAACGGACAACGTGGCTGCCGCTGCGCTTGCCGCGGACAAGATGTTCGAGATGGTCGGTGAGGGCGCCCAGGTGGGCGTCATCGTCCACGACCAGACCAGCCGCACCGGCATCGATCGCTCCGACGGCTTCGTCGCTCGCGCCGAGGAGCTCGGCCTCGAGATCGTCGGCCCGCAGTACGGCGGTGGCGACCAGCTCAAGTCGACCGACCTGGCCAAGGCCATGATCCAGGGCAACCCGGACATCGCCGGCTTCTTCGGGGGCAACGAGGGCTCGGCCATCGGCGTCATCAACGCCGTCAACGAGCTCGACATGTCCGGCGACATCGTGGTCATCGGCTACGACTCCGGCGCGGCGCAGATCGCGGCCATCAACGACGGCCTGATGTACGGCGCGGTCCAGCAGAACCCGGTCGGCATCGGTGCCAAGTGCGTCGAGGCTGCGGCCATGGCGCTGCAGGGCATGGAGGTCCCCTCCATGATCGACACCGGCTTCCTGTGGGCCGATGCCGAGACCATCGATGACGAAGACGTTATGGCGGTCCTGTACGAGTAGAGCCGAGCATTCGAGCTAAGTGATCGACGGGGCTGCCGCGCAACCAGCGGCGGCCCCGTCCGTCTTTCCGAACGAGGAACCCATGGCGGACGAACCGCTCCTCCGGCTGCAGGACATCGACAAGGCGTTCCCGGGCGTGCAGGCGCTCAAGGATGCCCAGTTCGAGTTGCGCCCCGGGGAGGTACACGCGCTCGTCGGTGAGAACGGCGCCGGCAAGTCCACGCTCATGAAGGTCCTCACCGGCGTCTACCAGAAGGACGCCGGCATCATCGAGGTCGGCGGCACGGCAGTGGAGGTGCCCAATCCGCGTGCCGGTCGCGATCTCGGCATCAGCATGATCCACCAGGAGCTGCTGCTGGCCAACCATCTCACCGTGGCCCAGAACATCTACCTCGGTCGTGAGCCGCGCGGCCGCCTGGGCTTCACCGTCGACGACAAGGCCCAGGTCCGTCAGACCGAGGAGCTCGTCGATCGCCTGGGCCTGAAGCTCGATCCGACCGCCAAGTGTGGCGATCTCAAGGTCGCCCAGCAGCAGATGGTGGAGATCGCCAAGGCCCTGTCGCTGGATGCCAACGTGCTCATCATGGACGAGCCGACGGCGGCTCTGACCGACACCGAGATCGAGGAACTCTTCCGCATCATCCGCTCGCTGCGAGAGCAGGGCAAGGGCATCGTCCACATCAGCCACCGGCTGGAGGAACTGCAGGAGATCAGTGACCGTGTCACGGTCATGCGCGACGGTCAGCATGTCGACACCGTCAACACCGGTGACGTGACCATCGACGAGATCATCTCCATGATGGTCGGGCGCACCATCTACGAGGAGGCACCGCGCGTGCCCGAGGATGCCGACCGGGCGGACATCGTCCTCGAGGTCCGGAACCTCTCACGCGGCCGCGCTGTGCAGGACGTCTCCTTCCAGCTCCGGCGGGGCGAGATCCTGGGGGTCTCCGGCCTCGTGGGCGCGGGTCGCACCGAGACGGCCCGGCTCATCTTCGGCGCCGACAAGAAGGACGCCGGCGAGATCATCGTCAACGGCCAGCCGGAGGAGATCCACAATCCCGCGGAAGCGGTGGGGAAGGGCATCGCCTACCTCTCCGAGGACCGCAAGCAGCACGGCCTGACCCTCGGGCTCGACCTCGAGACGAACATCGCGCTGGCCTCGTTCAACAAGTTCCTCAAGTCGCTCGGGCAGGTCGACACGAGCAAGACGAAGGCCGCCGCCGAGCAGCGCATCGAGGAGCTCGACATCCGCACGCCCGGCACCAGGCAGAAGGCGCGCAACCTGTCGGGCGGCAACCAGCAGAAGGTCGTCATCGCCAAGTGGCTGACCGCGGAAACGGACGTCCTCATCTTCGATGAGCCGACGCGCGGCATCGACGTGGGCGCCAAGCAGGAGATCTACCACCTGCTCAACGAGCTGGCCGCCGAGGGCAAGTCGATCGTGATGATCAGCTCGGAGCTGCCGGAGATCCTGCGCATGAGCCACCGCATCATCGTCATGTGCGAGGGGCGCGTCACGGGCGAGCTAACCGCTGATGAAGCGGACCAGGAGAAGATCATGACGCTCGCGACCCAACGCGAGTCCGTCGCCGAACTCAAGGACTTGTCGAGGGCATAGATGCAGAGCTCAGTGAAATCAGCAGGGTCCATCTTCCGTTCCGACGCGGTCCAGCGCCTGCTCGCGCTCGGCGCTCTCCTCATCCTCATCGTCTTCTTCGCCATCGCCTCGGAGTTCTTCCTGACCTGGAGCAACGCCAAGGGCATCTTCCTCGCGACCTCGGTCGTGGGCATCCTGGCCATGGGCGTGACCTTCGTCATCATCACTGCCGGCATCGACCTCTCCATCGGCACGGTCATGACGTTCTCCGCGGTCATGACCGGCGTGTTCATCACCAACCTGGGCGTGCCCTGGCCCATCGGCCTCTTCGGCGGCATCCTCGCCGGCACGCTCATGGGTACGGTCAACGGCACGCTCGTGGCCCGCTTCGGCCTGCCGCCGTTCATCGCCACGCTGGGCATGCTCAACATCGCCCGCGGCCTGGCCCTCGTCATCAGCGAGCTGCGGCCCATCTACTTCAACGACCAGCCCGGGTTCAACGAGTTCTTCATGGGCTCGGTCATGGAGACCATGGGCCTGCCGGACGTGCCCAACCTCGTCTTCGTCTTCTTCGGCGTGGCCATCGTGGCCGGATTCATCCTCAGCCGCACGGTGCTCGGCCGCTACATCTTCGCCATCGGCAGCAACGAGGAAGCCACCCGCCTCTCGGGCGTGCGCTCGATGCGCTACAAGGCCTCGGCCTACATCATCAGCGGCACCATGGCCGGCATCGCCGGCGTGGTCATCGCCGCTCGCCTCAACTCGGCTCAGCCGGCCGTCGGCTTCGGCTACGAGCTCGACGCCATCGCTGCCGCGGTCATCGGCGGCACGTCACTGGCCGGTGGTGAGGGCTCCATCTTCGGCACCGTCATCGGCGCCTTCATCATCAGCGTGCTGACCAACGGATTGCGCCTGCTGGGCGTGCCCCAGGAGTGGCAGATCACCATCACCGGCATCATCGTCATCCTGGCCGTCTACCTCGACATCCTGCGGCGGCGCCAGAACGCCTGACCGCCGCGCGGACGCGCAGCTACGCTCTATCGCAGCTTGACGGCGGTGCCGAAGGCGAGGATCTCGCTGACGCCGCTGGCGATCATGGAGGTCGTGTAGCGCACGGCCACGATGGCATCGGCGCCGGCCGCCTCCGCGGACTCGATCATCATCTGGGTGGCCTCGTCACGGGACTGGGTCATGAGGTTGGAGTACTCGGGCACGGCCCCGCCGAAGATGTTGCGGATCCCAGCGGTGATGTCATAGCCGATGCCGCGAGCGCGGGCCGCGTTGCCGCGCACGATGCCGATGGTCTCGACGATCTCTCGCCCTTCGATGGTGTCGGCGGTGGCCAGGATCATGATGGTCCTCCCGTGTCGGTTGCTCACGCTTCGGCCGCGCGGCTTAGCTAGGGTCGAGCGGCTCAGCTAGGGTCGATCGGTGACCACAGCGTACGACGCGCAGCCGTCCCCGTCGCTCGGGCCCGACTACCGCAAGGTCTGGGCGTCGGCCGCCGCGTCGAACCTGGCCGACGGCATCTTCTTGGTGGCGCTGCCGCTCATCGCCATCACGCTCACGACGGAGCCGGCGCTGGTGGCGGGTGTGGCCATCGCGGCGGAGCTGCCCTGGCTCTTCTTCGTCCTCTTCGCGGGCGCCATCGCCGATCGCGTCGACCGCCGCGCCGCGATGCGCAACGTGCAGCTGCTGCGGGTGGCCATGGTGGCGGTCCTGCTGCTGATGGCGGCCACCGACTCGCTGGCGCTGTGGATGCTCTATGCCGCCGCCCTCGGGCTGGGTATCGCCGAGACCTTCTTCGACACGGCGGGCATGTCGATCATGCCCAGCCTCGTCCCGCGCCAGCTGCTCGACCGGGCCAACAGCCGCCTCTACGCGGTCGAGCTGACGGCCAACGAGCTCATCGGTCCGCCGCTCGGCGGCCTGCTCGTGGCCCTGGCCATCCCGGTGGCGCTGGCGGGCAGCGTAGTCGGCTACGCCCTGGCCGCGCTGGGCCTGACCCTCGTCGCGGGCTCGTTCAAGCCGCAGCCACGTCCCGGCTCGAGCTCGATGTTTGGCGACATCCGCGAGGGCATGGTCTTCCTGTGGCGTACCCCGGTGCTGCGCACGATGGCCATCATCGTGGCCGGCTTCCACTTCGCCGACGCGGCCGTCTTCGCGGTCATCGTGCTCTTCGTTGTGGTGCCCGGTCCGATGGGGCTGGACGAGGTCGGCTACGGCCTGCTCATGGCCTCCTTCGCCATCGGCGGGCTGGCCGGGTCGGTGCTGGTCGAGCCGGTCGAGCGCCGCATCGGCCGGGCCAGGGTCATCCTCATCGTGGTCCTCGCCTCGGCGGTGGCCATGGCCATCCCGCTGGTGACCGCCGAGCCGCTGCCCATCGCGCTCGGTCTCGCGCTGCTGGGGGTCACGGTCATGATGTGGAACGTCATCACGGTCTCGCTGCGCCAGCGCATCACACCCGACCACCTCCTGGGCCGGCTCAACGCGGCCTACCGCTTCTTCGGCTGGGGTGCCGGCCCGCTCGGGGCACTGGCCGGCGGGCTCATCGCGCTGGCCTCGGCCGCGATGCTGGCCACGCTCTACTTCCGGCGCTACCTGCGCGACAGCGATCTCGATGTCGCGGAGCTGCCCCAGGACGCCGCCACCGCAGCCGAGCCCGCCTGAGCGGCCGCACGCCCTACTCGAGCTCCCAGGTCCGCGCCCGGTCCTGGGCCGCCCACTCGTCGCGCAGGATGCCCATCAGATGCATGTCGTGGTAGCGACCGTGGCGGTAGTAGGCCTCGCGCTCGGTGCCCTCGAGGGTGAAGCCGACACGTTCATACACGCGCATGGCGCGCGCGTTGAAGTCGAAGACGTGCAGGTACACGCGCTCCAGGCGCAGCTCCCCGAAGCCGAAGTCGAGCAGCACCTCCATGGCCTCGGTGCCGTAGCCCATGTCCCACTCGCTGCGCTCGCCGATGCCGATGCCCAGCTCGGCTGCTCCGTTGTGCAGGTCGACCTCGTGCAGCGCCGCGAAACCGATGGGCAGGTGCTCGTGCCGCAGGCAGATGACGAAGTGCCAGATGCTCTGACCTTGCCGCGGCTGGAGGTCTTCGAACCAGCGCTCCTCCGCGATGTGACTCCAGGGTGCGCGGTTGGCCAGGCCTTCGCCCACGTCCGCATCGGCCAGCCAGTCGAGGAAGGCACGGATGTCCTTGCGCTCCGCGGGACGCAGGTAGGTGCGCCGGCTGCGCAGGATGGGCCGGGGGAGGGGTAGGCGGTCGCTGGTCACGTCCGCTCCCACGTCCGGGTCCACGTCTGCGCCTGCCACTCGTCGCGGAGCAGACCCATGACGTGGACGTCGTGGCGAGATCCGTGGTGGTAGCTCGCCCGTCGCCCCGTGCCCTCGAGCCGGAAGCCGAGCTTCTTGTAGACGTGCACCCCGCGCTGGTTGGTGGCGAAGACGTGCAGGTAGATGCGGTGCAGACGCAGTTCACCAAAGCCGAAGTCGACGGCGATACGGGAGGCCTCCGTGCCGTAGCCCTGGTCCCACAGGGCCGGCTCGCAGATGCCCACCCCCAGCTCGGCCTTGCCGTTGACCTGGTCGACCGAGTGCAGTCCTGCGATGCCGACTGGCCGCTCGTCGGCGCGCAGGCAGATGAGGAAGTGCCAGCGGCTCTTGCCCTGCTCTTCCTGCAGCTGTTCGAACCAGCGTTCCTCGGCGAGGTCGCCCTGGGGGGCGCGCCCGCCCAGCGTCTCCATCACCTCGGCGTCGTTCATCCACGTGGCCAGCAGCCCGACCTCATCGCGCTCCGCCGGGCGCAGGAACACCCGTTCGCCACGCAGGAACGGGCGACGCCACCGCTCGCTCATGGCGCCAGTCTAGGCGCCTCGCCGTCGTGCTACGGTGCGCCCATGACGGCGACCCGGTTCGGCACCTTCGCCGAGCTCCTGGCCGAGACTGCGGAGCCCCTCCGCCCGGTCGCCACGCGGCTCCGTCAGATCGTCCTGGAGGTCCACCCCGAGGCCGTCGAGGTCGTGCGCCTGGGTGATCGCGCCGCGACCTACGGTCTGGGACCCAGGAAGATGAGCGAGGGCTACTGCTACGTGCTGCCCTACCAGCGCTGGGTCAACCTCGGCCTCTACCAGGGCGCGGTGCTGCCCGATCCAGAGGGCCTGCTGGAAGGTACCGGTGCCCGGTTGCGCCACGTGAAGGTGCGCTCGCTGGAGGATGCGAATGTGCCGGCCGTGCGTGCGCTCGTCGACGCCGGCCTGGCCGAGCGGCGGGCAGCCCTGGACCGCTGAGCCGGCGATGCGGGCCTCGCAGCGTCCGCGCCGAGCATTCCGCCGGATCCTTCCGCGGGCGCGTTGACGGACCGCACCGGACCCATCGGTCCCTATGGGGCTGACCCAAGTACGGGTTGTTCCGGAAGGGTGCGGACGGCACCATCCTGACCAACACCTCGATGGACCTCACACAAGGGTCGGCAACGCATCCAGGTGGCTCGGCTTCGCAGTGGCGCCGAGCAAACCCCGAGCACCGAGCACCGTCCAGCAGCCCACTGAACGCGAGATAAGGAACGTTAGATGGCGTCCATGGCAGCGAATGACCTCGGCCCGATGCTCACCGCGAGTGAGGTTGCCGAGCTCTTGCATCTGCACGTCAACACGGTCAAGCGCCTCGGGGACCGTGGTGAACTGCCGTTCTATCGTGTCTGCAAGCGGGGAGACCGCCGCTTCCGACTGGAAGACGTGATGGCCTTCCTCGCGCGCAACCGCTAGCGACACAGCCCCGAGACCGCCAGCGCGGCGGTCCCAGAGCCTGCCCCGCGCCGCCGGTAGCATCGTCACCGGCGGCGTCGGCATGTCCGGGGCACGTAGCATGGGCTCGTGCCCGGACCCACCCGTTTCGAGGAACTGCTCGTCCGCCTGCGCGGAGCCGATGCACGCCTGGCTGCGGCAGCGCTGGCGCGCGACGTGGTGCCCGGCCAGGCAGGACCCGATGACCGCATCGTGGCCCTGGCCTGGGCTACTCACGATCTCGAGCGAACCGGCAGCGTGCCGCTGCCCTTCAGACGCACCGCCCGCGACCGCCTGCTCGAGGGGGACACGATGGCCGTGCGCTACGGACCGGTCCTGCTGCTGTTGGAGCAGCCCCATGCCGAGGGCGAAGGGCGGGTCGCGGCCTACCTCTCACGCTACGGCGAAGGGGTGCTTGCGTTCTTCGTGGAACGCCCGCGGTATCTGCCGCCGTCGCGGGCGTCGGAGCGGCCGCCGCGCCCGGTGCACACCCCGTTCGAGCGGCGCGGCTGGCTGGTGCCTCACGAGTGGCCCTGGGGGCCGTTCGTCATCGCGCTCGAAGAGGAGCGCTAGCCACGCGCCGACGGGCCGGGAACGCCGGGCCTAGGTTTCGGCGAGGGCCTTCGCCTGGCCGACCCAGTCCTCGCGTTTGATCTGCCCCGGACTGGTGTTGGTCTCAAGGCCGAACTTGGGGATGTCATCGTCGGTCCAGGCGGCGATCTGGGCGTAGCTCGTCACGCCCGCGGCCGCGAGCTTGGCGGCCTTGACCTTACCCAGGCCCTTGATGGCCGTGAGGTCGTCGAGCGCGCCCGCCTCTGGCGGCGCCACGGTCGGGGCCGGCGCCGCAGGCTCCGCCGCCGCCGTTGTCGTGCGCCGGTCGGGCACCTCCAGCTCGAGCTCGTCGCTCTCCTTGCGCCCGCGTGCCCATGCGGCCGCGCCGGCCGTGCCGGCCGCTGCCGTGACGGCGGCGATCAGCGCCGCGATCTTGCCCCTCATCGCATCCTCCTCGCCTAGTCTTCCTTAGTGCTGTCCCCAGCGCTCGCGGTGCACCACCTCCTCGAAGCCCTTGCGGCCACCGGCTCGGGGTGGACGGGTGAGGTCGTCGGGGTCGGCCGGCCAGCCGAGCGCGATGATGTACTGGCACTCCTTGTGATCGGGCAGGCCCAGCACCTCCGCCGCCAGGTCGAAGTCCTTCACCGTGATGGGGCAGGAACCGATGCCCATCTCCCACGCGGTGAGCGTGATGTTCTGCGCGGCGCGGCCGAGGTCCCAGAGCACCGAGCGTGGGTAGTCGGGATCGGGTCTGTCCACGACCTGCGCGATGGCGGCACCCGCGTAGGGCAGGTGCTTGGCGTAGATGGTCACGCCGCTGAGGCGCTTGAGCGATCCGGGATCACGGACGGTCATGAAGTCCCAGCACTGCGTGTTCTTGGACGAACCGGTCTTGCGCGCGCTGTCGACGATTCGCCGCACCTCGTCTTCGGTCAGCGGCTGCGGCTTGTACTTGCGCACCACGCGCAGCGAGCGGATGGCGGTGATGGTGTCCATGCCCTGAGTCTATCGGGCGCAGGAACCGTGACGTTGCCGGTCCTGCCGCCTAGACTGCCGCGCATGCCCAGCAAGTTCGAGTCGCTCGACGTCGGGGGGCGAGAGGTCAAGGTCACAAACCCCGACAAGGTCTACTGGTCCGGGCCGGGCCACACCAAGCTGGACCTCGTGCGCTACTACCTGGCCGTGGCCGACGGCGCGCTGCGCGGTGCGGCCGGCCGACCTATGGCGCTCAAGCGCTTCGTCGACGGTGCCGGGGGCGAGTTCTTCTTCCAGAAGCGCGCGCCGGCCAAGCGCCCTGCCTGGATCGACACAGTCTCGCTCTCCTTCCCCTCCGGTCGCACGGCCGAGGAGGTCGTGCTGCGCGACGCAGCCTCGCTGGCCTGGGTGGCCAACCTCGGCTGCCTCGATCTCAACCCGCACCCGGTTCGCGCCGAGGACCTCGACCACCCCGACGAGCTGCGCGTCGACCTCGACCCGGTCCCGGGCGTGCCCTGGGCCGATGTCCGCAGCGTGGCGCTGGTCACGCAGGAGGCGCTCGCGGCGGTGGGCCTGGCCGGCTGGCCCAAGACGTCCGGCTCGCGGGGTATCCACATCAACGTGCGCATCGAGCCGCGCTGGCAGTATCCGGAGGTGCGGCGGGCGGCCCTGGCGCTGGCCCGCGACGTGGAGGCCCGGGCGCCCAAGCTGGCCACGAGCAAGTGGTGGAAGGAGGAGCGCCACGGCGTCTTCCTCGACTACAACCAGAACGCCAAGGACCGCACCGTGGCCTCGGCCTACTCGGTGCGGCCCACGCCCGATGCCCGCGTCTCCATGCCCCTGGCCTGGACGGAGGTGCCCGACGTGGTGGCCGAGGACTTCACGCTGGCCACCGTGCCCGCGCTCTTCGAGGCCCGCGGCGATCGCCACGAGGGCATCGACGAGCAGGCCGGCTCGCTGGAGGCCCTGCTCGAGCTTTCGGCCCGACACGAGGCCGAGGGCATGGGCGACGCTCCGTGGCCACCACACTACCGAAAGCAGGCGGGTGAGCCGCCCCGCGTCCAGCCCTCCAAGCGCCGCCGGGGTGACTCGGCTTCGCCGACCGGGCGTCGTCGTTCCACCAAGCCTCTCATCGAGATCGCACGCGCGGCCAGGAAGAACGACGCCCTCGACGGCCTGACACGCTGGAAGGCCCGCCATCCGGAGGCCGCCGCCAGGCTGGAGCCTGCGGACGTGCTGGTCGACGCCATGCGCGGCCGGTCGACGACCTGGACGCGGATCCGGGTCAACCTCGAGCACGTGCCCGAGTCGGAGCGCCCGCCGCAGGAGCCGCTCGACCCCGACTACGACCCCTGGGCCGCCTACCGCGAGCGCCCGAACGAGACCGAGGAGCGCTGATGGCTCTGCGCATCCTGGGCGTCCCGTCGGCGGCAGGGGCCTACGGCAACGGCGTGGCGCGAGCGCCGGGGGCGATGCGCGCGGCAGGCATCGTCGAGGGCCTGCGAGACCAGGGCCTGGCGGCGGCGGACGCCGGCGACCTGCCGGCCGTGGCCTTCTCGCCCGACCCGGCCAGCCTGCGGGCCCAGCACCTGGACGTGGTCATCGCCGTCGCGCGCGACGTGGCCCGGCGTGTGGCGGACATGGACGAGGCCGGGGACGTGCCACTGGTCCTGGGCGGCAACTGCACCATCACGCTGGGGGTCATCGCCGGCCTCTGCGAGCGGCACCCGCGCCTCGGCCTGGCCTACCTCGACGGTGACGCCGACATGTCGACCCCAGAGCGCACGACCTCGGGTGTGCTCGATGCCATGGGTATCGCCACCATGCTCGGACTCTCGGGCGCCGCCCCGGCCTTCGCCAGGATGGGTCCGCGGACGCCGCTGATGGGGGGCCGGGACATCGCCCTCCTCGGCTTCGACGAGGCGGAGCTGGATGCCGCACTCCGCGCGCAGCTCGTCAGCCAGGGGGTGCACCTCTTCGATGGCCGGTCGATGCGCGGGCGTGCCGCGGAGGCGGCGAGCGAGGCACTCGGCGCGCTCTCGCACCGCCGCGGGCTGATCGTCCACTTCGACGTCGATGTGGTCGACTCCACCGACCTGCCCCTGGGCCAGTTCCCCCACTTCAACCAGGGGCTCTCGCTGATCGATGCGCTCGAGGCCCTGGCCGTGCTGGCCGCCGCACCGGACGTCCTTGCCGTCCTGATCACGGAGGTGAACCCCGACAACGACCCCGATGGGCGTCACGTCCAGCGGCTCGTCGACGGGACCGTCGGGTCGCTCGGCCGGGCGATGGGTGGTTAGGGCCGTGGGCCAGCGCCAGGACCCTGCGCGCGTGTGCGCTGCGTGCGCCTATACGACCGATCGGCTGACGGTCGGCCCCTGGCCCGCCCTCGCGGCGGAGGGCAACGGCGCCGACCTGGCCTCGACAGTGGCCGCCATCCTGACGCCGGCCGTCACCGCCTCCCTGCCGGACGAGTGGCAGGGGCCATTCGGACCCGAGCGAGCCCGCCGCTGGATCGAGCAGCGCGATGGCGAGGGTGCCACCCTTCTCGCCCGCGATCGCCGATCGGGGCAGGCGATCGGCCTGCTGGTGCTGCACGAGATCGGCGAT
>Ga0316198_10001177_pt1 | contig 15173 bp, 5 predicted proteins | sample OudBieAanoxic_MG_FD_204935 | JGI IMG/M metagenome (GOLD analysis project Ga0316198, IMG submission 204935) | Coastal sediment microbial communities from Oude Bieten Haven, Netherlands - site A anoxic | ecosystem: Environmental > Aquatic > Marine > Coastal > Sediment | place: Netherlands...
GTATAGCCACTCCAGGCAAAAGTACCCAGCTCCTGACCTTCATAGGACACCCGCACCTCATGATCGGTGTCGTAGCCGCCGTAGAGCATAATCTTTAAAGTACCCGTAGCGCTATCGACCACATCGACCAGCGGCAGGTCAAAGCTCACCGGTTGGCCGGCATTGACACTGATGATTTCATCACCCAGCGCAATGGCGCCAATAAACCAGCGATCCAGGCTGTCAGCGCCTGGCGCCTCCTGCCAGTAGCCCTGATCCGGCTCATAGTGCACTGTAAAATAGTGGGTAGCGGTATCCGGGCCGGTGTCCGGGGTGGCGTCGATAACCCCCATGCGCAGGGGAGCCCCAAGGCCGCCTGTCAGGGTCAGCCAGTAAACGTTATAATTGGTATATTTGGCATACCCGTAGGCGACGGCGGTGGCGTAAAACTCGATATAATCGTTGCCGTCAAACAGGCTGTCGCCATTTTCATCGTAGACATTTAGGGCAATTTCGGTGCCCAGGTTATACAACCGCACCTGTCCGATGTTGACACCGGCCAAATTAACCCCGCCGGCAGCCAGGTAGCTGCCGGTTAAACGATAGATGCCGGCTTCAGCGACCAGGATCTTATAGGCCGGGCCCTGGGTAGTCCAATCAAAGCCCGGGGGCATCCATAACGACTGGGCCAGGGTGCCAAGCGAGGCGATGGCCGAGATGATGGGGCTGTTTAAAAAGGCCGGGCCGATAAAGGCCATGGCTGTGGGTCCCATCGAAAGCGGGTTGGGCAGTAGTTTACTACCGGACGGCGGCACCCAGGGTTGGGGACCATCGTTTGATGCTTTGGCCAGATCGGCAGCCTCATAGTCGATCCGCACCCGGATGCGGCTGTAGTGTCTGATCTGTCCGCTGACCGGGTTGAAGCTGAGTGGATAAAAGATCAGTTGCTGCTGGAGCTGGTCACGATAATTATAAACTTCTCCCAGCCCGGCAACGCTGGCCGGATAGAAAGCATCCTGACCATAGGCATCGGCGTCCATGGTAAACAGCTCGGCCACCTGAACGGTATAGGACTGATCCTCGGCATAATTTTGCGGCACCGGATAGACCTGATAGCCGTAGCCGATGGTCGAGGCCGTATCCAACACGGTCACCTGGGCGGATTGGCCTGCGGGGATGTCCAGCAGTATGCCTTTTAGCGGCAGCTGGGGTTTGCCCACCTCGGCGCTATAACCGTGCACGTATTCTTTAATCGAAAGCTTTTCAAACTGGTCGCCGTCAACCATCACGGTAGCCGTCTCAAAAGCTGCGGTGCGAAGCTCCAAGGTGATGCCGGTCTCATCTGAGGCCAGAACATGCACCCCGCGGCTTAAGCTCAGCGAGCCGCCCGGATCGATGGGGCCATATTGAAAGTGCTCGTCGCCGTCTATGATGCCGTCCCCGTCGCTGTCCGGGTTGTTCGGATCACTGCCGCGCTCATATTCTTCTAAATTGGTCAGACCGTCATTGTCGGCATCCAGATCGGCGTCATTGACCGTGGGATCCAGACCGTGGGCAATCTCCCAGTCATCGGCCATGCCGTCGGCGTCCCAGTCCACACAGATCGGGCCGTGGTCGGTCCGGGTGCCCGAAGTGTCCACGTCTACCAAACGGTAGTAATATATCCTACCCCGGGTGACGTCCTTATCGATATATTCATAGCGTTGGCCTAAACTCGAAAAATCAGAGCCCGGGATTAGCCTGTCGGTCAGTTTGCTAAACGGTCCGTTGGAATTATGCGAACGATACAGGTAAAAACCCATGTTGTTAATCTCGTGAGCTGTCTGCCAGGAGACCAGTACGGATGCATCCTGGCCGGTGGCGGTAAAGGACAGAAGACTAACGGCCGTGGGCGGGCTTGCCAACCAGGTAAACATAAAGGCTTCGTTTTTATCCTCGTCCGACAATTCGGTCTCAAGAGGCGCTGCCAAGACTTCCAAGGGCGTCCAGGTAGAGCCGTCCCAGAAGCGGTGGTAGAGGTCTTTTTCCTTGTCCGCGTAAACTGCCATAATGTCATCGCTGTTGGGATCGGCCTTGAGTTGCACAAACTTGATTTCATCGGAAAGCCCATTTAGAACTGTGACACCACTGAAGCCACCGGCGGACGTCCAGGTGCGCCAGGCAAATTTCTTTTTGTCGTCTGAGTTCACATCTTGAGTGAAACCATAGACCGCCTCGCCGGTGTCACTTTCAAAAGCCACATCAATAAAGCGGTTGTCTTTATTGGGCGCATCAATGGCGGCCGGCCGGGTCACCCAGCTGGAGCCGTCCCAGGCCCCAAATAGAAATTGAACGTCATCATTTATCATGGCAATGGCAATCTTGCTGCTGGTAGACAAGGGGTCGTAGGCCGCCGCCACCCATACCACCTCTTTGTCCAGGGAGGCATAGGCATTGGATTCGGACTGCCAGCCGGTGGTGAATTCACGGTATTTGACGTTTTTGGCGTCATCGCCCCAGACTAAGAACGCATCGCCGGAAGCGCTTTCAAAGGCCAGGTCAAAGCCCTCTTTGGTTTCGTCTTTTAAAATTGCGGTGGTTTGAACCTGATCTCCCCAGCTGTTGTTAGTGCCATCCCAGCGCAGGGCATAGAGCGATTTGGCCTTGGTCGCCATGGCCACAAAGACATCATCACTGCCCGGCCGCGCTTCAGCTCTGACCCAATTAACCTCATCGTCAGGAACAATGACACCGATAGTCTGATCTGTGTTGTCCCAGGTGCCGTTGATCCGCTTGCGGTAACGCAGGGTTTTACTGTTTTTATCACCGAAGACCACAACCGCATCTCCGGAATTTTTCTCATAGGCAATATCGAACATGCGAAAACTGCCGTCGTAATTCAAAATGGTACTCCAGTTGGTAGTCCAGGAAGAGCCGTCCCAGGTCTGGATGTAAAGGGCTTTGGTAGCTGATACATAGACGCCCATAATCATTTCATATTCAATGGGAGATGGTTTGACTACCACCCATTTGATGGTGTCATCGGTGTCATTGGCCAAGGCCTCTATGCTAAAATCTGCACCATCCCAGGTACGGTAGCGCGGCTCGATCTCGCTGCCTTCACCGTAGACCAGCATGCTGCCGGCCGACGGCGTCCCCCCGATGGCCTTGAACTTATCATCCTCCGCCGTAGTTTCACCATCGTTGAACACCTCCAGTTCCAGATGATCCCCCGAGGAAGCCGCCGTGAAATTGGTGAAACTCAGCCCGGAAATCGTGATCTGGTCGGCGGCCGCAAAATCTGTGATCACATTCAGCACCAGGGTCTTGCCGCTGTCCTCGAAGCTGACGGTGTTCCACACTTTTGAGGCTGCCGTGCCACCGAAAACGGGTGTAATATCTGTAATATCCCAGAGCATGTAAAAATTGTCGGGGATGCGGATTCGGATATCATTGCCCGCCGTAATTACGGCCGAAGAGCTGTCTTCGGTGATCGTAATCGTAGAGATGGCAGTGTCCGGGCCCCCTACATAAAATTCCTGGTTGTCGGCCGAGGAGATAGTGATTCTCCCGATGGCAATGGTTTTGTCGTCTGTGGCGGTGGTCATCCCGTCGTCTTTGACTTCCAGCTCCAGGTTATCCGGCAATGAGGTGGCCGTAAATTCCGTGAAGCTCAGATCCGAAATGGTAATCTGGTCGGAGGCCACAAAATCGGCGGTTGCATCGATCACCAGGGTCCGGCCGCCATCCTCGTAGCTGACCGTGGTTGATACCTTACCCGCCGCGGATCCGCCGATGGTGGCCGTCGCAACGGTTGTATCCCAGGTCATGTTGAACCCGGCTGGAATGCGGATACGGATGTCATTGGCATCCGTGATCGACGGCCCAATGCTGTCCTCGGTGATGGTAATTGTCTGGATGACCCTGGCCGGACTGCCGACGATAAAGTATTGATCGGCGGCCGATGATATCGTGGGTGCTACAACGGCAATGGTCTTATCGTCAACGGCGGCCACCGTATCGCCGTCGTCGACCTCCAGCTCCAGGTTGTCGGCCGGGGAACCCGCCGTAAAGTTGTTGAATTGCAACAGGGAAACCGTTACCTGGTCGGAGGCGGCAAAGTCACCGGTGACATCCAGCACCAGAGTCCGATCCCCATCCTCATAAGTTACGGCCGTCGACACCTTGGCAGCCGCCATGCCGCCGATACTGGCCGTGGTTACGGTGGTATCCCAGGTCATATTAAAACCGTCCGGGATGCGAATGCGGATGTCTCTGGCGGCCGTAATCGTCGGGTCAAGGTTGTCTTCGGTGATGGTGATGGTCTGGATGACCGTGGCCGGATCGGCTACGTAAAAGGCCTGGTCGGCGGCCGAAGAGATGGTCAGATGCGAACCGGCGAAGGCCGCCCAGAAATAGGTTTCTCCCGAGGCGTTGACATTGTCATCGAGACCGATCTGAAACCCGTCGGACTGCAGCTCCTGGATCATGTCCGCCGACTGGCTTTCATTTTTAAACCAAAGTGTGTTGTCGCCGGCCAGTGAATCCGGTCGGTGGACGGCTTCCTTGGCGTCGTCCTGTTTGATGATCACATACTCCGGCTCAAAGCCCAGTCCGCTGATTTCGGTGCCGTCCGTGGCATTGCCGCCATAGGAATCCACAGCCATTTTGCCGGCAACTTCCTTCCAGGCAATATAGTGGTAGGTTTCATTGATCTTATTGACGCGGTCGTCATCGCCCACTTGAAAACCGTCTGCCTGCAAGGCTTGAATGTGATTGTCTGTCGAGGCGCTGTTCTTAAAAAATAAAGTTGTGTCGCCTGTCTGGGCCGAGGAGCGATGCACCGGTTCTTTGTTGATGGCCGGCAGCACTATGACATAGTCGGGCTGGAATCCCACGCCGGTGACGCTGGTGTTATCGGCACCGGTTCCGGTATAAGAGTCCACTGTCATCTCCCCGTCTCCGGCTTCGAATGCGATCCAGTGATAGGTGAAGGTGTCCTTGTTCACCCGGTCATCAGCTCCGATGGTGAAGCCGTCGGCGTCCAGCGACTGAATCAAATTGGTTTCCAGGGCCGTGGCACCCCCCATGGGTTTGCTGTTATCAAAGAACATGCTGGACGTGCGCATGACCCCTTCTTTGGTGTCGTCGGCAACCTTGATGATCACCAGATCCGGCTCAAATCCCAGACCGGTGATGGGGGTACCGGCTATGCCATTGCCTGTATAATAGCCCGTACGCATCTTCATGCGGGATGCAATCCCGAACTGGTAACCCACATCCGAACTGTCGGTAAAGGCGCCTGCATTAACCGTTACCGTCTGGGGATCGTTGCTGGTAGTGATAAAGGCATCAGGCGGCAAGGTGGTGTCGTCCACATCCAGGGTGGTTGCGCCCGGCGGCAGATAGGCCTGATAGTCGCCGTCGGCATCCGTGGTGACCGTCTGCTGGTCGCCGTTGCTGTCGGTGATGATCACATCGATACCTGCAAGATCGGCCTCACCGGCATCCTGCACGCCGTCGCCGTCCACATCGTCGAAGAGGTGGCCGTTCACCCCCGCCTGCTGTCTATAGCCAAAATCGGCATCGTTATAGTCCCCGCCGGCTGACAGGGTCACCCCCAGCGATGCGGCGCCGGTGGTCAAAAAGTAATTGGGCGGCAATGTCGTGTCGTCCACATCGACCAAGTAGTTGCCGGCCACCAGGTTGGCAAAGTCATAGTTGCCGCTGCCGGCGGTAATGGCGGTTGGCTCACCTGCGTCGAGCACTCCGTCTGAGTCCATGTCCAGAAAAACGGTCACATTGGCAAGCCCCGACTCACCGCCGTCCTGATTGCCGTCGCCGTTGGTGTCGTGCCAGATAAAATCGCCGATGGAGGCGTTGCCCCGGTAGCCGAAGTCGGCCGTGTTAAAGTCCTCACCATCGGCCACGGTCACCGCAAGCGGGTTGCTGCCGCCGGTCAGCACTACGCCGGCCGGCAGCGTGGCGGCATCAACCCGCACCGTATAGGATCCGGCCGCCAGGTCGGTGATGTCGTAGGCGCCGGTCACATCGGTGGTATCGTATGGCTCGCCTGCATCGCGGTTGTTGTCAGCATTCAGATCCACAAAGACAATCACGCTGGCAATGCCGCCTTCGCCCGCATCCTGCACCCCGTTTCCGTTACGGTCGTTCCAGACCCGATCGCCGATCCTGGCGCCGATGGTCTGCAGTCCGGCACTGTCCTGAACCGGTGGCAGACTGTCGCCGTTTTTATCCACCGCAAAACTGACATCAGCGGTGTTCTGAGCCGGGTTGCACTCCCCGGTGACTGTCAGGGTCACATCGAGGCTGGTGGAGGCGCTGACTCCTAAGGGTCCCAGGTTGTCCCACAGCAGCGATCCGGCCCCGATCCCATCAGGCGGCGCCGGGATGCCCGTGCCCGACTGGACGGCCGAATCGAAGTCGTAGCAGGCCGCGCTGAAGGTATCGGCCAGCGGCAGGGTAGAAATTTCGGATGTTCCGGTATTATTCAGGGTAATGCGAAAGGTCACCGGATCGCCCACATAGGCCGGGCCCGGGTTGGGGCTGATCAGGGTCTTGGTGACACTGAGCTCAGGCCGGGTGATGATCACCTGGGCTGCCGCCGGTCCGGCCGATACAGCTATGTTGTTTTCATCGAAGCCGTCGGCCAAAACACTGTTGGTGGCCGGAACACAGGCCGCATCGGCTGTAAACCAGATGCTGATGGTCACGCTGCTGCCCACGGGCAGTGTGCCCAACTCGGCTTCGCTCCAGGTGATTTCGTTGCCCACAACGCTTTCAGTCGCAATGTTGGCCGCATCGTAACTCAGGCAGGCGGCATCGAAGGTGTCGGTGACCGTAAAGCTCGTCAGATCCGTAGGCCCCGGACTGCCCACCACAATATCAAAGCGGATCACATCGTTGACCAAAGCGGTGCCGTCAGCCGGATCGATGAGCCGCTTGGCAAGGGTCATGTCTGGAGACGGAATGTTGACCAGGGCGGTATCATCGGAAGTATCGGAAGCATCGTCGGGATCGGTGTAGCTGGCCACCAGCACATCGCCCGGCAGGGCATGGAGGCTGCCGTTCTCTGGAACAGCTGGAGGTGTGGCGGACAAGGCGATACAGGCCCTGAATATACCCGTGTCTACATCGGTTTCGGTCAGGGTCAGGGTTTCGCTGTCGCCCTGGGCGCTGGTGACAACCGCAGTGAGGGTCTCGGCCACTGCCGGGTTGGTGTTCTGATCCATGTCGGTGACCTGCAGGCAGACCTGCGTGTCAGCGTCGTAATTGTCCACAGGATTGCCGGCGGCGTCGGTAAAAGCGGTGATGCCGGCCGTGCCGGTATCGGTGAAGCTCAAGGTGACCCGTATGGCGGCGCTGTCGGTGATGCCCTCAGTGCCTTCGTTGGCCACGGTAACAATATCATAGTTGCCCTGGCACATGGTGGTGTTCCAGACATACTCATAAGTCTTGCTGCAGCTGGCGGTGGCGACCACATCGCCGTCGTCCAGGGTGACGTTGATGGGCCCGCCGCCGCAGGGATCGCTGATGGAAAGGTCCAGGTCGGTGATGTCGTCTGTACCGAAGGGATCACTAACGGTGGCCCGCAGGTAAAGGGTCGCACCGTTTTGGGCGTCGGTGATGGGGCTGCCGCCCGGATGGGGAGCGTCGTAGGCCGTCAGGGTATCCACGTGGATGACGATCACCGTGGTGGTGGGCAGCAAAATTTTGGACGGGTAGGTGATGCTGTCGTAAAGAATTTCGAAGCTAACACCAATTTCAGCAGTCTCAATCATTAAAGAAACCGTTTCACCGCTGTAAACAGTTGTATTGACAGGAATTATCCCGGACCAAGTAAGAAGCCCCGATGCATATACCGGATTCGTCAGACTCGCAATTTTGTTACCATCTGCCAAAATATAGGCTGTAATGTTGGGGTTGGCCGGCATGCTGCCGCTTGTGACATTCACAAAGACCTCTGCCGCGACTATGCCACCCGAGGGTATGAAAAAATCTTTGCACATGGCGGGCGACTGGGTGAAGATGGTGGATGAGCTAGCCGGTGCTTCTTGCGGGTCATAGAGGAAAACAAATGGCTGATTTTTGGTTTCCTGGGTATTCGTTTCCAGTTGGTTGGCTAAACCCCAGGACGAACCGCCCCAAGCCACGTAGTTGAGCTGGCTGCTGTTATCCTGCACGGCCAGCATGATTTCATTTGAGCTGGAAGCGGGGTTTCTGTAAAGCGTCATCGAGTTGGGGACCGCCCCCAAATCCGGGCCGTTCTGCTCAAGCGACCAGCCACCGCTGCTGCTCCAGGTCCGATAACGAACCACGTTTTGTCCATTTTCGCCGTAAACCGCCAGCGCCTCACCCGATTGACTTTCAAAGGCCACTGCCACATTGGGAAATATGGAACCGGTGGCAGTGGTCTCCGCCAGTATCGAAGTTCCCCAGGATGAGCCGTCCCAGACGTTCAACCAGATGTCGGCGGCCGTCCCGCCATTCGTCAGGACACCCAAAACAATCCGATTACTTTGGGGATCTGATGCCAGCCTGATCCAGCCGATCTGCGAACTCACTCCTGTCGGTGCGGTGATGGTGCCCTCACCGGGCTCCCAACCGGAGCCGTTCCAAATTCGGTAGTATCCGTTGGCATCGCCGTCTTTGCCGTACACGACCAGGGCACGTCCACTCTGCTGCTCGTAGGCTACGTACAGGGCCGATTGATCACTTTCAGCGGTTCCCGAGGTATCCAAAGACAAGGCATTGCCCCATGTCGAGCCATTCCAAACCAGGGTGTAATCGTCGGCATTGATGTCATTGACCACCAGCACCATTTCATCTGCCCCGGGTTTGGCCGCCATGTGCATATCCTGGGGCTCGCCGCCGGCATAGGCCCCTATACTCGCGGCAGCGGTCCAGGTGCTGCCGTTCCACTCCTTGTAACGCAACTGCCCGGCGCTGGTGTTGCCGCCGTTCCACACCAACACGGCATCACCGCTTTGCTGCTCGTAGGCGACATCTGCTCCCCACCAATAGGTCTCGTTGACGAAGTCCAGGGAAGTGAGATTGCCAGTGCTCCAGGAGCTGCCGTTCCACAGCTCACCGCTTATTTCACCGCCATTTTCGATGCCCACGACGATCTTTTCATGGCGGGTGGGCGCCGCGGCGCCGGCCATGGTCCGCCAGCGCGTCGCCTGGGAAACGGCATTCTGCGTTGTTCCGAAGTTATCTCCGTCCCAGACATTGTATTCCGGAATTCCCGAAGCCGACCACACTGCCATATCCGTTCGGCCGCTGCCGCTGTAAGACAATTCCACACTGGTCGCGGTGGTGCCATCGGCGGTAGCCACCGGATCCACGCGGTCCATGCCCTGGCCCGGCTCGCTTAAATACAGCGGCTTGATTTCTGTGGGTACGGTGATCCCGGCTGTATCGCTGCAGGTATCGCCGAACAATGGATCGGTGTAGGCAACCTGCACTGTGTTACCAGCGACCGCATGAAGGGTGCCGTCTTCATCCGACATACCCCCGGTAACAGAAGATGGAAGTGCGACAGTGTTACGGAACACACCGTTGTCGTTGCCGGTTTCGATCAGGGTGATGGTCTCGGTATCGCCGCTGTCGGGATTGACTACAACTACCGTAAAGCTCTGGGCGGAGCCGCTGTCAGAGTTCTGGTCATTGTCGTCCACGGTGACGTATATGTCGGTGTTTCCCAGGTAAGTGGCCTGCGAAGCGCCGCCGGCATCGGTGAAATCCAGATTGCAGGCGGTCACATCAGGGGTGTTGACATCGATGGTGTCATCGGTGGTCAACACCTCCTGGTCGGTACTGATGCTGACACTGTTGGTAATGGATGTCGTGCCAAAGTCTACGGTGACGCGGAATGTAATGGTCGTAAATTCCGAGGGCGGAATGACCGGCATCGCAAGGCCGCCCTCGTCCAGGGGATATGGGGTGGCCGGTGAAATCTCGTCGGCGACCGGCGCGCCGTTTAAGGTGGTGGAGCCGGGCACATAGGTCGAACCGGTGGGCAGCGGATCGAAAGCTACCACACCACCCAGCACGATAACCCCATCGTTGTTGACGGTGATAGTATATTCGATGGTGTCGCCCCAATCGATTAGGCCGTTGCTGTTGTCGTCCACCACGTGGGCGGAGGTTTTTTCCACCGATGCAATCGGAAACGGCAAAACGGTGGTGCCTAAATCGAGAAAGGGGGAACCGCCCAAGGAGTTAGCCGGGTCCTGTCCCCAGGCAGCGGTGATCAGGGTGCCATCCAGGGTATAAAGCTTCATGCCGGTCTGGTCGTTGTCGCTGTCGTCGTAAACCCGCGCCGATTCAAGCATCGCCAGGTTTACGTCCACGTCGTAATGGTCGCCGTTGGCATCGGTCAGAGGCCCGGTGGTTGGATCGCCGTCATAGTCAACGTAGACGGTAGTGGCCGCAGCCGCCGTGACCCAGACGGGACTGCCGTTTTCAGAAAGATCGTCACTGCCCGGTCCCCAGCCGACCACCGCCATGGGTGTCAGATAGTTTTCGGGCAGCAGGCTAAAACCCCAGTCGTGCACCTGGTTGGCACCCGGATCGGCCCCCACAGTGGCGATGGCAAAAAAAGGACTTCCGTCGCCGGTAAAAAAATGGGCGCCGGACTCAGACGGCATCAGATAGCGGTATGAACTGCCGGCCGCCACCACAAAAGATCCGCTGCCGATTCTGGTGTCGTGATTAACGGTAATGGGACTGGTATTGGGGTTGTATAAGAAGACATAGGTCTCATCGTCATCGGCTGCCGTGCCCACCGGGCTGTAATAGCTGTCGCTCCAGTTCTCGACCGGGTACAGGGTGTAAAAACGCGATTCGAAGCGCGCCCCGACGTCGCCGGTGAAAATGTGGGCCTGGACAGGCTTAGTGGCCGTCACCGAAGCGCCCGTATCGATGCCGCCGTCCACCTGGTAGCTTTCACCCTGATTCAAGGTTAGGCTGATATCGGTTGAACCGTTGCCGTCGATGTCAATCTGGATGTCGGTGCCATCTTCGGCGGCCAGCACAAACAAAGATGTATATTGAAACATCTCATTTGAGCCAAGATCTTCGCCCACCGGCACTTCAAATCGCAGGCCGTAATCACGCAGGGGATAAACCTCCACGGCACCGGCCAGCACTACCCCGGGATCCACTGCCCATGAGGCCCGCGTGACCGCAACGGCCCGTGTGCCGCCGAACTTGTCGCGGCCATCGTAGCGAATCTCGGATGGGTTGCGTGGCAAAGACACGTCGTTTTCAAGCGAAATAACATCACCGGCATCGATCACATCGGTACCAAAGCCGGGGGGAATACCGTTTAGCGGGTCGTTGTCGCCCCAGATCTCGGTGCCGGCCTGGACGGGGTTGGCCAGATCCACCTCGTAGCCGTCCTCCCAGTGGTCGTAGTAAATGATGGTATTATTACCCGTAGCCACAATGGAGATCATGCTGCGCATCACATCGCCGATCTCATCGGTCCCGGTATCCACTGCTTCCAACGAGGTCTCCACCTGCAGCTCGGGCAGGGGCACAAAGAAGGTTTGAATGGGGGCCGGGCCGGCCTGGGCCGGTGGTGCCAAACAACAGACTGCCAGGGTTATGAAAAGCGCAAAAATGAAGATGGGCTTCATCTTCGAGGATTCCCAGCGCATGTTTTGATCAATGGGTAGATGTTTCATTTAAAATGTCCTTTTCAGGAATTCAGATAATAAAAACTCAGCGCATCAGGGTGCGCCGGGGGTTGTCTAAATTGGGTCATCCTTTCTAGATGCAAAACTTATGCCGATAGAAATATTTTTTTAACCTGCTGAAATTATATCAATTTCAAATAGTGATTTTGGGGGATTTAAAATTAATAAGGCCAAATATTGTCGGCATCGGTGACAATAATTGACAGTCTTAATTTTCTGCATTTTGCAATAACTTCTGTAACTTACTGCTCACCATCATAAATTCCTGTGGGGTTTGAGTCCTGCGAGACCGCTTTTTAAAAATAAGTTCCGCAATATGGAAAGGTGGTATAAGTGGTTGCAAAAAAAACGGTCAAATAGTGGACTGTTTTTACTATCGCTACAGACAGTTATCGGCGTTTTTTTACAAAAAATGAGCCTTAATTTGCCTAAAGGCCTTGATTCGACTGCAGGGTCAAGCCCGCCGAAATTATTGCCCGGGTCATGCAGGTATTAAATGATTTTATATGCGGGTATTAAATGATTTGGGAGTGGATGATAGGTTCACGGTTGCGGGTTCTTGGAATTCGGAATGCGGATGTCGGAGAGAGGTTGGCAAGCTTTAAGGCGGAACGCTTGGAGGCAAGGAAGCGAGGAAGCATTAAGGAATATTGCCAAGGTGCGGCGTGCAAAGGATCATGAAGCAAGTGGTGATAAGGAGGCAAAGATAAGCGTCGAATACGTGTTGCTCGCCTTCCCATAGACCATAAGCCTTAAAATTCGTTCATTCTGCACTTTCCAAATCAACCTAATCACTTTCCTGTCGCTGTTCAAAAAGATCATTGTAAGTAGTTGCATAACCTTTTGGAACGATATCACTTAAGGCGATGTTGAACCAGATCCTCTCTCTGGCCGGCCATAATTTGCAATCAGTCTGGCCGTGGAAATCGTGACTTGGAATATGCGTGAAGTGGGAAATGATAATTTTGCTGATTGTATTTTTTTTGCTATTTTGATATTAATGCAATGAACTTCAAAAAAGGTGGCGGCCATGCATAAAATTATCAATGTAGAAGTCTTACACAACTATAAAGTAGATTTGGAATATGACGACGGGCGACATGGCATGGCAGATCTCTCTTATCTTGCCGGGAAAGGAGTCTTCTCCCTGTGGAATGATTACGATGCCTTCCGGAATGTTAAGATAGGTTCGTCGGGCGAACTAGTGTGGAGCGACCAGGTTGACCTTTGCCCGGATTCACTTTATCTTAAAATAACCAATCAGAAACCCGAAGATCTATTCCCCGGTCTAAAACAAAAGGCGGTGTATGCCTGAGATTTCCAGATTTTATGGGATCATCATCAAGATGTTTTTCGATGATCACAATCCGCCTCACTTCCATGCGCTTTATGGAGAGTATGAGGTGCTGGTTAACATAAACACCTTTGCTGTCTTCGCGGGCAACCTGCCTCCAAGAGCGCTTGGACTTGTCATCGAATGGGCAACGCAGCACCAAGATGAATTGCTTCACAATTGGGAGAGGGCACAAGGGCAAGAGTCTCTCAGCAAGATTGAACCTTTAAAATAATTCAAAAAAAATCCAGCCAATTCATACGGGGCTTATTTTAAGAAGCGAAATGTCGACACGCGGGAAAATAAGCCTGTTATGGTATTGGTTTAGCTTCCTATCGAAGATGAAATCGAAAGTATTATCGAAAACCCTGCTGTGGGAGTAAAAAAGAAAGGAGATCTGCAAGCATTTCAAGTTCACAAATTTGCATATAAAAAGCAGAAATTATTGATTGCCTATAGAGTTTCTGAAGCTGGGATATTGTTTTATATGGTCGGCACTCATGAAAATTTTTACCGCAATCTAAAAAAATATTTAAAGGAAGGTAATTAGCCATGATTACGGCAGAGAAGATTTATAAAGATATTGTAAAAATGCCCGTACCGGAAAGGGAAAAATTATTTGCTAAAATAGCAAGGAAAGGATTTGAAAGGGACCTTTACACCCATGACGAGGTGTTTGATGACATCAGAAGGTCTCCGTTTTTACTCAAGGAGGCTGATGAATATTTGGATGTTGCCGAAATTACATTAAGGAGATGGATAAAAGCCGGTAAGTTGAACTTTAACCGGATCGGCAGAAACTTTTTCAATTCGGACGAACTTAAAGCGTTTAAAAAGGGCAGATTATGCCAACATTAATCTCTGCCCTTTTGGTTCAGGGATCGGATCGCCAAATTCTTTGGCCGTATCAATCCATAATAGAATCGCCTCTTTGGCATTCGCGAGAGCATTTTCATATGAATCTCCATGGGCTATGCAGCCCTGCAACTCCGGAACTTCTGCTATAAATGCCAGATCTTCATTGCTCCAATAAATGATAATTTCGTATCGATTCATTATACTTTATCCCTAAGCTTATATTTTAAAATTATAGCACGCACCTGACGGACTTGATAAGGTTTGGCCTTATCATTATCCCTTTGTAAATTGATTTTTTCCTCAATACCCCCTTTTCTGAACATATGGTGGCTTCCCCGGGTGCGTTCTTCAAATCCAAATCGTTTTAGCAACATACACAAATCATTAAATGATATGTTTGCATCAGAAGCCCCTCTAAGGATTTTAGAAAGTAGTTTTCGTACTTACTCATTGATAGATTAAGGATATATCTGCTCAATAATTTGCGTAATGAGTTCAAGTGTCGATTCTACATAAACGATAAAAATTTTTGTATCAATTTTTTTCGATAATGTAAAGGTAATGTTGAAATTGAGGGGTCAAGTCTGCTCTTGACTCTTATGACTCCACGGTAAAAGCAATTAAGTCTTCATTTACCGGAAGATCTGCTGGAAGAGAAAGATCAATTCGTTCAAGAAGGAAATCTGGATCGATCAGCTTATCTGAGAGAAATTCTCAAGAAGGGATTTTCACTGGACAAGTTGGAGCGCACGTTTGACAAATATGCCCGCGGAGAATTGAACCAAATATAGGCCTCCTCCGCCGTAGGCGGATAAAAATTTATTGACATATATACCAATACAATTTATTTATATATATAAAATAATTTAATTTATATATATAGAGATATATATGAGAACACTTATAGATATACAAGATGACCTTCTGGCGGATTTGCTAAAAGAAGCTCAAACCAGTGTGAAAAAAGATGCGATTGTTTTAGCGATTCAAACATTTCTGGATGTCAGGCGAAGAGAAAAATTGTCTGACTTAATCGGAAATTATGATTTCGGCTATTCTCTAAAGGAGCTGGAAGACATGAGAAAAGATGGATAAGGTCATTATCGATACATCAGCCTGGATCGACGCCTTCAGGCCAAAGGCTGATCCTGATTTCAGCCTGCTGGTAAAAGATTTAATCATCAAAAATCGAGTTTTGATGCCCGGCATAATCAAGACGGAACTGCTGCGTGGGACCAGGACGAAAAGAGAATTCAATCGGCTATCTGATTTGTTAAAGGGGATAGCCTATTTGCCTG
>Ga0316198_10001179_pt1 | contig 15168 bp, 12 predicted proteins | sample OudBieAanoxic_MG_FD_204935 | JGI IMG/M metagenome (GOLD analysis project Ga0316198, IMG submission 204935) | Coastal sediment microbial communities from Oude Bieten Haven, Netherlands - site A anoxic | ecosystem: Environmental > Aquatic > Marine > Coastal > Sediment | place: Netherlands...
CGACACATGGCAAAAATTTTCGTCGTCCCGGATGGCCTCACCCTCATCGCTTTGCGATTCCTCGCGCAAGTGACCCCCGCAGGATTCCCTCCGATCCAGCGCATCAACCGCCATCAGTTCTCCAAGTTCCATAAAATCGGCCAGGCGGCCGGCCTTTTGGAGGTTGAGGCTGTAGCTGCGATCATTTCCCGGTACCTTCAAATTTTCCCAGAACTCCTGCCTAAGTTCCCGGATCATCTCGATGGCCGTCTTCAAGCCTGTCTCGTTGCGCGTCACCCCCACATGATCCTCCATGATTCTTCCCAGCGCCTTGTGAAGGCTGTCAACGGTGCGCTTGCCGTTGATGGCCAGCAGCTTTTTGATGCGCTCACCGACCGAATGCAGGGACGCTTTGAATGCAGCATGTTCGGGGCCTAAATCTGAAAGACCGGCTTGGGCGAGATAGCCGGCGATCGTGTAGGGAGCGACGAAGTAGCCATCGGCCAGGGCCTGCATCAGTGAATTCGCACCGAGACGATTGGCGCCATGGTCAGAGAAGTTGGCTTCGCCCAGCACGAACAGACCCGGCAGGGAGCTCATCAGGTTGTAATCCACCCATAGGCCGCCCATGGTAAAATGGGCGGAGGGATAGATCATCATCGGTGTCTCATACGGATCCTGGTCGATAATGTTTTTGTACATGTCGAACAGATTGCCGTACTTGCGGGCAATGACCTCCCGGCCGTCACGTTTGATAGCCTCTGAAAAATCCATATAGACGGCGCGCCCGGTGGGTCCGACGCCTTTGCCGGCATCACACTGTTGCTTGGCATTGCGGGAGGCCACATCCCGCGGCACCAGGTTGCCGAAGCTCGGGTATTTTTCTTCCAGGTAGTAATCGCGCTCGGTTTCGGGGATATCGTTGGCCGGACGTTTATCCCCCGGATGTTTAGGGACCCATACCCGAGCGTCGTTGCGCAGGCTCTCACTCATCAGCGTCAGCTTGGTCTGGTGATCGCTGTAATGCGGGATGCCGGTGGGATGAATTTGAACAAAAGACGGGTTGGCCAGGAAAGCCCCTTTTTTATAGGCTTGAAAAATGGCGCTGGCATTGGATGAAATCGCATTCGTGGACAGGTAAAATACATTGCAGTAGCCACCCGTCGCCAGAACCACGGCATCCGCGGCGTAAGGTTCAAAATCCCCGGTAATGAGGTTGCGGGCGACGATTCCCCGTGCCCGGCCGTTAACGACCACCAAATCCTGCATTTCATAACGTGGAAACATTTGAACCTGACCGCCGGCGATTTGACGGGACAGCGCTCCATAGGCCCCCAGCAGCAGCTGCTGGCCGGTTTGTCCTCTGGCGTAAAACGTTCTGGATACTTGCACACCGCCAAAGGAGCGGTTGCTCAAAAGCCCGCCGTACTCCCGTGCAAACGGAACGCCCTGGGCCACGCACTGGTCAATAACCTCGTTGCTCACCTGGGCCAGGCGATACACATTGGCCTCCCGGGCCCTGAAATCACCACCTTTGATGGTGTCGTAAAAGAACCGCCGGATGCTGTCGCCGTCATTGGCATAGTTTTTGGCGGCATTAACACCACCCTGGGCCGCGATGCTGTGGGCGCGTCGCGGGCTGTCCTGGATACAGAATGTCTTGACGTTATATCCCATCTCGGCCAGGCTGGCGGAAACGGATGCGCCGGCCAGTCCGGTGCCGACCACAATGATATTAAACCGGCGGCGGTTGGCCGGATTGACCAGCTCCATTTCCACCCGATGGCGATCCCATTTTTCAGCCAGCGGGCCTCCCGGGACTTTTCCATCCAGCTGCTGCATGGTTGATCCTCCCATATTTAAAATCATTATTTTCTATTGCCTGTTAAGCAATGATTAGTAAATAGATCGGTAATATCCCGAATCCGATGCCAAACACCAAAGTCACGACCAGACCCAGCTTCATGATCAGCGGCATATGGCGCGGATGATTGATACCGAAAGTCTGAAACATACTCCAAAAGCCATGGCTGATATGCACGGCGACAATAGCCATCGCTACCACATAAAAGAGAACCCACAAAGGGTTGGTAAAGGTTGCCGCCATCAGCTGGTAAATGGGATTGACGGATTTGTCTACAAATGTAAATTTGAATAAATGAAAAATAACAAATATGAGGATCAAAATGCCGGTGTACGGCATGCTGTTGGATCCGATCGTCCGCCCGCCCGGATTTTTGTAAACATTGTATTTTGTCGGTCGCGCTTTTAGATTTTCAAAAAATAGAATCGTACCGATCACAATGTGAACGAGTCCCAGCGCTGCCAGTCCGATATTGAATACACTGAGATAGGGCTGCAGCGAATGCAGCTTGGCAGCATATTCGTTGAACGCTGCTGGACCGGCAAAGGCCATAAAATTGCCGAGCAGATGCACGGCCAAGAATCCGATCAGGCCCAACCCGGTTACCGCCATCAGTATTTTTTTACCGACGGATGAACCGAGTATGAATAGATACCAGTTCATGGAATGCCTCCTTAAAACTAAACGTGAGTAGGCGTCTATAATATTGTTTTACAGCTTATCTTAAAGGGTTTGCGTTTGATTCTGCCAGTTGGCCAGTCGGTGGATCTGCTTGTTGCCAGAAGGATCTGTCCATCTCATTCTCAGATTTGGCGACGATACATGTGACCGTTAGATCCCCGGTGACATTGCAGGCCGTACGCCCCATATCCAGCAAGGCATCGATGCCGAAAATCATGGCGTATGCCGTGGCCACCGGTGTGCCGGCCTCCACCTTTAAGCCCACCGATTCGAGTACCATCATGAGCATGATGGCACCGGCACACCGGCCGTGCCGATGGAAGCCAACACCGCGGTCGCAATGATGGTCAGTTGTTGAGAAAAAGTGAGCGGCGCTCCAATGGCAAAGCCTACGAAAATGGCACAGACCCCCTGATAAATGGCTGTCCCGTCCATGTTGATGGTGGCCCCCAGCGGCAGGGAAAAGGAGTACACTCCCCGGGAGATGCCCATTTCGCTGCCTGCGATCTCCATGCTCACCGGCAGCGTGCCGCCGCTGCTGCGGGTGACAAAGGCGGTAACGATGGCCTCCCGGGCTTTTCGGTAGAAAATCAGGGGCGATAATTTAAAGATTAGCAACATACTACCGTAAACCAGCACCATATGACCGGCAAATGCCAAATATATCGCCAGGGTCGTCCATCCCAAAGGGCCGAAGGCCTCGGTACCCTGCTGGCCGAAGATGTCTGCGATCAGCGCAAAGACACCGATAGGCGCATACTCCAGGATCCAATGTACGACCTTGTACATAATTTCGGCACCGCCGTTAAAGAAGCGAAAAACCGTTTCTCCGGACTGTCGAATTTGTTCGTCCTCACTGTTTCTGGCATGGGCCAGGCCAATACCGAAAATGAGGCAGAAAAAAATCACCGGCAGCACATTGCCTTCGGCAAGGGCACCGAAAGGATTTACCGGCACCACGTTTATCAGGGTGTCGATCAGCGACGGTGCCGAGACGTCTGCCGTGATGCCGCCCGCATCCGCTGCGGCTATCTGCATCCCCTTGCCGGGCTGAAAGATATTGCCGCAAATCAGGCCGAAACTAACGGCAAAACCGGTGGTTATGGTGTAAATGACCAGCGCCTTAACGCCCACCCGGCCCAACTGGGACGGGTGGACGCTGGCAGCGCCGACTGTCAGGGTAAACAGGATCACCGGCATGACGATCATCTTGAGCAAGCGGATGAAAATTTCGCCGAAGGGGCTGACCCATGCCATGGTCGGACCAAAAACCAGACCACACAGCGATCCCAGAATCAGTCCGATGAGAATGCGCGCCAGCAGACTGGATTTGAAGTACCACCCAAACACCTTCATAGAGGCCTCCTTGTCCTGCAATGTTTGCTCAACGTCGACGTGCAGCAGGCTGTTTATTCATAATTGTCTCCCTTTCCCTGAAACGCTTTGCGATGCGCTTCGATTCTAGCCTTGCGGTTGACCATAAACCGGTTTTTGAGAAATTCAGCCCGGGTCAGCCGGTCTTCCGGTTTCGTTCCCTTGGCCGTCCAGGTAATTTGTTCGAAATATTCGTATTTTAGCAGCTCCAGGGTACCGTCGGTGCGGATCTGGTCAACGAACAGATTAAGCCAGTTCAGGAAGTCCTGGTCCCCCGGGCGAATGGCAAAGACATAAAACTCGCGTGTGACAGGTTCAAGCAGGGCAGTAATCTTCAGATAATGCTCAACATGCGTATTGCGCCATACCCGAATAAAGGGCGAGTCCGCTACCATCGCATCAACTTCATCTTTGATCAGAGCTTCGGCGGCGGCGGCAGCCGTTGGATACCGCTTAATCGCCTTTGCGGGGAAAAGTTGCCGCGCAAATTTTTCATGAGTGGTGCCTGATTTGACGCCCAATCTGAGACCCTGAACTTCAAGCAGATCAAAGTAAGAACCGGCACCGGTCGGCAGCAGATTTCGCCGAACCAAGGCCGCCTGGCTGACCTCAAAATAAGCGTTGCTGAAATTGACCAGCAGCCCACGCTCGACCGTTCGCGTCATGGCGGCAATAATGATATCTGATTCTCCAGCCAGCAGTTTGGGAATTTGCTGATCATAGCGTTGCGGTCGAATAAATTTCACTTTCACGTTGAGATAATCACCCAGAAGGTGAGCCAGATCGACGTCTAGGCCAAAGATCCGGCCGTCTTTTTCCATCGAAAAGGGCGGATACCCGCGATTAAGAGAAACCGCAATTTCACCCTTGGCCCGGATCCGTTCGATTTCACCGGACCAGCAATGAGGTAGGATCAATAGCAATAGCGCTAAGGCAAAAACGAGGATTTTTTTCATGATAGCAAACCTTGTTCCTGATTCAATAGAAAAGCCTATCTGGGTATTTTCCGCGGGTCGGTCATGTTATCCGGCTTCAGCATGTCGTCCAGTTTTTCCTGGCTCAACAGACCTTTTTCCAGAACCAGGTTATAGACACTGCCACCGGTTTTGAGAGCTTCCTTGGCAATGCCGGCCGATTTTTCATACCCGATCACCGGAACCAGGGCGGTGACCAGGCCGATGCTGTTTTCGACATACTTGCGGCAGACCTCCCGATTGGCCTCTATCCCGATGATGCAGCGGCTGGCGAGGGTGATACAGGCATTTTTCAGAATCAGCATGCCATGCAGCAGGTCATAGGCAATGATGGGTTCGGCCATGCACAGTTCCAGTTCGCTGGCTTCGGCGGCCATCGACACCACGGCATCATAGCCCATAACCTGGTAGCAGATCTGGTTGACCAGCTCGGGAATGACCGGATTGACCTTGCCGGGCATGATGGATGATCCGGGCTGCATGGGCGGCAGATTGATTTCATTTAAACCGCAGCGCGGACCGGAAGACATCCAGCGCAGGTCATTGCAGATTTTGGAGATTTGAACCGCGGCCCGTTTCATGGTGGCCGACATCTGGGCAAAAGCGCCGGCATTCTGAGTGGCCTCCACCAGGTTGCGGGCCTTGCGCAGCTCAAACCCGCTGACCTCTGACAGTTTGCGGGTAACCAGATCGGCATAGCCCGGCGGGCTGTTGATGCCGGTGCCAATGGCCGTGGCCCCCATGTTGATATCATGGAACTCGTCGCCGGTGCGTTCCAGCGCCGCCGCCGCACTTTCGATCATGACGGCATAGGCGGAAAATTCCTGCCCCAGGGTCATGGGAACCGCATCCTGGTTTTCCGTACGTCCCATTTTCAGGACATCGGCAAATTCTTCGGCCTTGGCCTCCAGGGCGCGCCTGAGTTCCTGCATGGCACCCAGCAAATCTTTTAGTGACAGCAAAACCGCCAGCTTAATCGATGTCGGATAGGCGTCATTGGTGGACTGGGAACAGTTGACGTGATCATTGGGATGCAAATAGTCATACTCCGCCTTTTGGTGGCCCATGATTTCCAGGCCCCGGTTGGCGATCACCTCGTTGGCATTCATGTTGGTGGAGGTGCCGGCCCCGCCCTGAAACATATCCACCGTAAAATGATCGTGCAGTTTGCCGGCCAGCAGCTCATCGCAGGCTTGACAGATGGCCTTCATTTTGTCTTCGTCCATGACACCCAGTTCGTGATTGGCCAGGGCAGCGGCTTTTTTGACAAAGGCTAAGGCTTCGATCATGTGTTCGAAATTTTTTACGAAAACACCGGATATGGCAAAGTTTTCCATGGCCCGCAAGGTCTGCACACCGTAATAGGCCTTTTCGGGCAGCTCGCGTTCACCCAAAGAATCGTGCTCCAGGCGGATATCCCCCAGCAAATGGGCCGGACTTTCAACGCTGGCCTGGTGCTGTGAGAGTATCCGCAGGCGCTCACTGATGCCCGCGGCCACGCGGGCCATAATCCTGTAAAACAGGTCCGGTTTATCCGACCGAAAGGCCTCGATCCGGTCACGCGATATCTGCCAGACAGTGGCTCCCTGGCGGGTGAAAGCGCCGTTGGCGTGCGCCTGCTCATCCAAGAAGGCGCTCTCGCTGATCAGGGCACCCGGTGCCAGGACAGCGAGATGTTTCGTGGCACCATGCAGGCCGCGTACGATTTCCACCTCGCCCGCCACCACCAGACCGGCCCACTGCCGCGGCGCGGATTCGTGAAACAGCCATTCTTCGGCGGCATACGTTTTTTGCTCACCACGGGCAAAGAAGTCCTGCAAATCCGACGTGGGTACCCCCATTCGTTTGGATGCCCTTTGAAGTATTTCATCGATTTTATTCATGCTTTTTTCTCCTTTCGAAAGCCATGCTAAATTCTTCATTCAGGATCAGGGGTTCTTGTTTCAAGCGTTTACAAGTCAATGACGGAAACATGACGGTTTTACTCAAATCACCAGCGGCGCCACCAGGAAGCCGAGGGTGACCGCCAGGGTAACACAAATAACACCGGGAATTAAAAACGAATGATTAAACACATACTTGCCGATACGCGTCGAGCCGGTATCATCAAATTCGATGGCCGCCAGCAGCGTCGGATAAGTGGGTAAAACGAACAGCGCACTGACCGCTGCAAACGCGGCGATGGCAGCCACCGGGCTGACGCCCAACGCGATGGCAGCCGGCATCAACGCCCGGGTCGTGGCCGCCTGGGAGTAAAGCAGCATGGCCGCGAAAAACAATACCACGGCCAGCAGCCACGGTCTGGACTCCAGCAAATTACCGGCCAATACGTTGATCTCGTCGATATGGGCGGCCACGAAGGTGGTGCCCAGCCAGGCAACCCCCAGGACGCACACGCAGGCACTCATGCCGGATTTGAAGGTCGCGGCGTTCAAGACCTGGTTGCAGTCGATCTTGCAAAACAGGGCAATCGCAGTGGCTGCCGCCAGCATGAATGTCATGATGGCCGCATCGCGCTTTAAGACCGGATCTGTAATCAGGCCTATCGTGCTGCTGATGGCCATTGCATAACACACCACGGCGATTATGGCGATCAGGAAAATCAGTACCGAGGTTTTGGCGCCCGGCGGCAGGTCCTGCTGCTGCCTTTCGTCTTCAGTAGGCAGCGCCACCAGTCCCCTGGCCAGTCGGTCCTGGTAGATCGGATCGTCTTTTAAATCCTTGCCCAGAAAGTTGGTCACCAGTGCGGTCAGCATCACCGCAACAAAGGTCGTGGGGATAACGATTGCCAGCAGCTCCAAATAGCCAACCCCGATCGGCTCAAGCGCACCGGCGAAAAATACCACCGCAGCCGAGATCGGGGAAGCCGTAATCGCAATCTGCGAGGCGACGGTAGCAATCGACAGCGGCCGCGACGGTCGAATACCTTCCCGCTTGGCGACTTCTGCGATCACCGGCAACGTTGAAAAAGCCGTCAAACCGGTACCAGCAAATATGGTCATAGAATAGGTCACCAAAGGACCCAGGAAAGTGATATACTTAGGATTGCTCCGCAAGATTTTTTCTGCCAGTTGAACCAGATAATCCAATCCCCCGGCAACCTGCATGGCGGCAATAGCAGCAATGACGGACATTATAATTAGAATTACGTCAATGGGTATGCTTCCCGGTTCCAGGCCAAAGACAAGGGCGAGCACCAGCACTCCGAAACCACCGGCAAAACCGATGCCGATACTGCCCAGGCGCGCACCCAAAAATATGAATAGGAGTACAACGATAAGTTCAATAATCCACATGATAATTTTCCTTCCTTCAGGGAATCTTGTAAGATCCCATGAGATCTTTTGTCTGGCCTGTGAAAACACCCTGGTTTTTATTAATAAAAACGGATGACCAGGTGAAAGTAAACGTGCCTTCGATGTCTTGTAAACTGCCGGTGCCACCCACGAATTCTCCGGTCACTTTGACACGCTGCTCAAGTGGCCGCCCGCTGAGCACAATGTAGGCCTTATCACCCTCCATGCTTCGCCAGACGCAGCGCGCCGAGCCGCCCGTTAAAGAATCCGAAAGGCCTATGCACTCTGCCCAGTAATCGCGCACCTCACCGATATCGTCCTGAAGGTTGACATGACCCGTGAGCCTGAAGGTGCCGACCTCACGGCCCTCCACGAAATCAAATGCCTGGCGCTGGCCACTGGCAATCCAAGTCCCTGCAAAGGATCCTGCTCTCTCGGCGGATACATCCTGAGGCAGGATAAAACCCGTTACCAATAGGGAGATGGTCATTGCGAAAGCCAGCAAAAAAATTTTGATACGGTTTCCCATCGTAATTCTCCTTTTAATCAAATAAAAACTCCGGGTCAGGCGTGTTTAAGTCAAGCAATCCCATTTTTGATATTTTTTTATTATTCGTTCAAAAATTTAATTTCGATTTGTCCTGACAAAAGAAGATACTTTTGCCATCTTGCAAAATAAATTATTCATAATCTACTTCACAAATTTATTCAATTATTAAAATTGTATCAAAAGTGCTTGCTTTCACAGTCTTCGAAGGGTAGCAAAATATTGCATATTACATCAACTAAGGTAACAAATTTTGCTTCGACTAAAAGTAGAGGTTACGTGCCATGCACAATCGGATTGAGCCCACAATTATCTCAGCTTTTTTTAAAACAACTTTTCCGATCCGTAAGTGGTTTCCTATTCCCCATTTTTTGTCATGTACTTTTGAAAAGTGCGCATGGCAACCTGATGAATAAGAGCCTGGGTGAGGATATATAAACCCCAGGGCAGCTGGGGCCTGAAATCATGAATAGCCGCAATGGTATAACGGCCGTCCAGTACGTCTCGAAACTCAAATCGTGGTTTTAACTCGTCATGCCCCCTTGCAAGAAGACCTCCAGTAATGAAATACATGCGCCGATCAGACGAACTATGTTTTTGCTGAAAGCTCAAAGTTAAGAGATGCAGCTTGGGGAAACGGCTAAAGATGCGACAGGTGCCGGTGTCATCCACTTCACAAAGTACAAATGGGCGAGCAAAGCGCGGAAGCCATTGGAAAAAACTGTCGGCGACCCAGGTAGCGTTTTGACCCGGTTGCAGAACAATGCGCTGAATCGACCGGACGTTACTTTTGGAGTGCAGGCCGGCCATATATTTTTTAAGGAACGGCAGGCGTGGATTAGCTGGAATCCGTCCCCATTTTTTAAGATACGGAACAATCATCTCACGAGGCATCACAGAATCCTCGGCAATAAATTGCTGTAACGGATTGTCACATACCACCAAATCATGGCCTAAAGCCTCAACGGTAAACTTGATCAGGGATGGATGGGCATGCCTGTCAAGCAAGTGCAGGTACCAGGCGTAAAGATGAGCCGGGAAGTATGGGACGGTAATGGCAATGTGTTTCTTTTTCAATGAAATTGCGGCCCTGTTCAGCATGTCCCGAAACGTCAAGACCAACGGTCCGCCAATGTCATAGTCTTTGCCGTATTCTGCCTGATTGCCAAGACAATATCGAATTGCTCGGATGACATCAGTTACGGCTATGGGTTGTTTACGCTTGTCAGCCCAATCCGGAATTAACACGATCGGCAATCGGGTAGCAATGTTAGCCAGCAGTCGAACCGCATTGCTACCCGGTGCCACGACTAAACCGGCCCGCAGGACGGTTAGCGGTGTCCCATAATTCGACAGGGCTTCAATTACCTCGTTATGCCGCTTCAGGAATCCTGATGAAATATTACCTTTCGGAATGAGGCTACCTAAATAGATAATTTGTTTGATACCCTCGAGACTGGCAGCCCGGGCGACATTATCGGCGATGAGCAGATCCATGTCTTCACATTCTGCCTGGTCTAGGCGGGCGGTGGGGACTCTGGTGTGGACGAGGTAAATGATGTAATCGCAGCCGTTTATGGCCTTCTCCACATCCTGCCTCGAAAAAGGTTCACAGGAACGCCACGAGAGGGAAAGGCCGGGTTCCGTTTCCTGCATTTGGTCCTGGGAACCAACAAGGGCAATAATATCATATTCCCTTGCCAAATCACGACTCACGACGGTCCCTATGGCACCACCCGCTCCGGCTACTACTACTTTTGGTCGACCTTGTGCAGACATTATGATTTGCTCTATGTAAGTTCCAGAATAGGCCTTGAAAGGGAAGCATTAAGCATAGCCCCTATCGCCGGGCCGCATTTGCAAACAAAAAGCATACCCAGCCATTTCGGCATTACGGGAGTTGGCTATTTTCCATCCGCATATCTAAATGCGTCGATACAAGATGCTCCAACGGTGGATAAAAGGGTCTATCCAATTTACGAATGTCTACCGTTTTTAAATATGATTGGCAACTGTTACAGATTTCAAGACGATATTCCTTTTCTATATCACTGAATTGATAATGCAACTTCCGACTATCTGTTTCCCCGCAAAATGCACATCGTATTCTGCGAGCAGACCATTCATTCCAGCAGAAACCGCAAACCAGATGGCGGTTCCCTTGGGCATCGATGACCGACAATACCGGCTGACTGCCGCAGATCGGGCAGCCGGGTTTCTGCCAACAAAAATCTTTTGGAATAAAGTTTTTTAAAATTGAAGCATAGGAAACCAGTGACGGTTTGATACTATTGTAAGAAAGCATTTCTATGGGCTGCGGACGAGAATTGTATTTTAGTGCAATGGCATCAAATACATCCTTATCCTCATTTAATATAGCGAGAAAGAAAGGCTCAGGGTTAAAATCTTCCAACATCAATGCTCTCATGAATGAAGACTCTGAATTCAGCTCCTTAGCATCACTGTTAGATGCGATGACACATAACTCCTTGAAAAGATGCCGTGAGGATTTCCTATCAATGGTGAACTCGGGTTTATCGAAAAGGGCTCTTTCCTGCAGTTGAAAATATTTTAACCGTTCCTCTGTGACCTCAACCGGACAAGATTGCACTAATTGCCGAGCTTCTTCCTGCGCAACAAATATAGGTACATATAGACTCAGAATGGATTTATATGCTGGGCGAGCGGCTTTTAATATATCAAACGCGGTATTTAATTCGCCTAATTGGTGGTTTTCTCCGCCGGCAAATTATGCCACTGCTTGCAGGCCACCTGACATGCTTTGCAGGCGATGCAACGGGTTGTGTCGATAAAGAATCCTTTGCTCATCGTTTCATCCTCTGCTATATTTTGGAAAGATTGACCATAAAAGCTTTATATTCAGGTATCTCGGAAACCGGATCGACCGCGGCGGCAACCAGTACATTGACGCTTCCTTCCGAACCGCCGGCCGGCCAGCGCCAGCCAAAATGCCAGGGTATACCGATCTGATGCACGGTCTGGTCAACAATTTTCATAGGTTTAAAGCGATGCGTCACCACAGCGGTGCATTCCAGCCTGCCACGGGAATTTTCCACCAGCACCCGCTCACCGGTCTTAATCTTTTTCACGTCAGCCAGCTCATGGCTCATTTCAACAAACACCTGGGGTTGCAGCTCCAGGTTCCAGGGAATCGACCGGGTTACGGTTTGCCAGTGTTCGGTGATTCGATAGGTCGTACAGACAATCGGAAATCGAGGATCCGCTTTAGCCGGAAGGTCGACTTTTTTTGCGTAACGAAGTAAGGGGTTTCTGCGCTGGGAACTAATAAAATTCTCGGCAATCGGGCTTTCAAGTGGTTCGTAATGTTCCGGAAACGGGCCATCCAGGAGCCCCGGGCCGTAAATCTGACCGACTCCTTGGGGCCGCATGATAAACGGATAGCGGCCGTTGTCGTTGTCAGAGCCGTCCGGATGCTGCAGCGGCATCCCGCCGCCGTCGATAACGTCCCCTGCCCAGCTACCGCCGACATACTTGCCGTCGTTGACTTCCCCGTCAAACTGGACGACCCAATGCCGGGAACCCCAGGGCTGCCCCTTGAGGTCGACTGCCGCCCGGTTGTAAATGATTCGGCGATTCAGCGGCCAGGACCAGGCAAATTCCGGATAATTACCGATGTTGTTCGGGGCATCCTGCTGTCCCTGGCGCGCGGATTGGTTGCCTTCTTCAGTATAGCTGTTGCAGTAGAGCCAGTTACCACTGCAGGTGCGACCATCGCCACGCAAATGGACAAAGCTTGGCACCAGTGAACCTTTTTTATGGATTTTTCCGTCAATGGTAACGTCTTCGAGAAAATATCCGTTTATTTCTTTGGCCACTTTGTGAGGATCAAATTCACCATCGGTGGTGTAGTCCCATTTGAGATTGCGTATCGGCTCTGTAAATTTCCCGCCCTCGGCATAAAGCGCTTTGAGTTTGGCGCCGAGCTCAACTAAAATATGACCGTCGGATTTACTTTGACCCAACGGTTTCGGTCCTATATAACGCCACTGCATCCATCGTCCGCTGTTGGTGATGCTGCCTTCTTTCTCCACCCAGGTGCACGCCGGCAGACTGAATACCTCCGTTTTAACCTCTTCGGGCTTCATTCCCGGGCCATGCCAAAAAGCACTGGTTTCCGAGTCAAATATATTGACATGCACCATCCAATCCAGACGCGTCAGGCATTCGCGAATAATGTTTACATTGCCGCAAGAGGCGGCCGGATTCATGCCCCAGGCAAAAAATCCTTTGATCCTGCCGTGCCACATGGCCTCAAACAATCGCCACCACGAATAACTGCGTCCGTCCTTGCATTTGGGCATCCACTCGTACCCGAAGTCATTATCCGCTGTGGCACTTTCACCGAACATGGATTTGAGAAAACTGACCGAATATTTGGCATAATGTTGCCACCAGTTGACGGAATGCGCATCGTTGCTTTCAGGCGTGTTTTTGCTGTTGTAAATGGCCAGGCTTTTATCGGAGTCCCGCGGTACTTTCAAATATCCGGGCCAATTCCCGAAAAGCAGGGCGTGGTCGGTTGAACCCTGCACATTGCTCTCTCCGCGCAGCGCATTGATGCCTCCGCCGGCAAGGCCCATGTTGCCGAGCAAAAGCTGGATGATGCTCATGGCGCGGATGTTCTGGACCCCCTTGGAATGCTGGGTCCATCCCATGGCATACATGACCGTCCCGGCCAGCGAGGAGGCGCCGGTTGCTGTAAATGCCTCGTACACCCTCATCAGGCTCTCTTCAGGGGTTCCGGTAATTTTAGAAACGGTTTTTAGATCATAGCGGGCATAATGCTTTTTCAACAACTGGAACACGCAGCGATGGTGACGGAGTCTGGCGTCGCGGTTGGGGACACCTTTGCCATCGGTTTCAAACGCCCACTTGGTACGATCGTAGCGCTTTTCCTCCGGGTCATATCCGGCAAACAAACCGTCGTCAAAACCATATTGCTTATTTACAATGAATTGGGCATTGGTGTAGTTGGCAACATAGGTTTTCTGGTAAAGTTCGTTGTCCAATATGTATTTGATCATTCCGCCGAGAAAGGCAATATCGGTGCCGGACCTCAGCGGCGTGTATATATCCGCCACCGGTGCTTTTGTGACCCGACTATTCTTTTTTATCTCTTTGTGGCAGACTATGCACTGGCCGTGAATGGCCAAAATGTAGTACTCCATCCGATCTTCTTCGGGAATAATAAGGCGCGCTTCATTGTATCTTCTGAAATTTGTGTTTTCATGGCAGTCCACACAGGTTTCTTCAACGGCAACCGCACCCTCCTCGAGCGTATGGTGGCACCGAACACAGGTAATTTTAAATTCCATGGCATGCTTTGAATGGGTGAATGTCACAGAATGGCTCTTGTACATCCGTTTGTTAGCAACCGGCAATTCGTATTCAAAGACGGTTGCAATCTCGGATCCTGTATGGCCGATCCCACCAATCTGAAACAGGAGAATCGATAAAATTACGACCGGAAATCCTAAAAAACCACGGCGAGACATCCCGTCTCTTCTGGTGTTGGTTTCAGCATGGTTCGTCGTTGGCATGGATAGGCCTCCTTTGCGCGGATTTCTTTGCAATTTTAAAAATTAACGAAACACCGCAAAACACAGCCATGCGATCACCGTCGGCAGCAGTGCAGCCTTGAGCAGCCCCATGGGGGATACGACGTTGTCGAAGTATTTTTTCAGCAGTGACTGCCCGGCCGGGTTGGGGGCATTGGCAATGACCGTGAGCCCGCCACCGGCCACCGCTCCGGCCACCACCGCGTATTTGAGACTGTCCGTAAATGCCGGCACCAGGGTGCTGAGAAAGGTAATGGCGGCGTTGTCGTTGAAGGCGGTCAGGATCGTGGCCCCCAGCATGAGTGGAATTTCGCTTAGCCTGCCTAACACCGGCTCGATCCACCACCCCTGGACCCCTCCGTGCACCATCAGTCCGCCCAGGAAAAAACCCACCAGCAAGGGTGGTTTGAGATCGATGCGATTCTGAAACGGTGCTGTGACCTGGGCAAAGCCCAGGAAAAAAAGCAGGCCCGGGATAAACAACGCCGGGTAATGGGCGTTGAAGATAGTCCAGCCCATGAACAGCACGTGGGCAGCGATCAGCCAGGCCGGCACCGGGTCATCACGGTTGTCCCACTCCGGATCGAGAAATGGAGGCCGCTGATGCTCGGGAAGCAATCCCGGAATAAGCTGTCGCATTTTTTGAAGCTCGATCTCCTTGAAACGTTTATCGAACGCCTCTTTGATCAGATCCGCATCGATGCCCTTTCTCAAAAGGAGCGGCAGGTAAAATTGTTCAAATAACAAATGAAAACCACTATATCAACTCCAAATTATGAGGGGATTTAAAGAACGCTAATAATTGTTTTTAGTTGGAATTCGAAAAGAAGTTGTATATAATACCGCAAACAAT
>Ga0316198_10001180_pt1 | contig 15167 bp, 13 predicted proteins | sample OudBieAanoxic_MG_FD_204935 | JGI IMG/M metagenome (GOLD analysis project Ga0316198, IMG submission 204935) | Coastal sediment microbial communities from Oude Bieten Haven, Netherlands - site A anoxic | ecosystem: Environmental > Aquatic > Marine > Coastal > Sediment | place: Netherlands...
TCTAAAATACTATCCATTGTCTCCTTTAAAAATTCACTTGCATTATATACAGGCATTAATACTGTTACCATCATCACAATCTCCCCCTCTATAACCTATCAAATAATTCTTCGTATTTTTTCACCGATCCAATTACACTAAATTTTTTTACTGTCTCATAAGAATTCTTTATTAGATTTTCTTTTAAATTTCTGTTATCTAAAAGGAGTTCCATCAATCTACCCATCTCTCTATAATCTCCTACCTCACAAAGCAAACCTGTCTTTCCATCTAAAATTACATCTTCCGGCCTAGCCATAGATTTTGTAGAGATCACAGGGATTTTACAGGCCATAGCTTCTACTAATACCATCCCAAATCCTTCGGTTTTCGAAGATAATAAGAATCCATCACATCTGGATATATATTTAAATGGATTGATTTGATGTCCTATAAAATCAACTCGATCTTCTAATTTAAAATTTTTAACCAATTCACGATGTTTTTCTTCCTCAGGTCCTTCTCCAATTATAAGTAACTTTACACTTTTATCCTTTACTTCATTTAAGGCACGGATCATAATATCTTGAGTTTTTTCCCACGATAACCTTCCTATTGTGGTAAAAACTTTATGATTTCCATCCAGCCACCTATGGGACACCCCTTCCTTTGACATCTTTATCATATTTTCATCTACCACAGGATTGTTTATGATCTCAATTTTATCCTCTCTTAATTTTACCCTAGATATTTTTTTAGTCAAGTCGATACTTCCACGATTTATCCCTACGACCTTATCTGCCATGGGGTAAAACCATTTAATTATTTTTTTTCTGACTGCAGTTCTATCTATAGCATGGAGGGAAAATATCACCTTGGTTTTCATCCTAAATATTTTTTTGGCCAGCAGAATAGTCAGATTATTTATACATCCTCCTGCTATCATTATATCTGGATTTTCTCTTTTCATTACTCGGATCGATTCAAACACACCCTCTCGAGCCCTTTTTTTATCTAAGTTTACCCTCCTAATTTCACTTTTTAGATGAAATGTCGACCTATTATTGACATTGAGCAATACCACTTCATATTTTTCTAAATCTAGGTTATTTAATATATTTACAAAAACTCTCTCAATTCCTCCATTTAAAAATATGGAGTAATAAAATAAGATCTTTTTCTTTTTCATAATATCTCCCTTTTGACTCCTTTTTCTTATAGTTTCTCTAATCTAAAAGAGACCAAATCTAAATAATTTTACTATAGTTTTCTTTATAACATTTAAAGTTTATTTTAATTACAATACCTTTAATACTTTTGCCTCGGTTTCTCTAATATTCGTAACCTCGTGAAACCATAAAAAGGAGGAGTTAACTTTTCTTAAATGCCAAAACCTTCTTTCCATAATAAACTCCTAATATCCCCAGACTCACAAATAGTGCTGTATAACTCTTTATATTTCCATCATTGAAAGCTAGGTAAACTCCCATTACCATTAAAAATCCCAGACCTAAGATTATCTTATTTCTGTCATATTCATAGTAATAATATTTCATAGAAACCTTTAGTTTGACCGCAAAGAAACCAATCCACGCTATGGCAGTGGCTATGGCAGCTCCTTTGGCCCCATATCTAGGAACTAAGATAAAGTTTAATCCTATATTTATTAAACTTGCTGTCAGCCCTGCTATAAAATGCCATTTAGGTTTCTTGGCAAAATTTATCCCCTGAGAAAGGGTCTCCGACATACAGTTTAAAACTGGTGCCATGGTCAATATAGGTATCACATAAATCGCTTCCCTGTAACTATCTCCCAACACTATATGAGCTAGGTCTCTAAATATCATAGTAAATATGGCTATTCCAAACATCACTCCTGTGATTACCATTGTGGTTTTGGTAAAATATGATCTATCCTCTGGATTTTCTTCATATCTTTTTAGCTGTCTCGGCACTATAAAGGACGAGATGGTTCCTTGGAGTATCGTTAAGATTGCCATTAATTTTAAGGCAGCACTATACACTCCTAATTCCCCATAGTCACTCCATAATTTTATAGCTATCTGATCAAAGGAAAAAAACAGCCAAATTACCATCTTATTTAACAGCAGCGGAAAGGAATATTTCATAATTTCTGCCTGACTATGTCTCGGAGTCCCATTGCCTTTTTTCCACGACTTTAAATTTAATCCTATCCCGATTAAAACTGTAAGGACTATGGATAAAAATCCAGAATAAATAACTATCTTATAGGTTTTTCCCATAAGGTAATATAAAATAATTACCAGTAGAAATTCAAAAAACTTTCGAGAGAAAGTAAAAACTGAATATAGTTTGTAAGATTCATTCAACCTCAGTACATAGTCGGTAAACAGTTGGAGATGATGAAAAAATAAAGCAAGTACCAAAACCAATACTATGGAAAAATCTGGGTCTTTAAACAAAAATTCCCCTATCCATCTATAAAAAAATAATCCTATGATCCCAACTATTCCCGTTAAAATCAATGGATATTTTATTGCATTATGCAGGAGGTTTCCACGCAGTTCCACAGTCTCCTCATAAAAAAAACGGCTATAGGTATCCACGGTCCCTAATAATAACATGGGACCTAGTGTATTTATTACCAGCAGATACATGGCTGCCTGCCCAAACTCCTCTGGAGTCAGTATTCTCGTTAAGATAGGTGTGGTCATTATACCAAACAATATCCCCAACCAGTTTCCTGCTGCAAATGTAAAAAATTTCTTCATCATAAAACCTATCTCCTTTTAATAAGGCATTCAATAATGCCAAGATTTAATATTTATTAGTTTTGATTTTAAAAAAAATATTAGTATAATATATTATACTAACATTTATCTAATTTACCCTCAGGAGATTTCATTATGAAACTAGCATATATTATCCAAGCCCATAAGGGCTTTAAACAACTAAGCCTTCTAATAGATATTCTATCAAAAAATTCAGATGTATATCTTCATATTGACTTAAAAAACGACTATTTATATAACCAGTTAAAGGATCATTACCTATCTCAAAAGAATATTTTTATTCTTTCAGATAGAATTTCTGTCAACTGGTCTGGATTTTCCCAGGTAAAAGCCACATTAAATCTATTAGAAGCTGTCAGAGGGAAAAACTATGACTACGTCACCCTCCTAAGCGGACAGGATCTCCCCATCAAGTCTCATTCGGAGATTATAAGTTTTTTATCGGAAGATGTCCACCGTGAATTTATACATATAGCTCCCGACTATAAAAACTATAGCTGGAGACTCTTGAGATACAGCCCATGGAGTGAGAGTAAATCTATCCGTAACTTTCCTCTGAACAAACTAAACAGCATCTCTATAAAATTACAAAATTTATTAAATATAAAAAAACCTTTTTTTAAAAATTTGGATATCTATATGGGATCTTCTTGGTTCACCATAACAAATAATGCTGTAGAATATATCTTAGATAGTATAGATGATAAACTAATCGAGGTATTTAGATCTACCACCTGTTCCGATGAACACTTTATCCAGACATTACTTATGAACTCCCCCTTCAAAGAAAGGGTTGTAGGAGAAAATATAGTATATATCGACTGGTCAGAGGGGAATCCCAATCCTAAAATTTTAACTATGGACGACTATTTAAAATTAAAAAATCCCACTAAACTTTTTGCCAGGAAATTTGATATAGATATAGATGCAGATATCATTAATAAAATTATAACAAAATAAATTTTTATCTATCCCTAACTTAGGGATAGATTTTTTTTAAATCTTTTTCTTTTCGATGTTTAAAGCAGTCCCTCCAACCTTTACCTCTACGATTTCATTATTTGAGACTGTTAAGTCAGCTAAAATATTTGAGGGTTTTTTCATAGAATATCCCTGCTCGAAAACTAAATTTTTTATATTTTTTTCAAGAACAATCCCGTGTTTATATAGATAACAGCTCAATGCTCCACTGGATGTACCTGTTGCAGCCTCTTCGGGAATATCATATAGGGGTGCAAAATTTCTACAATGGGCAGTGGAATCATATTTTGTTTCCAACGTAAAAAGGTGGTATCCAATAACATCATATTTTTTACTGATATGAGAAATTTTATCAAAATCAGGTTTTATATCACATAAGGTCTTCAATGATTTAATTGGAATTAAAATATCCTTTAATCCTGTGGATACAATTTGAATAGGAAGATCATCCATGATATCATCTGCATCAATATTTAACGTATCGGCTATTTCTTTTTTATCCAATATTCCATAAAATTTAGGATTGCACTGGTTCATATAAATCACACCATCTCCCATACATTCTATCTTTAGAATGCCGGCTTTGGTTTCCTGTGTATACTCTCCCGCTTGAATAATCCTCTTATCTGCCAGTAAATAAAAAACAGCTATAGTAGCATGTCCACATAGATCCACTTCTCCGTCAGGGGTAAAGAAAATAACCTTATAGTCTGCATTATTTGACTTCTGAACAAATGCCGTTTCTGAAAACCCTACTTTTTTTGCAATTTTCTGCATCTCATCTGACGATAAAAAATCTGCATCCAAAACAACTCCGGCAGGATTACCACCATTAGCTGTTTTAGTAAAAACATTCAATGTATAAACTTCTATTTCCATCTATATTTCTCCTATTTTTTAAAGTTTTATCTTCTGCTTTTTTATCCTTCTAAGTCCTTGGAGTAATTTATCCCCTACCTCTTTGGTCGCTCTTATATCAGCCAAACTATTGTGGGCATTACTCAGTTCTACTCCCATAATTTTACATATAGTTTCCAACTTATGATTTTCCAATTTGGGCACTACCTCTGCTATCTCTAGCGCAGTATACACACTGAGGGTATCAAATACCTGTTTATAGTTAAGAAAACTTCCCATATAATTATCACTGTTTCTCTTAAAAAACCTGTTCAATACATCTATATCAAATTTTACATTCTGCCCTGCAATGATAAATTTATCATCTCTGTCGAATTTATCGATATATTTTGAAAAAATTTCTACTAACTCCTCATAGGCTTTTTTAGGAGATTGAAAACTATCTAGTTGTTCACGGCTTACTCCTGTCACTTCAAGAGCCTGTTCTGAGATTTCTGCTCCTTCATGGGGTTTACAGAAGATATCAAACTCCTCCTTTACTTCACCACCTATCTCTATTACTCCAGATATTTGAAACATCGCACTGTTTTCTGTTAACCCAGTTGTTTCCGTATCGTACCACAATATTTTCATGTTTTTTATCTCCTTTTTTAGTGTTAATTGATGCCATAAGAATTTTTTTTTCCTTGATTTAAATCTTTAAACGATTATTTTTTTAATGCTCCTTATTTCCATTCCTTTCATAAACAAAGGTTATAAGTTAGAAAATTCATAGTATTTGTTCTCAGAAAGAGATATCTTTCTTAAGTTATAAAGGTAAACTAAGTGTGCCATAGCTTCTCCAGTGGCAAACCACCTTTGAACATGGGGAAGATCATTCCAGCTTGTAAACTTTATATCCCACTTCATTTGAGAAGCTACCTCATATGGAGATTGTAAACTTTTTTTGGAAAGGATTTCTTCTACTTCTACCAGTCTTTCACAGTGATGATCTATTAATTCATCGATTCTTTTGTGACAATGACTAAACAGATTTCTATGTGAAGGAAAAACCTTGTCTATATTTAATTTTTTAATCTTTTTTAAACTGTTCAGATAATCTTCCAGAGCATTGTTTTCCATCGACCATACCGATATATTAGGAGTTATCCTCTCTAAGATATGATCCCCGGAAAATAAAAGCCTATGATTTTTTTCATAGAGACACATTATTCCTTGAGTGTGTCCCGGAGTGGATATACATTGAAGTGAATATTCTCCTATTTGAATTATCTCTTCGTCTTCTACATAGGAAAACTCCACATCATGGGTATTGTTAAACTTAAACCCAGGATGTCTGTCAAAATATTCATCCAAGTTTTCCGGAAATCCAAGCTTTTCAGCTCCTGTAAAATTATTTTTCCAGCTGTCAAAATCTCGAAGAAGGTTTATATCCAGGGCATCTTTTTTGCTGCAATAAACCTTTCTTCCTTTTCTTATAAAATCCGATACTAAGCCGGAATGGTCGCTGTGAAGATGGGTGATAAAGATATCGGTCTGATCCATGAAGATCCCTATTTCTTCCAAACCTTGAGATAGAGCAGCTTTACATTCCTGACGATTAAATCCGGTATCTATAAGAAGATTTTTTTTCTCTCCTACAATAACATAAGCATTTAAAAATTTTAAAGGACTTTTAGGAAGAGGTATCTCCATCTTCCAGATATTTTTATAAACTTCTTCTACCATTTTTCCCTCCTGCTGGTATACTTCTATACATAAAATTTATATTTAGTTTTCTTATCTGTTTTTTACATTTAATAAACTTTTATCTCAACCTCGGTTTCTCCTAATGTAGGAGAAACCATAAGAAGGAAGAGGTCTACCCCTTCTCCCTCTCTGCTATCTCCTTCAATACCTTCTTTATATCCTGAGCTCTCTCTTTTTTACAGACTAAGATAGCGTCATCAGTTTCTACTATGACTATATCTTCTAATCCTATTGTAGCTACTATTTTTTTCGTTCCTATTATTATGTTATTCTTACTCCCGATCTCAATGAGTTCATTGGCTCTATTCACAGTTCCATTTTCATTGTGCTCTAACACTTCATCTAGAGCCGGGTAGCTTCCTACGTCATTCCATCCAAAATCTACAGGTATAACTTGGATATTCTGGGCTTTTTCCATGATCCCGAAATCGATAGATATCTTTTCAAACTTCTCAAATAAAGTTTTAAGCTCTAAAGTTTCAGCTTCCAATTCTAATTTTTTATCCTTTAGCTTAGAGATCTTATTAAAAATTTTGAAATGCTTGGGCATATATTTTTCAAAGGATCCCATGATCATATCAAGTCCTATGACAAACATCCCACTGTTCCAAAGATAGTTTCCTGCTTCTACATATTCCTCTGCTCTCTCTAAATTTGGTTTTTCCCAAAATCTTATTACCTTGCTCGGCTCCCCTATGTAGGCCTCTTTTACCTCTATATACCCGTACCCAGTCTCAGGTTTATTGGGTTTTATTCCCAATGTGATTATGGAGTTGGTTTCCATGGCTATCTCACTGGCTCCTACTATTCTTTTTCTGAAATTATCCTCATTCTTTATGATATGATCCGAAGCCAGCACCACCATGGTAATCTTTTCATCATTTAATTTTTCCTTGATCTTAACTGCTCCATATCCAATAGCTGCAGCGGTATCTTTGAATGCCGGTTCTACAATTATATTTTCATAGGGCAGATCTGGCAGCTCCATCCTAATAGCTTCTGCCTGAATAGCATTTGTCCCTATAAATATTTTATCTGCTGCTATGATAGGCAGTATACGGTCTACCGTCATTCTGATTAAACTTCTATCTTCATCTATTAATTTCAACAACTGTTTAGGTCTTTCCTTAGTCGACAAGGGCCAAAATCTTTCCCCAGATCCTCCTGCCATTATAAATGCTGCTAACATATATCATCACTCCTATTTTATCAATTTATCTTTAACTTTTAATCTTCGATTTCTGTTCTCTCACTTTCAACTGTTTTTTAACTTATTCTTTCCTTTTGTACCCCGTATCTTTTTTTTCTGTCCACTTTATTTTATTTCTATTTTTTATGCAGACAGGCTTTTGATACTTACTATTAATAGTATATACTAAATACTTGAAAAATATGATACAATATTACGAATAAAAAAATTATTTTTTATAATTTGATACAGACATTTAACCATAATTATCTGTTGAACTTATAAAATTTTGGAGGTTAATAAATGATATCAACTAGTGGTTTAGGACTTATGTTCCCTGGAAAAAAATTATTCGACGATGTAAGCATCAAGTTTACACCTGGTAACTGTTACGGGCTTATTGGAGCTAACGGTGCTGGAAAATCTACATTCTTAAAAATCTTGGCTGGTGAAATCGATGCTAGTGAAGGGGAAGTTATCTTAGGTCATAGAGAAAGACTATCTTTCCTACAACAAGACCATTTCGCTCATGCTGACGAAGTAGCTTTAAATGTAGTAATGATGGGACATAAAGAATTGTTCGCTATCAAAAAAGAGCAAGAGGAGCTTTATGCAAAACCTGACGCTACAGATGAAGACTATGCGAGAGCTGGAGATTTAACTGATAGAATCGAGGAGTTAGACGGTTGGTCTGCTGAAACTAATGCTGAGAAATTACTTACAGGATTAGGAGTAGATCCTTCAATTCACTATAGAGTGATGAATGAACTTACAGAACCTCAAAGGGTTAAGATCCTTTTAGCACAAGCATTATTTGGTGATCCAGATGTACTTTTATTAGACGAACCTACAAATGGTTTGGATATTCATGCTATCAACTGGTTAGAGAACTTTCTAGCAAACTTTAATGCAACTGTTATCGTAGTATCACATGACAGACATTTCTTAAATAAGGTATGTACTCATATTGCTGATATCGACTACGGTAAAGTTAAGATGTTCGTAGGAAACTATGATTTCTGGTACGAATCAAGTCAAATTGTATTAGAATTAATGAGAAATAAAAACAAAAAATTAGAGCAAAAAAGAGAAGAATTACAGACCTTCATCGCTAGATTCAGTGCCAATGCTTCAAAGTCAAATCAAGCAACAGCAAGAAAAAAGATGTTGGACAACTTAAAGTTTGAAGATATGCAGGTTTCAAATAGAAAATATCCATTCATCGAATTCAAAGCTGAAAGAGATGCTGGAAACAACATGTTAAAGATAGAAAATGTAACTAAAACTATCGACGGAGTAAAGGTATTAGACAATATCTCATTCACTATCAACACTGGAGATAAGGTAGTACTTTTAGCTAAAAACGATATCGTTAAAACAACACTTATCAAGATCTTGGCTGGAGAGATAGAACCTGATTCAGGTAGCATCACTTGGGGAGTAACGACTTCTTTAGGTTATATGCCTAGAGATAACTCTGAATACTTTACAGCAGATAGCGGTACCGATCTTATCGACTGGTTAAGACCATACTCATCTGATCCACATGAGAGTTTCATCAGAGGATTCTTAGGAAGAATGTTATTCGCCGGAGAAGATTCTCAAAAGAAACCTAGTGTTCTTTCTGGAGGAGAAAAAGTAAGATGTATGTTATCTAAAACAATGATGACAGGAGCTAACGTTTACTTATTCGACAACCCTACAGACCATTTAGATCTTGAATCTATCACTTCATTGAATAAAGCTTTAATCAAATTTAATGGAACAATCCTATTTGCTGCTCATGACCATGAATTCATCCAGACTATAACCAATAGAATTATCGAGATAACTCCTAGTGGAATCGTCGATAAATTGATGGACTTTGATGAATATATCAAAGATGAAGGTGTAGAAGCTAGACTTGCAGAGATGTATAACTAAAAGATAAAAGCTGAGACTCGGTCTCAGCTTTTTTTATTTACTCTAAAACCCCTAATTTCTTACAGATACCCGTGTATACCCTGAGACCATTTTCCAAAACTTTTTCATCAAAATTAAATTTAGAATTATGCAGAGATTCTACATATCCAAGTTCTTCATTTTTAGTTCCTACAAAGAAAAAAAGTCCCCTTGTAACCTCTTGATAGAACCCAAAATCTTCTGCTAACATCTCTGGATCTATCTCCTCAAATTTAAGCCCTTTTTCTCCTCTGACAACCCCTTCTAAAACATCATAATATTCCTTGTCATTTATAACAGGTGGATATCCTTCGGCTAGTTCTATCTCTATTTCCACCCCATAACTGAGCTCCATCCCACGAGCTATATCCCTTATTTTACCTACTATAAAATCAAAAGTTTCTGTAGAAAAAGCCCTGATAGTTCCTTCCATCCGAGTCATTTCTGGAATAATATTTCTTATGGTTCCCCCCTCTATTTTACCTATGGCTATTATGCTGGGGTCAAAGGGTGCTATAAATTTTGAGGTAATTAGATTAAATCCTTCTAACATCTTCACCGCTGCCTGGATGGAATCTATTCCCAAGTGAGGCTGCCCTCCATGACCGCTTTTTCCTTTGATAACTATATTTATCTCCGCTGCCTTAGCCATAAATCCACCTGCTCTACAGCCAATTATCCCTTCCTCCAACTTAGGAAAAAGATGGAGTCCGAAGATCCCTTTAACATTATATTTTTCCAAAATTTCACTTTTTACAATATCTTTAGCTCCTCCTGGTCCCTCCTCAGCAGGCTGGAAAATTAGGAGGATATTTTTCTTTAATTTTTTACCCTTCAAATAATCCATAAACCCTAATAGAGTCGCCATATGGCCATCATGTCCACAGGCATGCATGAATCCCGTGTGTTTCGAGGTATAAGAAACTCCAGTTTCTTCTGAGATCGTTAGAGCATCCATATCTGTCCTAAATCCATAGGTTTCCTCAGAACCTCCGTCCAAAAAAACATAAATCCCAGTTTGGCATGTTATCTTTGGCTCATATCCCATCTTTTTTATCTCTTCCAATAAATAAGCCTGAGTCTTTTTTTCTGCATAGCCCAATTCCGGTATTTCATGTAAATCTCTTCTATATTTTTTCATATTTTCTAATATTTTTTCCATTTTTCCCTCCCTATTCGTAAATAAAAATTTTATTGATTTTTCTTTGATAACTCAATGTATAAATTATTTTGATTTTTTACCCGACAAATAATTGCTCCTAAAAAATAAGTTATCTCTATCATTTTTTTGATTTTTAAAAATATATTTCGTATATGTATTATATATATAATTAAAGGATACGTAAAATTTATATAACATATATTTCAAATTTAGTTGAATATTATCTTCTCCCATACTATAATTTAACTAAATAACATAATTAAGATAAAAGGAGAATGTCATATGATACAGTTTGAAAAATACCATGGTTTAGGGAATGATTTTATAATCTTTAACTACAAAGATTTGATAGCGAATAATATAAAAGAAGAAAGTTTCCCTGACCTAGCTATAAAAGTCTGTGATAGACGTACTGGGATTGGAGCCGACGGTATGATGGTCTTGGTTGAAAAAGAGAATCTCTGTCAAATGATATTTATTAATTCTGATGGCAGTATCGTATCTATGTGCGGCAATGGTATCAGGTGTTTTTCTAACTATATCCATAACAATAAAATTTTAGACGGGACTACCTACAAGGTAGAAACTCTGGCAGGATTACTCAGTCTGGATATCTATCCAGATGAAAATTTCAGTGTGAAAGTTAATATGGGAAAACCACTTTTAGATCCTTGTTCTATCCCTATGACCACTTCTAAAGAAAAATTTATTAATGAAGAGATTCTTGTTAATGGCGAAATTTATAAGGTTTCAGCTCTTCTTATGGGTGTTCCCCATGTTGTAATTTTTGTAGATAATTTAGAGACAATCGATCTGGTAGAAGTTGGAAAAGCCATTGAAAACAACCCGCTTTTTCCAAAAAAAACCAATGTAAATTTTGTTCAAATTTTAGATGTCGATGAGATTCTTGTGGACACTTGGGAACGAGGAGCAGGGCATACCCTGGCGTGCGGAACAGGATCTTGTGCCAGTGTAGTTATAGGAGAACTCTTAGGATACCTAAGCTCTAAAGTTATTGTTCATCTGACTTTAGGAGATCTAATCATAGAAGTTAAAGATGACGTTTATATGACTGGTCCTAGTGAGTTTATAGCAAACGGAGAATATAAATACAATTAAAAATTGAAAATTAAGGTCAAAAGATACAAGACAGAAACACAGAGAATCAAAGGAACTCAGAAAAAAATTTAAATCTGTGTTAATTAGATTTGAAATACTATTAATCTGTGTTTAAACAAGGTTTCATTCGTGACAATTAGTGATATTAGCAGTTTTAAAAATTAATATGATTCATGGCATTCATAAAAAAACCTCCTATAAACTAATATGGGAGGTTAAAAGGGGGGCTATAATAATGTGGCTGCCAATTCGGCTAACTCTGATCTTTCACCTTTTCTCAATACGATATGTCCTGATATACCCACATCTCTAAATCTTTCGGCTAAATAAGTGAGTCCGTTACTCTCTGTATCGAGATATGGATTATCTATTTGATATGGGTCACCTGTAAATACTATCTTTGTATTTTCTCCTGCCCTTGTAACTATAGTTTTTATTTCATGGGGCGTTAAATTTTGTGCTTCATCTATGATTAAAAATCCTGCCGGGATACTCCTACCCCTTATATAGGATAGTGCTTCTATTTTTAATAATCCCAAAGCTTCTAATCCTGCTATTACCTTTTCTCCTGCCTTCTCCTCCTTAGCAGCGGCTAAAAAATCTATATTATCAAAAATAGGCTGCATCCAAGGTTTTAGTTTTTCTTTTTCACTTCCAGGAAGATAACCCAGATCCTTACCCATTGAAACTATAGGTCTTGCTATAAATAATTTCTTATATTTACTTCTCTCAACTACTAATTCCAACCCTGAAGCTACTGCTAACAAAGTTTTTCCAGTTCCTGCTTTTCCAACTAAGGTAACCACCTTAATATCTTCATCCATTAAAAGATCCAGTGCAAAATTTTGTTCCTCATTTCTACCTCGAACTCCCCATACACTGACATCTCCATAGGTCATCCTTTCTATCCGTTTCGTCTTCTTGTTGTACCTTCCAAATAGAATTTTTTCCTTGTTTTTCATACTTACGAAACAGTTGGCTGAAGGCTCTTCCGACATAATCTCCACATATTTAATTCTACCGGATTTCTCATATTTTTTAATAATTTCTGCCTCTACTTCTACATCCATATCTCCAGTATATAGTTCCTCTAGATCCATCTTGTCACTCTTATAATCCTCTACATGTATTTCCATAGAATCTGCTTTTATCCTCATATTGACATCTTTTGAAACTAGGACTACTTTTTTATCCTTATCTTTGTTCTTTATATAGAGTGCTATTGCCAAAATCCGATTATCTACTATATCTCTCCTCAAAGAAGTCGGAAGCTCTGTAGTATCACCCTTGGTTTCTACTCTAAAAAATATTCCATTTTCCATCTCTACCCCTTTAGCCAAACATCCTTTAGAGCGAAGGTCATCTATAAACCTGGCTGCTATCCTTGCTGAAGCACCTCTATTTCCACTTTCTTTTTTTAGCTTATCTATCTCCTCAATCACATAGATAGGTAAAACTACATCATTGTCTTCAAAGTTTGTCATAGCCTTAGGATCATGAATAAGTACATTAGTATCCAGTATATATATTTTCCTCATAGAAATCACCCCTAGTTATTATATTGTAAATATATTTTTAGTTTATTCAAGGCACGAATTTGCAGCTGTCTTATCCTTTCTCTGGTCAAATTCATTTTTTTCCCCAAGATATCCAAAGTTAAAACTTCATTGTCCAGCAAACCAAACCTATATATTATTATTTCTCTTTCTTTTTTTCCTAAGATATCCAAAGTTTTTAATAATTTTTCCTTGTCACTTTCAAGGATTAAATTTTCTTCTATATAACCATTTTTATCTGCAATCATACTGTGCAGATCCCCAGTTTCTCCATAGGACTCATCAAGGGAATTAAAGGTCACATCATTTAATTTCAGGTATCTTTTTATGTCCTTTACCTTCAACTCTGTTTTTGCTGCAATATCTTCTAGGCTCGGTTCACATCCGTATTTTGATTTATATTTTGTCATATATTTTTTTATCTTAGCTAAATTATCATATATATATACCGGATATCTGATAACACCCTTATTGGAGGATATATATCTCAAAATACTTTGTTTTATCCAGAAAGTTGCATAGGTGGAAAATTTTTTCCCCATGGTATAATCAAATTTTTCAACAGCTTTCATCAATCCTATATTCCCCTCTTGAATCAAATCTTGAATGGGAACTCCTAATTTAGTGTATTTTTTGGCTATACTAACAACTAATCTTAGATTAGCTGTTATCAACCGATCTTGTGCTTCTACATCTCCCTCTAATATATGTTTAGAGATCTCAATCTCTTCATCTCTAGTCAAGAGGGGATAGTGACCTATTTCTTTTAAATAATTTGAAATGTTCATTTTTGCCTCCTCTTTATATATTTTATAGGTATCAATACTATACTATTGTTATTGAAACTTCCTTTTATATTTATAGAATTTTATTATAATTTATGATAAGATTTAATATACAAAATTAAAAGAAATATATAAACAGAAGCATTTCATATGCTTTTCGCTCTATAACCTGGTTTAAACATGAGGAGTAAGAATGAGAGTAATTGGAATAGATCCAGGAACAGCTATTGTTGGTTTTGGAATTATAGACTATATTGGAAGTAAATATAAGGTGGTAGATTATGGCTGCATATATACCTCCAAAGATCTTCCCATGGAAAAAAGGATTTCTGCTATCTATAACGAATTAGATGATATCTTAAAAAAATATTCTCCTACCCATATGGCTGTAGAAGATCTTTTTTATTTTAAAAATGCTAAAACCGTTATCTCCGTTGGGCAGGCCAGAGGGGTAATAGTCCTCTGTGGAGAACAAAATAATATTCCCCAAGTCTCATTTACCCCATTACAGATAAAGATGGGAATAACAGGATACGGCCGGGCTGAAAAAAAACAGGTTCAATTAATGGTTCAAAGAATTTTGGGACTTTCAAAGATCCCCCAGCCAGATGATGCCGCCGATGCTTTGGCTATTGCCATAACCCACATAAATTCCTTGAATAGCGGGTATATTCTAGCTTCTAAGCCTAGTTCTTCTAAGATAGCTGGCATTAAAAATGGTAAGATAAGTGCAACAGATTATCGAAATCTATTAAACAAAAAGGATTGATTTTTATGTTTAAAAACTTGGAAAACTCATCGATGGATTCCTATTTAGGTTCCTTAGAAACTATAGCTTCTAAAATTCATAAGGAGAAAAATACTGAAAAAGTTGTATTTTTTATCCTCTTAAATTTAATCGAAAAATTAGATCTAGGTTACTCCGAAGGATATTTTCTTAAATACGATAGATGGAATCGAAATTTAAAACACCTAAATTCATATTTTGATATGAAAAAATTAAAAAAAGATGAGGTAGAATTTATCTCAACTAATCTTGAGAAGGAGATCAACTTTTATGGAACTCCTATAGAA
>Ga0316198_10001181_pt1 | contig 15165 bp, 10 predicted proteins | sample OudBieAanoxic_MG_FD_204935 | JGI IMG/M metagenome (GOLD analysis project Ga0316198, IMG submission 204935) | Coastal sediment microbial communities from Oude Bieten Haven, Netherlands - site A anoxic | ecosystem: Environmental > Aquatic > Marine > Coastal > Sediment | place: Netherlands...
CAGAAAAGCAGCGGTTCAACCGCGGCCTCGTGTGCGCCTGAGCGTAACGCAACTTCAGCGCGTTTTATCGCCAGTTCGGAGCGTCGCATGCGTTCCCAGGCCTGTTCATATTGCTTGCCGGCCTCGACATCATCCTTTTTCGCAACCCGGACATCGCCGAGTAATTCATAGCCCAGGTACAGCTCTGGGTATTCCTGCTGGATGCGCTGACTGTGCCTCATGGCCTGATCCAGGTTTCCCGACAGTATTTCAAGCCTGGTCATCAAGGCGAGCGCCGGGATATCATCAGGATGCTGCCTGATGACTGTTTGCAGCACCTCACGCGCATGCTGCGCACCACCCATGTGTAAATGCGCCTCCGCCAGCAACACCTGCGTAACAGTAGAATCAGGATCAATTTCGAGTAATTCGGTCAGTACGGTGACTGCCTCCTGGTAGCGTTCTGTTGCAATCAGCAACCTCGCCTGCAGAAACAGTACGACCGGCTGGCCCTGTTTGGTAGCAGCAGCCTCTTCCAGTAGCAAGCGGGCCTTTTGATACTGCTTGTCACGCAGATAATGCTCTGCCAGCAATAACTGTGGCCGACTCTCATCGGGAAATTCCTTGCTTGCCGCCTGCAATAGATCAACAACCTGCTGCGTATTACCCTGTTGCCCTTCCAGACGCGCCAGTGCCAGCACCGGCACCACCGAATCCACATGCGACTTCACCAGGTTCCGGTAAAGCACAATGGCCCTGTCGGTATTGCCTTCCAGTTCCTCGATGCGTGCCAGTGCCAGGGTGGCAGGAAAGAAATCACGTCGCACCGATAACGCCTGTTCAAGGTAGCGCCTCGCTTCCTGGTAATCACCGCTCGCCGCAAACACATTTCCCGCCAGGCTTATGATCACCGGATCCTGTGGATTGCTTGCCAAAAGATCCAGTGATGAGCTTATCGCCCATTCAAATTCACCGTTACGCAAGCTGCCAATAATCAACAACGCCTGCTGCTCATTGCCGCCATGGTCTATCAGTGTCTGCAACTCCTCAATGGCAAGCCCCGTTTCGCCGGTTGTCATGTAGATACTGGCCAACTCCTTTCTCAAGCTCACCTTGCTCGCGTCAGTAGCCAGCGCCCGCCTCAGACCGGCAATACCTGCAGCGGCATCACCACTGCGCAACTCGGACAATCCCACCAGGGTTAGCAGCTCTGTATCATCTGTATCATCAGCCATCGCCGGTTGCAGTGCCTGCCTGGCCTGGCCCGGTTGGTCCAGCAACATATAACTGCGACCAAGCAGTTTGCGGGCCGCCAGGTGATCCGGGTCCATGGCGAGGTACTTGGAGAGAAAATAGGCAGCCTGCTCGTAATCTTGCTGCGCATAATTGACCGTCGCAAATAACAGGCGGGTTGGTTCATGATCAGGCGCTACCTTCAGGACCTTGAGCAAGCGCTGCTCGGCCAGATCATATTCGCCTTTCATAAAAGCCAGCAGGCCTCCCAGATAGTTGGTGTAAGGTGCATTTGCGGTTCTTCCGTATAGCGGGGCAATAGTGTCCTGCGCCTCCTCCAGATCCTCCTCCAGCATAAGTTGCTGCACCAGGTGCAAGCGTGCATTGACAGCATAGATACTCATAAAACCCGGTGCATCACTGTCGATAATGGCTTGCAACACCTGCTTTCCTGCCCTGATATCACCGTCAACCAGGGCAATTTTTGCCTGCAGCAACAGCAATTCCGGGTTACCCGGGTAGCTTTCCAGCGCTGTCTCTATTACGCCGGTCGCCTCCTGCAGGTCGTCCTCGTCCAGCAGTAACTGGACCCGGGTCATCAACACCTGGAATGCCGACGGGTCAAGCGCGACAGCCTCACGCAGCGTGGCGCGTGCCTTGTCGGTCTCTTCAAGGCTTGCTTCAGCAGCAGCCCGCAGCGCCAGCAGATCCGCCTTTACCGCAGCCGAATAGTCGGCCTCCGGCCCGACCTCGGCGATCAGTTCCTGAAACCGGCCCAGTTCCAGCATTGCCCGTGCACGCCCGATACGTGCCAGCCCGCCACCCCATCCCGCAAGATCCGCGAGGCGGAACTCGCGCGCTGCAGTCGCATAATCGCCGTAATCCAGTGTAATGACACCCAGCAGATAGCGCGCCTCGGGATTGTCCGGGTTCTTCTGCAGTGTATTTCTTGCCTCGATGGCCGCGGCGATATACTCCCGCTGTTCCATGTACTGCCTGGCCCGCTGCAGCAACTGCTCTTCATCAAGTCCAAAATTACCGCAGCCGGCAAGCAACAGTGAAAAAATCAGGGGAACTGAATGCTTCATACATGTACCAGTCATAACTTTCTTTAACACGCACTTACTCCATAGATAACCCGATAACCTGCCAAACGCGGATATGATGACCACGGAAGCACACGGAAATATTTCATATAAGGCATTTATTCTTCGGTGTATTTCCGTGTAGTTCCGTGGCTAAATAAAAATTGCTCCTGTGACAGCATAAAGTCCTTGAGCCATTGCCGTGAATCCTGCACATCCGCTTCGATATCAGTCGCAACCGCAAGCAGTGTTGCCTCCGGGCGGCCCATCATCAAGCCGTAGACCTGCAGCAGTTTCGCCATATAGCGGCTGGTCGCTGGCACCCCGGCGACACGATACCAGTACCATACCAGCCGTTGCCGGCCTGTTGATGACCTCATCTGCTGTTCCAGCAGTGTCCGCTCACCATTCACGATCGCACGGCCATGCGCATACCGCAGTCGCCACTCTGGCGAGTCGGCTATACTGTTCCGATCGGATATCAGTTCACTGCCCTGACTTTGTGTGGCATAACTGCCCAAATACAACAGCACGGTGCGCCCTTCCTTGCGATATGCCTGCTTGCTGGAAACGGCACCGTGAAAGCGCGGCATCCAGCTGTCGTCCGTTGACTGTGGGCCAGACCATCCCTGCACCCCGGCCGGCAACTCAACCCTGACGGCCTGACCGGTACCTGCCTGCCGCTCGAGCAGACTGGCGATAACAGGACCGGATACCACCAGCACGGCTGCCAGCAGCAACACCCCGGCGCGATACAAGCCGCCATGGGAGCATGTTTGTCTGTCTTCAGAGGTGACGACCGCGGGTACATCACCGTGCCGGGACAAGCGGCGCCGCGACAGCGCGATATCGATGACCATCAACAATAGCAGCATCCCGCCGAACAGCCACCATCCAAAGGCCAGATGATCGGCAACCCATGGATGCTGCATATTACTGCTGTAGGCCAGGTAGACGACGATAAAGACGCGGACGATATTGCTGACAACCGCGGTAACTGCCGCGATCACCACCACCAGTATGCGGGCCCATGCACCCTGGAAATTCAGATAGGCATACAGCACACCCAGGGTGAGTGCGGCCAGCAGGTAGCGCAGACCGCTACAGGCCTCCTCGATTGACAGGCTGCCTCCCGGCAGCACGATCAGGTGATCCTGCCGCATCGCCGGCACCCCGGCCACGCGCGTCAGCCAGAACACCACATCTGCCGTCAATTGCTGCAGTAGCGGAGCCAGTGGTGACCAGATGGAAATCGCGAAAGCGAGGAAAAACACCGGCAGCAGCAACTCCCGGGCAATACTGCTGCCGGTGACCGTCCATATCACGCACATCAGCAGTAACAGCAAGGCGAAATCCTGTACCATTTGAACATCAACCACGGTTGCCAGCAGCCAGAACAGGCTGCTTGCCGCCACCGTGACCAGTGCCAGGGGATATTCACAGGGTCTGAGTGCGGCCAGTCGCTTGCGCTTTATAAAGACCAGATACAGGCTGATTGCCAGTACCAGGTAACCGTGCGCAAATTCACCGAGCTGCAACTGGTTCCACTTTGCCAGCACATTTGCAAAGGTTCCACGATAAAACACCAGCAGCAGCAGCAACAACCCCGCGAGGGCCAGGCTGGTATAACGCCAGTCCGCTTTGCTGTCCGGATCAGTCATGCAGCGACTTCCTCAACGCTCATCTTTTCCTGACACGCCGGTGCCCAGCTTGTTCATCAGGTTATAGAGGGAGGGCCGACTGATACCCAGGGCCATGGCGGCATGCGACATATTATTATTGTTCAGCAGCAAGGCGCGTTGAATCACACTGCGCTCAGCGGCTTCCCTGGCGGTGCGCAAATCCAGCGACGGGGATTCCGAGCCGGCCTCGAAACCAAGGTCTTGCGCGGTGATCTGTTTCCCTTCTGCCAGAATGACCGCACGTTTCACCCGGTTCTCGAGTTCACGGACATTGCCAGGCCAGTGATAGCCCTCGATACTCTCAAGCGCCGCATCGGTAAAACCGCTAAAGTCACGGCTGTTCTCCCTGGAGAACAGGTCGAGAAACACCTGCGCCAGCATTACCCGGTCGGTTTCACGTTCGCGCAACGCCGGGACCTGTATCACCACCTCGCTGACGCGGTAGTAGAGGTCCTCACGAAACGAACCCCCCTTTATCGCCTGCTCCATGTCATGATGGGTTGCGCAAATAACGCGCACATCCACCGGGATGGAGGTGTGGCCACCAATGCGGTCAACGACACGCTCCTGCAGGAAACGCAGCAGCTTGACCTGCAACGCCTGCGGCATATCGCCGATCTCGTCGAGGAAAAACGTGCCACCACTGGCATGTTCAATCTTGCCGGGCGTCTGCTTGACGGCACCGGTAAAGGCACCCTTCTCATAACCGAACAATTCGCTTTCCAGCAGATTTTCCGGAATGGCCGCACAGTTCACCGCCATGAATGCCTGTTCACGGCGCGGACTGAGATTATGCAGTGCCCGTGCAAACAGTTCCTTGCCAGTGCCGCTCTCACCCAGGATCAGCGTTGTGACATCAGAGGGTCCGACCTTTTCCACCATCCGGCACGCGGCCAGCATCTTTTCGCTGGAACCGATAATGCCATTCATCGCGGAACTGGATGTTTGCGTGACCAACCGCCGGTGTTCTTCCTCCAGTTCCGACAGGCTACAGGCCCGGTCAACGATCAATGACAGAATATCCGGATCAATCGGCTTCTGGTAAAAATCGTATGCGCCCAGAGAAACCGCTTTCAGTGCATTCTGCCGGTCATCATTACCGGTAACGACAATAACCTTGGTATGCGGTGCCAGATACAGAATCTCGCTCAATGCCTGCAGGCCTTCCGAGGCGTTCGCCGGGTCCGGAGGCAGGCCCAGGTCCAGCGTCACCACACGCGGCCGGTGCTGTTGCAACAGTTCAATCGCACTTTCACGGTCACCCGCCAGGTATACCTGGTAACCCTCAAAGGCCCATTTCAGCTGTTTTTGCAGGCCCGGGTTATCCTCAACGACCAGCAGTGGTTTCAAAGCCTTCTCAGTCATAAATCTCAAATGCCATGTTGTGTCTGCCACTTTCCGCAGGACACTCGCCCTGCGGGTGGCGCCCATCCTACACTAACGCAGTGCTGTACCGCTAAATCAAGGCCGCGGCTGCAGCAACACGACTCAATCACAGGCCGGTATATACAGCGACACCACGGTACCCTCGCCGGGCTCGCTCTGCACCCTGATATCACCCTGCAACTGACGGATGAACTCCCTGCTTTCATACATGCCGATACCCATTCCTGCGTTACCCCGGGTGGTATCAAAGGGTTTGAACAGGCGGTTCCGGATAAAGTCCGCATCCATACCCTGACCGTCATCCGCAATCGCCACGACACACATGGGCGCATCACCTGCCACGACAGACAGGCTGATTGTAATCGAGCCATTCTGTCCGGTTGCCTGGCGGGCATTATCAATCAGATGTATCAGCACATGCTGCAGCCGGTCTTTTGCGGCAATCACCCGGCAACAGCTGACAGACTGCTGCAACTGCGGCCGCGGCAATAAATCCGCTTGCTTGCCGAGGACTGTATTCACCAGCACGGCAAGGTCAATCGTCACCTGCTTTTCCGCTTTCACATGGCGGTTGCGCAGTTGCTCAAGCAGCCGTTTAATCGATGCGGCGGTGTCATCAACGGTTGCGAATGCATCATCGATAAATTCCGGGTTTGTTTTATGCTTAACAGCATTGCGTGCGACCAGTTCCAGCTCGGCGGCTATGTTCTTCAGGTCATGCACCATGTAGGAAGAAATCCGGTTGAAGGCCTCAAACTGCCGTGCCTCGGCCAGGGCATCGGTCGTCATCAGCACTGCCAGGTAACTTGATATTTGCATCGCTGCCGTTTTCAGCAAGTCCCGGTCCTCCCAGTTGACCTCGCGCGCCACCATCGGATTGGCCAGCACAATAAATCCTGCGAGGGCATTCATACTGACCAGCGGCACGATGAGCCAGCAGCGATCAAACGAGGACAGGCAATCAGGTACATCCAGACCTTCATACTCGCTGGCACGAGCCCCCAGCTCCTGCAAGTTGATTACGTAGGCCTTGTCCTCGAGAAAGCGGATCAGTGCATCATCAGCGGCAATGACCACGTCAATTCGGGTTGTTTGCCAGGCGGCCACATTTTTGAAGCGTGAGTGTTCATCGCGCAGCCACAATAGTCCGGCACGCGCATCGACAATCCGGGCAATGACCCGAACAACCGATTCAAATTCATCCTCACCGGCGTTCTTTTTATTCAGTTCACCGGTCAACTGCAGCCATTCATGCCGGTAGTCGTACTTGTTCTTGTAGAAATGTTTGCCCAGGAACACCCTCAGCTGTGACCTGAACTGACCCGAAAACAGCGCCGCTACCAGCAGCAAAACGGCAAGCGCCAGAAACGACACCTGGACAATCCTGCCCCAGCTGCCACCGAACTCGCGCAGGTAATAACCGGCAGCAGCCATCACCAGCAGGTACAGACCGGCACCCATTACCGTGGTGGCATGCAAGACAATATCCCGGGATACAAAGAGATTGTGCGACCAGTCCCGGTTCCTGGCAGCGGACAGTGTCAACAGTGGCACCGCCAGCAGCGTGACAAAGCCGCGGGCGTTCCACAGGCCTGTGTCTATATCCCTGAACAGCAGGGCATTGGCATACATGTAAAAGTCATAGGCAAAGATCCCGCCGGCACCGATAAATAAATATTTGATTGCCCAGCGATGACGGGCCGAGGCATTACGAAACAGCTGCTCCACAATCAGCAGGCCGATAATGGCCAGCAGTACATGAGCGGCAAGATTCAGCACCAGCAATTGTTGCATGCCCTCGAAGCCGGGCAAGTAATGCATCAGCTGGCCAGCCAGCAGCACCAGCATGACAAAGCCGCTGCTGAGCGGTAACGCCCAGCCGAGGTAACCACGGTAGCCACTGTTGTTACGCGCGGCCGGCTCCAGCAGTTTCAGCAGGAAGATGTACCATGCGAGATAACGCAACACCTCCATGAACTGGTAAAGACTGTCCTGCTGCAGGTACAGGTCATCCTGCGTCACGCCGGCAGCAACACCGGCCCAGATGGCGGTGACGGCTGTCACTATCGTGAGAAGTCTACCTTGTACGCTGCTGCGCCAGCTGAACAGCAATAACACGGTCAGGAAGACAAAGCCCGCTGCGGCACTCAGGTAGCTGTAGTAACCGATCACAATGCGACGCCGCTGCTTATGTACAGGTCATAGCTGCCATTGTTGCCGGTCACGCTGTGATCAGGCGTCCTGCAATGCCTTGACGATCTTTTCATGTATGCCACCGAAGGCGCCATTACTCATTACCAGAATATGATCGCCCGAGCGCGCCTTGCGGACCACGTCCGCGGTGATTGCCGCAATGGATTCTTCAATGACAACCGGCACCTCGCAAGCGTGCATCTCATCACGCAACGACCACTCGATGTCGGCTGGCTGGTGCAACCAGATACAGTCGGCACCCTGCATGGATGCCGCCAGTGAGTCACGGTGAATGCCCATGCGCATGGTATTGGAACGCGGTTCAAGCAGCAGCAGTATGCGCGCGTCGCCGACGCAGCGGCGCAAGCCCTGCAGCGTCGTCGCGATGGCGGTCGGGTGATGGGCAAAATCATCGTAAACGGTAATGCCGTTGACCGCGCCACGTACCTCCATGCGGCGCTTGACACCCTTGAACCCGGCCAGGGCGGCAATCGACTGCGCAACAGGCACACCCGCATGGCGTGCCGCCGCGATCGCTGCAAGCGCATTATGCACACCGTGATCACCCAGCTGGTCCCAGTTCACCGTGCCCGCATGCCGGCCGTCAAGCAGGACATCGAAGCAATGACCGTCTGCGCTTTGCTTCTGTCCCTGCCACTGCGCGATGCCTGCCTGCAGCGCTACCCTTTCAAGCGGCGTCCAGCAACCACGCTCGAGTACACGATCGAGATTGGCATCGGCAGCATTCGTGATAATCAGGCCGTTGCCGGGTACGGTCCGTACCAGGTGATGGAACTGGGTCTGGATCGCTGCAAGATCCGGAAATATATCCGCGTGGTCGAACTCGAGATTATTCAGTATCAGGGTCCGCGGGTGATAGTGAACAAACTTGGAGCGCTTGTCGAAAAACGCGGTGTCGTATTCATCCGCCTCGACCACGAAAAACGCGCCGCTTCCCAGTCGCGCGGAAATACCGAAATTACCGGGTACGCCACCGATCAGGAATCCCGGGGACAGCCCGGCGTACTCCAGTATCCAGGCAAGGATGCTGGCCGTCGAGGTCTTGCCGTGGGTTCCTGCCACCGCCAGTACCCAGCGATCGTGCAATACCTCTTCGGACAACCATTGCGGGCCGGATGTATAGGCAAGCCCTTCATTGAGCGTGTATTCAACAGCTGCATTACCACGTGACATGGCATTGCCTATCACCACACTATCCGGCGCAGGATCAAGGTGGGCCGGCTCATAGCCTTCATTCAGTGCGATGCCCTGCTCGGACAACTGGGTACTCATCGGTGGATAGACATTGGCATCGGAGCCACTGACCTGCACCCCGTGCTCGCGTGCAAGCAACGCGATCCCGCCCATAAACGTTCCGCAGATCCCGAGGATATGAATATGCATTCAAACAACCTGTGCTGAAAACAGTGTGACAATGACCTGCATGTTTAGCAGTGCATACAACAGCGAAATACCGAAACCGATCGCAAATGAACTCGACAGGGCATGCCGGATAATATGGGCCATGATGAAGAGATTCCATAATAACAGCAGCAGCCACAGGGACAGCAGCGACGCCGGAACTGGCTCGGATGTCGCATCAGGCCCAATCGTCAGCAATAGCGGCAGGGCAATCAATCCCATCAGGCTGCCGGTACCCGCCAGCGCCGACAGGGTCTGATTGAGGCGCGCTGCCTTTTTCTGAAGATAAAGCAAGGACCAGGCAAAGACGACCAGCAGGCCGAGATCCACCACGGTAAGCAACAGGGCCATGCTGAAGGTATAACTCTGCGATGACACCAGCACCGAGACCAGGCCATAGCAACACAGCGAGACCCCGAGCAGGAAACCGGAAGCCGGCAGATCCTGTGGCCCCCGGCGTAACAGGCAGATGTCGAACCAGGCCCGAATGAGTAGCAACATCGACAGGGTTTGCTGTTGAAACTAGCGCTTCTTGCGTACTGTTTTCTTTTTGGCTGCCTGCTTTTTCTTTACAACTGCTTTTTTCTTTGCTGCTGTCTTTTTTACGATAGCCTTTTTCTTCGCGGCCACCTTCTTCTTCACCGTGACCTTCCTCGCTACAGCTTTCTTTGTCAGCACCTTCTTCTTGGTGACTTTCTTCTTCACGGCCTTTTTCGCAGCTGGCTTTTTCGCGGCCACCTTTTTCACCACGGCCTTTTTCACCACGGCCTTTTTCTTTGCGGCCACTTTCTTCGCTGCGGCCTTCCTTGTCACGACCTTCTTTTTGGTCACTTTTTTCTTCACACTGCCGCTCGCGGCTGCCGTCTTTTTAGTGGCCACTTTTTTCTTCGCTGCAGGTTTCCGCCTTGCCTTTGAACCGGTCTTTTTCCTGGCAGCGGCGTCTTCCCTGGCCTTGACGGCACGGTGCTTGGCAAATGCCGCGCGTATGGTATCGGTGCGCGATTCACTCCTGGAGCTGGGCTTCACATCATCCACAATTTTGGATAGTGCGCGGAAAATATCGGAGATCTCTCCAACACCCTGAACCGTACGCAGTTTTTCCTGCTGCTGGTAGTATTCGAGAACCGGATGGGTCTGCGTCTCGAACACCCGCAAGCGGTTACCGATGGTTTCCTCGTTATCATCCGCGCGGTGCCGTAGCCGGCCGCCACAGGCGTCGCAACGGCCTTCGATATGCGGCGGCGCATAAAAGACGTTATACATCTGTCCGCAGGACAGGCAGGTACGGCGACCCACCAGCCGCTGGATCAAGGCATCGACGTCGACAGCCACCAGCAAGGCCAGGTTCAATGGACGACCGAGTGCGGTCAGCAACTGATCGAGCGCCTCGGCCTGTTGCAGATTTCTTGGAAATCCATCGAGAATGAAGCCCTTGCGTGCATCCGGCCGGGTGACGCGCTCCTGTATGATACTCAACACAATGTCGTCACTGACCAGCTGCCCGGCATCCATCGCGGCCTTGGCCTGGCGTCCGAGCGGCGTTCCCTCGGCAACTGCCTCGCGCAGCATGTCACCCGTTGAAATCTGTGGCAGCTTGTATTTTTCAACAAGGAGTTTTGCCTGCGTACCCTTGCCTGAACCGGGCGCGCCGAGCATGACGATTCTCATGGTGTGATCAAGTCCTCTAGTGTGTTGATATTGTTAACTTCCTGTAACACGGAAGATTTTTTCAATGCAGACATAGTTTTTTTTGCGTGGCCGTGACGCAAGGCAGCGTTTAAGCTACCCCCTGCCAGTGGTATAAGTCAACGAAGTTCATGAAATAAATCAGGTTTTGAGCTAGAATCTGGCGCCCCTAAACACTGATCATCCGATCCAACAGACATTTCAGCATTATGAGCACAATCGAAGATTTCACCGACAGCGAACTGTGGCTCATCAGAACCACGCTGGAAGAGCGCTACGGCGAAGCCGTTGAGCCGATGCTGGCCGATATCGAACTGCGCCTGAATCCCTATGCAACGGAACTGACGGTCTGCCCGGCGGCTTACTGGGAAGACAAGGGTTGTCACTTCATCATCTGCAAGAGCGGCGATTCACGCTACCGCTGTCAGTTTTACTACCGCGTCCATGAAATGTTTGGCACCGGTGTAGAGGAATACGACGACCTGTCCGAATGCATGGTGACACTGCTGCAGGTACAGGCTGACCACGTCGCGAAGCAGGACAACGGCTAACACCCGGCCTGAACAGAATTCAATCGTTTAAAGCAATCAATCCAAGGGAGAACAACTTATGGCTAAAGCAGCAGCGAAAAAGAATGCCTTCTATGCACAGTCCGGCGGCGTCACAGCAGTCATCAATGCATCCGCCTGTGGCGTGATAGAAACGGCTCGCCAGCACAAGGACAAGATCGGCAAGGTCTTTGCCGGGCGAAACGGTATCATCGGTGCGCTTACCGAAGATCTGATCGACACCAGCAAGGAAGGTGCACGCGCCATCGCCGCGTTGCGCCACACACCAAGCGGCGCCTTCGGTTCCTGCCGCTACAAGATGAAAAGCCTGGAAGCCAACAAGCGTGAATACGACCGCCTCATCGAGGTATTCGCGGCGCACAACATCGGTTACTTCTTTTATAACGGTGGCGGCGACTCGGCCGACACCTGTCTGAAGGTATCGCAACTGTCCAAGGCCACCGGTTACCCGATCCAGGCCATCCACGTACCCAAGACCGTGGACAATGACCTGCCGATTACCGACAACTGTCCGGGCTTTGGTTCGGTGGCCAAGTACATTGCCGTCTCCACCCGCGAGGCCAGTTTCGACGTTGCCTCCATGTGCGCCACCTCGACCAAGGTGTTCGTACTCGAGGTGATGGGGCGCCACGCCGGCTGGATTGCGGCTGCCGGCGGCATGGCCGCCTCGGAAGACTGCGACCTGCCGATCATCATCCTGTTTCCTGAAGTACCGTTCAACCAGGCGAAGTTCCTGCGCGAGGTCAAGGCCAAGGTCAAACAGTACGGTTATTGCTCCATCGTGGTCTCGGAAGGCGTGGCCGACAGCAAGGGCAAGTTCCTCGCCGACCAGGGTCTGAAAGACGCCTTTGGCCATGCCCAGCTCGGCGGCGTCGCACCGGTAATTGCCAACATGGTGCGCGAAAAGCTCGGTTACAAGTACCACTGGGCAGTTGCCGACTACCTGCAGCGTGCAGCCCGCCACATTGCCTCCAAGTCCGACGTCGACCAGGCTTACGCCATGGGCAAGGCCGCTGTCGAGCTGGCACTGGCCGGCAAAAACTCCGTCATGCCGACGGTGGTGCGCACCTCCAACAAACCCTACCGCTGGAAGATCGGTGAAGCGCGGCTGTCACGCGTGGCCAACGTCGAAAAGATGATGCCCAAGAATTACATCACCAGGGACGGCTTCGGGATTACCAACCGCTGCCGTGATTACCTGGCGCCCCTGATGCAGGGTGAAGACTATCCACCTTACGGCAAGGACGGTCTGCCGAAATACGTACAATTGAAGAATATTTCAGTGGCGAAAAAGCTGAAGGGCTTCAAGGTTAAATAAATATGGACACCTGTAGGAGCGGATGCGATCCGCTCCTACACTAACCGGAACAGGTAAGAATGACCCTGGAAAAAGCTCGAGAACTGCTGTCCGTCCAGGCCAACATGGGCGGCGGCTATAACCGTAACGGCGCAAAGCTCATCCTCGCAGAGGTACAACGCGAGCATGGGCAGAGCGCCGTGGACGGCTTCATCCGGGAATTTGACCTTGAAACCCTGTTCGGCTTCACGCCGGGCACCGAATTTAAATCACCCTAATGGATCAATCGAGTCTGACCCCATTGATCTTTCCCTCGTGGTAAAAATGGAGAATATAAATGCCTATTGAACTTATCTTTGCCCTGGCCTGCGGCTTTGGAGCCATCGCCTACGGCGTCGTGTCCGCAAAATGGATCATGACAAAGCCCACTGGTAACGAACGCATGCAGGAAATCGCGGCGGCTATACAGGAAGGCGCCAAGGCCTACCTGAACCGCCAGTACACCACCATCGGCATTGCGGGTATCGTGTTACTGCTGCTGGTGGGTTACTTCATTGACTGGATCACTGCCGCCGGCTTTGCGGTTGGCGCCATCTTTTCCGGGCTCACTGGCTACATCGGCATGAATATCTCGGTACGTTCCAACGTGCGCACTGCCGAGGCCGCACATGACGGCATCAATGCCGCCCTGCAGATTGCCTTCCGCGGCGGCGCCATCACCGGCATGCTGGTGATTGGACTGGGTATGATCGGCGTGGCCGGCTTCTACGGCCTGCTGCTGGCCATGGGTGTCGAGGATCCGATTCACCCGCTGGTGGGCCTCGCCTTTGGTGGTTCCCTGATCTCCATCTTCGCCAGGCTTGGCGGCGGCATCTTCACCAAGGGCGCCGATGTCGGCGCTGACATTGTCGGCAAGGTCGAGGCCGGTATCCCGGAAGACGACCCGCGCAACCCGGCTGTGATTGCCGACAACGTCGGTGATAACGTCGGCGACTGTGCCGGTATGGCTGCTGACCTGTTCGAGACCTACGCGGTCACCGTGGTCGCCACCATGCTGCTGGGCAGCCTGCTGCTGGATGCCACCGGCCCGGCGGCACTCTATCCGCTGGTACTGGGCGGCGTCTCCATTATCGCCTCCATCATCGGCACCTTCTTCGTCAAAACCTCCGAGGGCGCCAAGATCATGAACGCCCTGTACCGGGGCCTGATCGTCGCCGGTGTGCTCGCCGCAATCGCCTTCTACCCGGTAACAACCTGGGTACTGGGTGACACGATCACGCTCGACGGTGCTGAACTCAGCTCCCGCATGTTGTACTACTGCTCCCTGATCGGACTGGCACTGACCGCGGCCCTGGTGGTCATAACCGAGTACTACACCGGCACCGAGTTCAAGCCGGTACGCCACATCGCCGAGGCATCCACCACCGGTGACGGCACCAACGTCATCGCCGGTCTGGGTATTTCCATGAAGTCCACTGCCCTGCCGGTCATTGTCATCTGCGCCAGTATCTGGGGCGCCCATGAGCTGGCCGGCATCTACGGCATCGCCATTGCCGCCACTTCCATGCTGTCCATGGCCGGCATTATCGTGGCCCTCGACGCCTATGGCCCCATCACCGATAACGCCGGTGGTATTGCCGAGATGGCGGAACTGGACGAGAAGATCCGCAACATCACCGACCCGCTGGATGCCGTTGGTAACACCACCAAGGCCGTCACCAAGGGTTATGCCATTGGTTCTGCTGCGTTGGCCGCACTGGTGCTGTTTGCCGACTACACCCATGCGCTCGCCAAGCACGGCGACACGGCATTGAACTTTTCGCTGGATAATCACATGGTGCTGATCGGCCTGCTGATCGGTGGACTGGTGCCGTTCCTGTTTGGTGCCATGGCCATGGAAGCCGTGGGTCGTGCCGCCGGTGGCATCGTCAACGAGGTCCGTCGCCAGTTCAAGGAAATGCCAGGCATCATGGATCACACCCAGAAACCGGACTACTCCCGGGCCGTGGACATGTTGACCAAGGCGGCTATCCGGGAAATGATCATCCCCTCACTGTTACCCGTCATGGTACCGGTCGTCGTCGGCCTGACCCTCGGCGCCGAGGCACTTGGCGGCGTGCTGATCGGGACCATCGTCACCGGCCTGTTCGTGGCCATTTCCATGACCACCGGTGGTGGCGCCTGGGACAATGCCAAGAAGTACATCGAGGACGGCAACTTCGGCGGCAAGGGCTCCGATGCGCACAAGGCGGCAGTCACCGGCGACACCGTCGGCGACCCCTACAAGGACACTGCCGGCCCGGCCATTAACCCGTTGATCAAGATCATCAACATCGTGGCACTGCTGATCGTGCCGTTGCTGTAATGCAAGAGACCTGTAGGAGCGCTTCGCAAGCGCGATAAACGCTCTGCAATAAAATATCGCGGATGCGATCCGCTCCTGCAAGTGTCGTTAATGGTATGTATTACAGCAAATGAAAATCTGCATCGTTTCTGACAGCCATGACAATCGCCCGTTACTCGAGGCGGCTGTCCGTGAGGCAAAGGCAGCCGGTGCCGAAGCGGTCCTGCACTGCGGTGACGTGGTGGCACCGAGCACGCTGGAAGTGCTGAAACCGTTCAACCTGCCCGCC
>Ga0316198_10001182_pt1 | contig 15164 bp, 14 predicted proteins | sample OudBieAanoxic_MG_FD_204935 | JGI IMG/M metagenome (GOLD analysis project Ga0316198, IMG submission 204935) | Coastal sediment microbial communities from Oude Bieten Haven, Netherlands - site A anoxic | ecosystem: Environmental > Aquatic > Marine > Coastal > Sediment | place: Netherlands...
GGATATCAGGACTATGAAACTCCTCAAGATACCCCGATTGTTGTTGAAGTTGGTGTAGTTAATGTGTTAGGAGAAAGTATTGAACTATTGCTATCTGATGCTATAAAAGGGAATGTTGTAGGGAAATTAACGGTTGATGATGAAAACCCTACAGTATTGGAAAATATAACTGTTGAAATATTTTCTTCTAACGACCTCGACAATGCAATAACTGCAACAGCTACGGATGAAAATGGAGATTTTTCATTTCAAGGACTGATGACAGGTTCTTATATTCTAAAAATAACCAATGAAAGATATAATGATTATGAATCTACACCTATTGATGTTGAATTTGGTGTTTTATATGAAATAGCGGAAAGCATAGAACTATTGTTAATAGAATAGTATTCAGGAATATATTCGTTTAGTTACGGACAAAAGAAAGACTTACATGAAAATGAAGGTCTTTTTTTGGTTAAGTGCATTACCTGCATTGATTACACTTACAGATAATTGTAAATATTGATTGCTTGGACAAAGACAAGTGTACTATGGGTGTGTTAATTAGAACAGAATTAATACACCACCACATTAGATAGAATCACAGATGTTTTGAGGGTAGGGGATTGCATGTGTATATAGTGTAATGTCGATTGGCCACTATGATTTGATTTACAATTTTAGGTCCTGATTGTTTTAGTCAAATCCAATTCTTTTAAATCTAAATACTTGAATGGAATTGAAATTATGCTGAAATAATCATTTTTGATGTCGTCTAAAAATAAAATCCAAATGAACCTATATTCGCAATTCTCTTTAAAGCTTATATCTTTTGTAAATAGTTCGTCAATGTTAACAGTTTTTGGGTTAAAATTATCCAATTCCTTTTCTGTTACAATACTATACTTCGGTTCTTTGGTATAAACTACTTTTTGAGCAATGCAGTTTATTCTTAAATGTTTCTTTAAGTCTAATTTTTCATAATCAATCAAATGAGGTCGCTGTAGAAAATGATGATAGCAAAAATCAAGAAGCGCATTACTGATAATATCAACAAATGTTTTTGTGTTTGCAACCTCGTAATAATCATTTTTACCAAGAGATTCTTGGGACAATTTAATTTCCAAGTAATTCTCAAAATGGCTGCAACAAAAAATAAATGTGTTAAATGTACTTGGTTGTCCAATTATAGGGCAACCGTTTGTGTCAATTGACCATCCATTTGTTAACTGAATATTGTCATTGAAAAATAGGTTATTATGTACTTCTGTGATTGGTTTTTTACCTTTATAAACAATACTGCCTCCTCCGTCATATTTATCACTTATTTTCTCATCTTCAATATTCTTATAATAATCAAAAGACCCAATTCGAATTGAGCCTTCAGTCAAGAATTTGTACTTCCATATTGGACTTATGAATTTTATTATTCTCAATTTTGTTCGAATTTTCAGCGAGCGGTCTTGTGTATGAGCCGTTTAAATGGCGTATAAACTTGTGTTACCTCTGGTTTTATTAAATTAAACACTTCCTTGAATTTCTCCAATCATTATATTTCTGTCAATTTCTGAAAAGAAAACAAGTTCGCAGGCTTCTAACAACGCCCTACAATAATCTGCAAATTCAATAGTGTTAATTTGTTTATTTTGAACCTCCTCACAATCATTAAGACCACGATGAGGCAAAATTTGACTCCACCAATTATTAATTGAGGTATCGAGTTGGGATTTTGGCTGTTTAAAAATTTTATACCAATTAAGAAACCAATATTTATCTATATGAAGATTTACTCCAGCTTTAATTTGAGGAATGAAATTTATTTCTTTAGTTATGTTTTGTCTTTTAATTAAGTTCGTTGCACTAATTAAACTCTGAACAGTAGGTTGATGAGTTCCGTCATAATTAGGCAAGTAGAGTATTCCGCCCATCCAATTCAATGAACTTTCTAATTTTAATAGATTTATCCATCCAGTCCCACTAATTTGTAATCCTTGTTCTGGTTCATCTATATTCAAATTACCTTGGGTTATGGCTATTCTTAAAGGGATGGAAATATTTAAAGCAAATGCAATTAATCTCGAGGACTTCTTTACAATCTCAGATAATGCTAGAACATTGTCGTCAGTAGAAAGAATTACATAACCATCACCATATCTTCTCCAGATTAATCCAGAATTTGTTTGTAATAATTTGATGTTTCCTTCCAATTGGGAAAACAGACTATTTAGAAAATGCTCTGAAGTTTCTTTAGGATATGAGTTTATCTTATTTTCGAAATTCTTGTATCCTAAAATATCTACATAGGCAAAATATATGTTATTGTATACTTTCATATCTTTTTATTTCAAATGAGAGGGAACAACGAGATATAGTTATTAATGATACCCCACTTATACGAACTAAGATAATATATCTTAATGACACCCAATGATGATTAAGGCATATATAGCTATGTTGTATTATATGTACACATTAGATAGAATCACTGAGGTTGTTCTTTTAGGGGGTGAAATAGAAAATGGTTTAGCTAAACTGCGTTTCAATGGCAGGTAATTTCTATTGGTAATTGTAGTTCATTGTTCTATCTCATGCTGTATTTGTTCAAGCAATTTAGTGGCATTCAATATAAGGTCTTTGTAATACTGCTCATATATAGAATGTTTAAAAGAGTAAAAACCAGCAGTCCCTTCGAGCCTTCTAAATTCATCTGAGTATGGATCATTGATAAATTCCAATCCTTTAGGGTCAAACATTTGTTCTTGATCATATATGTGAGACATAACATCATAATATTTTGACAAGATCGGAACAAAAAATTTGAACAAATCAATGCTCGTAAGGTTCATCTCTGTAATGTGCCTATCAGCTATAGCGTAATTTCGGTAGTAATCAATGATCGATTCCTTTAATTGATCATTCCTTATTAGATCAAGTTTACCAGAAGTTGTAATTTCTGTAAAAGTTTCATCCTGTAAAATTAAATCCTCTGCATCCCAAACTACAGAAGAAATCAACTTTATAAAATCCTCCTTGGTGGTTTGAACATCATACATCGAATGTATAAAATAGTAATATGATTCCTGTTCGTCTTGCGCTCTTAGTATTTTTTGACGCAAGTAGGTGGTATCTAGTTGAATTTCAGTATGCATTCTTTCAAGGTAACGAATTTGTGTTTTTCTCTCTTTTTGATCTTCATTCCAATTATTAATTGAAAGCGCAATCAAAATCCCTATGACCACCAGGACAGTCTCCCCAATAGCATAAAGCAGATATTTGCTAAACTTGCCTGCCTGCCCTTTTGGCGGGTTTTCAGCGAGAAGACGCTGTCGGATTTTTCGGAAGAATTTAATCATATTTAGAATAGGTTGGCTTTAGCACATCAAGGTACGGAAATATTAATTTGGATTTTTCATGATATAAAGTAATGAGTTTTATTGCATACAAAGGATTTGTACGGTGTTGCGGTAGCTTCAGTTTCGCGTATTTCAGCATAACTCATTCGGGTGAATCATTGAGGCTATTCAGTATAGGAGTTTGGATAGAGAAGGGTGGTTGGGGTAGTCAATTAATCACCTGAGCGCATAAACCGCTATTTAACAAAGATAACGTTGGCCGCTGCTGTAACGGTGACATTTGGTGTAGTGGGATCATTATCCAAATCAAATAAAAGATCGCCCCCGGTCATTGCATTCCATGTATCCTCTGAAATGCTATTTATTGTAATAATAACCATATCGGGAAAATTACTTTCAAATAGTGTCAGGGTTGTTTCGTCAGAACTTAGACTCCATGTGCCGTAATCATACCCGCTGGCGAAAAATGATTCAAACGTATTATCCTCATATAATATAAGGGTTCCTGTAACTTCCTCTTCCAGAGTAGCTTCAATTAATTCTTGCTGAGCCGCGGCATCTTCGGGAGAAAAACCTACCTCGTTAATGAGATACTCAGTTATGGATTGCCCACTTACCGAAGTAAAAATGTCAATTTCTGATGTGGTGGTCCAGGTTCCTGGTAATAATTCTGCTGTACTCAGTTCATCATTACAATCTGCTGTATCGCTGTCATCACAATCGGTTGCGCTGCAATCGTTATCAATATCAAAAAGGCCATCCCCATCCAGATCCACAGCATCACCGTGTCTTTGATGCGCAGGAACAGCATTACTACTTATATTAATGATCTTGCCTTTGTGACAAACATTAATTTTACCTGACTTTGCGTTAATACCGGTCAAATTAGTATCTGTGGAGGTTTGTTCGTTATCACATGCAACGATAATCAATAATATGATCAATACTAACTTTTTCATAAGACAATAGTTTTCATATCTCTCTAATATACAAACTATTATGAATATTATCAAGAATAGTGAGACCCTTTGAAATAGCTCCCTTTCACCTTTTAAATAAATGTATTTATAATTTTGAATACCCCCCAACTAAACACTATCCCAATAGCAACAAGTACTATTTGAAAACAAGTATAGCGCAGGTATCAGAAGACCTTATAATGGAGAATCATGTATTGATGAATTTTGAGAAAAAATTTCAAAGGAATGACATAGATTAGACCGGGGATATCCCGCAAAGGAGTCTAGACAGGGAAGGATGGTTGGGATAGTTGAAGCACTAAATCCCAAATAACATCCCGATAACTATCGGGATGTAGTTTGGAATTTAATTAAAAAGTACTGGTTGGTCTTTTTTAACATAGGATGGAGTAGGAGATAGGTGCCAATTACATTTAACCATTGTTAGCCTTTTGTTATTTTTCAATTAGTGTCCATGATAGATCGATTCTCAATACCGCTATAACCACTTTTAACAAGTGAGTCCAGCCTATGTACGCCTCCCTCTAATCGTTCATAATTGCTAATTACTCGTGAGCTATGTTCAATCAATTCTACCAATAGATTAGAAAACTCCATATTATCTAGCAAGAGACTGTAAGAAGGTTTATACGGCATCAAAGGGATGTCACTAATCCTTGAGTTGGCATTTTTTCCCTTTAATCGAAAAGCACCACGATTTATATACTGATTTAGAAATGGACTGAGTTGATCATCTTCAAATTTGATTTGAATTTCTTCAAAAAGCCGAAGAAACTCCTGATCAGATTTTAAAAGTGCAAGATCATTCCGTAGTTCCTCTGAGGAAATCAGTTTTAGATCACCTGATCCAATCAATGCATCATAAATAGAGGTTGGAGTCCCTGATATCCAACGTCGGGTTAGTATATCAATAAACTCGTCAAGCCTTTCATTATCGAGCTTCTCATTTAGTACTTGCATTTCCTGTAGCAAGTTTTTAGCAGCTTGTATTTTATTCTCCTGTATAGTTGATCCTTCATTAAAAAGAAACTTACTTAATTTCAATTCCTCTGAAATAGCGATTAAAATTCGCTGTTCTTCGATGTCATTTAATCTGTTTTGATTCCAATTATTAATTTGAAGCGCAATCAAAATCCCAATTACAACAAGAATTATTTCACCAATAGCATAAAGTAGATATTTACTTATTTTATTTTCAGTCAGCATTCTTTTGCGAATTTTTCTAAAGAAATTGATCATGAGAAGGAAGTGGTTGGTTGTTCTTCCTAAGGTACTGAATTATTTTAAGAGGTTTAAAATCAGTATAATAAAAGCCAGAATGAAGACAACCACATTAGACACCATTACTGATGTTTTGGTGGTTGGTGAATGGTTTTGTATTTTCATTTTTAACTCCAATCGTCAAAGACGAATCGGTATCGCTGAAGCGGAGACCAGAAGTTGGATTACCCTCTGATCACACCTAATAATCATAGCTTTAGTTGTCTTTAGTACAAAAAAAACCATAAAATCGTGAAAATATATTTATGCCATAGGCGTCCTTAAATAGTTATTTTCGATATAATCAATTAAACCCTGGGAATATTCTATAACTCCCTTCCCAACTTCAATGATCCACGCCGCCTCACGTATTAGTACTTTTATTAAATACATGCGTTTCGGGTTGTCTTTAATCGCCTCTAACGGATCATCTAGTTTAAGAAACATATTGGTCATTAAGCCTTCTTCACCTAAAGAAGCTTCCCATTCTGCCACCTGATTATGAAATTTGGTTTGATTTCGTTCTCCCAAACGATGAGACCAATAATCATAATAGCCGTTTATAGCATTTTTAAGTTCATGGTTATTGATATATGAGAAAAACCCGGTACTTTTTAATTCGTCAATTGTAGATGTATTTAAATTTTGGGATACTGAACGGTGTGACCATAAAAAAGCTAATCCAATGAATTCTTTATTATATTCTAATGGTCTTTCATCCGTCCAAATCTCACCTGGAATATACTCAGGCATTGACAACCCATCTGTGGTAGGATCATAGATATCTTCCCCAATCTGCATTAAAACATATTGCAACGAATGATATCTAAAATTATGTATTTTCAAGGCATCTCTCATCGTTTCTTGATCTTCCTTAAGGTCTTCAACAAAATTCTCAAGGTAGAGTTTAACGGTCTTTTGTCTTTGGACTTCTTCATTGCGATTATTAATGCTCAAAGCAATCAAAATTCCAATTACAACAAGGATTATTTCGCCAATAGCATAAATCAAATAATTAGGGAATTTGTTATCCTTGAGCAATTGTTGTCGAATCTTTCTAAAGAATTTCATTATTTATATACTTTATTGTGCTTTCGTTATTTATTCTCTTATGTTCTTTAAGTCGGATTCTGTTTAAAACATACTACATGATTCTAATTCCATTAATTGACCATTGATAATTATCGTACCCTTCATTTCCTTTTGATTTTCCTGTTGGGTTTCCAAATGCCTTTTCAAAAAGAGGCTGCAGCTCGTCGAACTATTCTTTTCATGTGATAGTTAAAATTAAAGTTAGTAAATTCTAATTCAAAGCTATCCTATCCTTAGGGAAGGCTACAAATCTTAGCTATGGCCTTTCAAGTTTTAATTCAATTTACTTACCCATTCCGAAATTTGATTTTGAAAATTTGAATCAAAATCATTTTTTTCAGCTTCATCCCATGGAACACATCTGTTTTCAACTTTATAAAATCCATGTTGTCCTTTTGACATTGTTTTTACTGCAATATTAGTCGGAACATTATTTTCAAAGATTTGATTTAAATGATCAATATTTTCTTTCGGATCTACATTGATGTCAAATTCTGCAAAAAGCAAAAGGGTAGGACATTTAATAGATTTCAAAACCTCATCGTTGTCATAGTCGAATATTAAATACAAATGTTTCGCAGCTCCAATAAGGCCGGAGTTTTTACCGATATTATACGATTTATCCAATCCTTTTTTCCTTTTTTCAATTTTCTTCTCAAGCTTATCACCTTCATATCCTTCACACTCAAATTGGAACTTATCATTACTATAAATTTGCTCCTTCACACCAACAGTAGGGCCTGCCAGGCAAATAATAAAGGCTACATCATTGTGTTTAGATGCTACAATTTGCGCGATCCAACCTCCCTGGCTATGACCCGAGACACCTATGCGATCAGCATCTATTTCCGGTAAGGTTTTTAGATATTCTATTGCGGCATAAGCATCATCGGCTCTTCCATAAAAATCATTTTGCCTCCAATTTCCGGTTGAACCTCCTAAACCTCTTTTATTGCAATACAAAACTGCATATCCTTGTTCTAAAAGAACATCTTCGATGTAGAATTTATGAGGACCCCAAGCTTCATTTTCATATCCCTCGAAAGCAAAATTTCCAGATCCTTGCTGGAAAACAACAACAGGTAGCTTATCGCCAGAATTAGGTTTGACCAAAATTCCGGTTATCGTTTCATCCCCACTTTTGAATGAAACGTTTTCAGCTATTCTATTCTGACCGCTAACGATTTGAATTGTAAGGGTCAATGCCAGTATTATATAAATAGTTTTCATTTTATTTCCTGATTTTAATAGTTGAATAACTCATTTTTTTCCACAAGTATTCCATTGGTCCCTGACTCCATGTCTTTAACCAAAAATAGCTTGTGAATGATTGAAGTATAAAAAATAATGTTGCCAGCAAGTAGGTTTCAGGCTCAGAAATTTTTCCGAACAACTGAAACAGATTTGTGCAATGGTAAATAACAACCAGGTAGAACACTGACTGACTCAAGTAATTCGTCAAAGCCGTTTTTCCTACGTACTTAAATCCCGATAAAACCTTCCGAATGAAAACAACTTTGTACAATTCTACAAATAAGGTGATATAAGCCAGACTTTGAAACAACATCCCTACAATTATCGCAAATGGAACCCACAATAAGGGTAGATCCAATTCCAATTTTCCGGTCATCACCAAATGAAAATAATAGCTTGCCGGAATTCCAAGAATGACACCTAAAATAACAAACCACCTTTTTAATCGTTTTAATCCATTATCGGCATTAAAAAAACCGATTTTTCCTAAAATCATTCCAATGAGCATGTTGCCGAAAGTGAAAAACAAGGTCAGAGGCATGTCATTCAAAAAGTTAACCCAGGGAGACGTGATCCAATTTATTTTTAAATATTCCAAATAGGAATTAGTGAGCGCAAGGTCAGTGACAATGGCAAAATCATAGTCATAAACTGCCCATCCTAAGGCGCTGTTGCCAATAAATACTGCTCCGGTCAATATCACATTGAATACGATCGCCAGAATAATTAATTTTTTAACAGACCAATTTCTCAACAGCAATAAGAATACGCCACCAAAAGCATAAGACATTATGATATCTCCGTTCCAAAACACAAAAGAATGTATGCAGCCAATCAAAAAAAGCAGGCCCATTCTTTTTAAAAAGTAGCTACCAAAATTAATTACCTTTTCTTGAGCTCTAGAGAATTGGATATAAAATCCAAAACCAAATAGCATTGAAAATATGGTGATGAATTTCTTTGATATCAGAAAATTGTATAAAAAGTGAATTGTCTCATCGTATGCGGATTCTATCGGAGGACTTCCTCCGAACGGAATATTCGCATAGAGAACCCCTAGAAGAGCAAATCCTCTCAAGGCATCAACAACTTCAATTCTATTTGAGGTGTTTGTGGGTTGAAATAGTGCTTTCATATCGTAATAATTTAGAATTAAACTTCTCGTAGTTAAAAAAGTTATACCGAAACTATACGTTATTGAAACACTAAAAAAATGAAGCATGTACTCGATACAGGATGTAGGACAAACCTAGGTCGTATTTACAAAAATCAGGACAAAATTCTTACCGATTACAGGATTCAGGACATCAATTATTTCTGTAAAACCCCGGAGAATGCCCTAATTTTTTCTTGAAAGCAGCGTACATGGCAGAACGCGATTTAAACCCGGAATCACTTCCTATACCCTCAATTGAAAGCGTATTTTTTTCATCCGATTTGATTATGTGAAGCGCTTTTTCTACTCTATAATTGTTTACCCATTCATTAAAATTATGCCCCATATTTTTATTAATACAAGACGAAATTAATCTTGCAGACATATTAATTTCATTAGCAAATGAATGTAAGGTCAATTCTTCATTTAAAAAGAATTGCTGATTCTCCATCTCTGAAATGATCTTTGTGCTGTTCTCTTCTGTACATGGATGATTTTCTTTTCTATCATTTCGAACACCAATTTCCTTCTGAGCGCTCAGAGGCACATGTTGAAAAAGATTAGGATTTCTATACGCTTTAAAGCTGAAAAAATAGAGAAATATAAAAACAAAGATCCAGGTTATACTCAAAAAGTCTGAAGGTCCTGTTCCTCCACTAATGATGTATGCCAATTCAAGGCCCCAAAGAAGTATAATAGGGAATAAAATAAAAATAAATTGCCAAAGCCAGTTAATTTGGAGCATTCCAAAGTCTGTAAACTCATTCTGGGCCATTTTCCTGTATCGATATGTCTCTACAATTGAAATTATGAATGCTGCAACAGTTAAAACAAAAGCACAATACTGTGATATCATGAATATGTCGTTTGTAAGATGAACTCCGAAAACATTTCTGACTGAAGAATCTAATGCGAGGTGAAAAATAACGTTCAACGGGGTCAAACAAAGAATCAGGATAGCAATAAAATAGTTAACCCTTAAATAATTCTTGTAGGCCGAAACTCGGTCCAGCTTCTCTAAAACGTAATTCAAAAATAATGCAGGGAAAAATAGTTTTACCTCAGGAATCCCGAAATAATCACCTACAAGGTAATTGCCAACATAATTATAGGGAACAAAATCACTTGACAATGCTTCAAAAACAAAGGCTAGTAAAAAGAAGCCTAAAATTTTATTCGCGTTGCTTTTCGACTTTTTAGAGAATATATAGGTAAATCCAAGGAAGATTCCCTGAATTATGATTACCCATATAATAACATTCGCTATTTGATCCATGAGATATCAAGAATTGAATATTGGTTGGTTGTAGTGAACTACATAACAACAATGAACATAAGGTCATTATTCACCCAAATATAGCAGATAAAAAATTTACGCTTATTATTTCTTATACCCATTCAAAAGAATGTTGGCCTAATGATTATTTCAAAATAATCAATAATTTCATTGTTCCGTAAACCACAGTTTGCAATACGGGTGTGGAAAATTAGTAGATTCCTATTAATAGTTCGTTTTACTTCTAGTATCCTGAATTTATCGTATTTATCTTATTTTAGTGTGCATCTAAAAGATAATTACCATACTGATAATAGCGGAGTTTTTGTTTATCATCAATTCGCATCGATTACGTTGCCTGAACCTGAAATATTGGCTTCAATAGCTGGTGTTCCCTTGTAATAAACATCTCCACTACCTTCAATATTCATATTTAATGTGCTTGTGGGATGAACTTCACAATCGCCACTACCAATTATTTCTACACTACAATTTGACACGATGAATTGAAATCCATTGAACTTTCCATCTCCTTCATTTTGAAGTGTCAAACTTTCAGCACTTCCTGTTATACTGATATTTCCGGTTCCAGAATTAGATACAATAAAGTTCCCAATTTCATCAATATTTGATATCACAATGTCTCCAGTACCCGCGTTTTTGATTCCATTCATTCTCTCAACAATAATGTTGGCTTTCAAACGTATATCCCTATAATTACGATCATCCAAATAAAGCCTAAGCTCATTATCAACCACTTCGGTTTTCACGCGTTGCATGATATTGTCATCCGCTGTAAGCTCAACGGATTGGGAATTACCTTGGGTAATAGTAACTTCAAAAACACCTTCACTATTGATTTTTGTGAAATTGGCAACATTTCTAATTTCTGAAATCGGTGTTCCAGAACCTCCTATAGTTTCCTTGGTACAAGCAGTTAAGGTAAGTAGTAATACACAGATTGAAAGAGTAATACGTTTCATAATATTTATTTTTAAGTTAGGTTTGTTTCATGTGATTTATGTCCTTTATTATAAAGACGGAGAAGTTCTGAAAATGTTACAGCTGACTGGTTATCAGGAGATTTAACCCTATATTTTAAAAATTTAGGATTTAACCTATAATGTTCATTAGGAGCATTATTAAGGGTATGCCGTTGAGTGTAGCATGAGAAATCAAGAATATGGTATTGTTCTTATATCTCTGCGCTATATAAGACTTAAATAGGGCGCCTAGCAAAACCATAAATGGAACGATGTTCACAATAATCCATGCACGACCCATGTATATTTGCCATACGTCAATTCTTGACGCGGCCATAAATAGCCTCTACAGGCTGTAAAGGGAAAGTGCTTCTGATTTTCCTCTGAGCTCAACTTGTCCCATCGACCTAAATGTTAATTGCTCCTTCGGAAAACAATTTACCAGGTTTTCAGAAATTAAAATGGATGTGCCAAGTTCGTTACATTTACTTTGAATGCGAGCGGTTGTATTTAACACATCCCCTGAATAGGCTATGTCCCTTTTGATTACTCCTATCTCTCCTATAATCGCTCTTCCCACATGGAGACCGGCTTTGAACTCTGGAATGGCCTTAAATTGATCTAGATACAACGGCTCTAAGTTTTTCAAAAGCTGCAAGATATTTTGAAAGCATCGAATACAATTCAAATCCTTTAGTCCATTCTTAAGATTCCAACTGACCACAATCTCATCGCCAACATATTGGTATACCTCGGCCTTCGTGTCCAACAGCACTGGAGTCACATCACTATACACTTTACGTAGAAAATGAAAATATTGTCGCTCTCCTAGTTTTTCCGCAATACTAGTGGACCCCTTAAGGTCAAGGAACATAAAAATCCGTTCCTCACTTTTTGGATGAAAATATTTTCCCAAAAGAAATTTTTTAAATTCCCCTGGTCCATATTTATCGTTGACGAAAAGCGTAATCAAGGTAGTGGTAAAGACCAAAAACCAAAAGGGGAAATTTCTAGCAAATTCATAGCTGAAGAAGTAATCTTCAAGCCCTTTGACATAAGCGGTAAAAAAAGAACCTTTTCCATCCCAAATGGAGTCTATCACAAAATAATTCTGAATACAGGTCAACGCAAAAAACAGGACTATGTAGGCCGTCATTCCATATAATAGTCCGAAGGTATACGAACGGTTCCTGATCCAATTGCGGAGCACAAAAACTATAAACACTCCCCCAATAAAGCCATTCAGTACAAAAGCCAAGCTGTTGATCTTAAAGTAGGTCATGAAATTCCCAGAAGTAGCCCATCGATATTCGAGTCCATATTCCCTTAAAAAGGCGGCTTCATAGGTCAGTTGTACCATAGATATGATGGTCCATGCCGCCGTAATCCAAAGTACGGTAGTGAATTTCGTTCGTAAATCTCTTTTAGTGGCCATTTCAATTTAGAATAGCAAGGTTGCACATAGGCGGCGGTGGTTGGGCAACGCTCTTATAAAATCAAGTTTGACGTTATTAGAAAGGTAAGCAAATTATTTATCGACTGCTACATGAAAGGTTAAAAATAAAAAAGTTGATGACCACCATTGGGTTGGTAGTAGTAGGGAAGTCCATTAATAATTATTTATTCTCTATGGTTTCATGAAATGAATCATAATCGGAATCTTCAAATTTCCGTCATCTGTTCTTAATAATGGCCGATTTATCATACAAGTTTAGAAAACGACGAGAGTCTCATTAAAGGTTCGTTTTACGGGACTACTCAAAATAGCCCAAGAAATGTGTATGCATTCGAGCTGGAATGTGATAAATTATTTGTGAATGTTTGCCCTATGGCATTCAGCTCATAAACGCCTCGACTAAATTTAACTAAGTGAGTCTACTTTTATAACGTATACAACGAAAGACTATGTTGTTTGCCTCGTAATACAATATCCCCCATCAATTTGGGCGCAAAGGTATCGGGTCTTAGGTTGAGCTTGTCCAAAAGAAATTTGGACAACAAAATATTTACTCCTAACTCGTTGCATTTGGATTGAATACGCGATGTAGTATTTAAGACATCGCCAGAAAAAGCAATCTCCCGCTTAACCAAGCCGATCTCTCCAGCCATCACATTACCGTAGTGTAAGCCAGCTTTAAATTCGGGAACTACTCCGTACTTTTCATTATAATAGTCCGATTTTTTATTCACCGAACTCTGAACATTAAAAAAACATTGGACACAATTGGCATTTTCTGCGCCCTTATTAGTTTTCCAGGAGATTACAATTTCATCTCCTACATATTGGTAAATCTCGCCTTTGGAATACAAGATACTTGGCGTTGCGTGTTGGAATACCTCTTTTAGGAAATTGAAATATTGACCTTCACCCAATTTTTCAGCTATACTAGTGGAAGAACGAAGGTCTAGAAACATGAAGATCCGTTCTTCTTTTTTAGGATGAAAATACCTCCCCAATAAAAAGGAAGCAAAAACTCCGGAGCCGTATTTATCATTTACCTGTAAGATTACAAGTGTGCCGATTAAAATGATCAACCAAAACAGGAAATTTTCGAAGTTCTCGATATCTAGCATATGGGTTACGACATATTGCCAGAGTTTTGGATCGGAGATCGATTGATTAAATAGACCACTATAAAAGAAGAGGCCGCTGATTAGTGCCACAATGAAAAAAAGAAGAATGTAACTCCAAAAAATACTTCTTAGGGCCCAACCGTAGCTTTTAGTCCTTAACCATTTTTCCCATGCAAATACAATAACAGTACCGCCAATAACACCTACTATTAAACCCGTAATAATCGTACTTTTTAGATAAAGCATTGTGTCCAATTCGGCTATTTCACATTGGAATTTCGAATCAATGATTGTAACGTAACCACTAAAAAACTTAAACAGGGCGACCAAAGTCCAACCTAACGTAATCCAGAAGATCTTAATTAAAGGACTGGTAATTTTATTTGAGAAAATCAAATCCATACGAATTTGTTTATTATTTACAACCCTATAAAATAGGGATTAATAGCGTGAAATGATTGATATTTTTTAAGTTAGAGTTGCTAATATATCAATAGTGCATTAGTCAGCATTTTTACTAATCAACGAGAATCGGAAAAAACAAGTGTGTGCCAAACTCAAACGCTGGCTTGTGTTGCTGGGGGTTGGCACTCTCTTGTTTTTCAGGTAAACATCCATTTCAGTATGTTCGTTAAGGCAGATAGTTTAGTATGTGGCAAGCAGGGCAGTAGAAAGCAACAAACTTTTAAGTCTACACTAAGCCAAAACGTTGTATTTAGTTTTTAATTTATTCATTCTTAAAAGCCAAGTCAGCGATTTAGCGGTGTTGGCAAATAGCCCTGAACTTATATTAAACACTGAACGCCTTATTTGATATATACTATGTTAACTACTTTTTTTCTTTAAGTTTTTCAACCCCATAATACCGATAGTTACTTCTCAGTAGTAATACAAAGGAGAAACTATCAGAATGGGAACTGCAGGCGTGGTGGTCCCGTCCCGATAACTATCGGGAGCTATCGGGAGGCAGACACGATAGACTTAGGGTCTAGTTCTGTATTTTGAAAAATAGTTTTTGCAGGCGTGGTGGAATTGGTAGACACGCTAGACTTAGGATCTAGTGCCGAAAGGTGTGAGAGTTCGAGTCTCTCCGCCTGTACGAAGTAAAGGCCCATCCATTATTGGATGGGCTTTTTTTTATGAAAAGCGGAGGGATGAGAAGTTTATCCCGCTACAAGCGGGAAGTCTCTCCGCCTGTACGAAGTAAAGGCCCATCCATTATTGGATGGGGTTTTTTTATGAAAAGCGGAGGGA
>Ga0316198_10001183_pt1 | contig 15163 bp, 13 predicted proteins | sample OudBieAanoxic_MG_FD_204935 | JGI IMG/M metagenome (GOLD analysis project Ga0316198, IMG submission 204935) | Coastal sediment microbial communities from Oude Bieten Haven, Netherlands - site A anoxic | ecosystem: Environmental > Aquatic > Marine > Coastal > Sediment | place: Netherlands...
TCCGGCCATTTCGACCACAGCGCGCGCGAGCCGTGCTGGCCGCGGGACGCGGGCGTGAAGAGGATCTTCTTTTCGGCAGGCGATTGATCGAAGATCGGCTCCGCCCGAGGCCGCTCGTCCTTGGACGAGGTGACGAACAACGGCTGCGCCACGCGCTGGGCGAATCCCCCGATGTAGCTTGCCCCGTTCTTCTTGAAGTACTCCCCAGGAGAAAAGGCCAGCACAGCGGCAACGTCCTTAGAGCGCTCCGCTGCCAGTCGAAGGACCAGCGACGCAGAGTACGAGCTGCCCCAGACGACGACCGGTGCAGCCCCGAGCTCATTGCGCACATAGTTCAGCGCGGATTCGAGATCGGCGTATGCATCGAGATAGCCGGTGCGGAGTTTCTTTTTGTTGGCGCGTCGATGCGTTTCGTTTCGCACGCCGTTCACGGCGCCACCCGAACGCTGATCGATCGCCATCACCCGATACCCGGCCTCGGCAAGCTTCGGCGCGATCTCGCGATACTCTCCGCGGCTCCAACCGGCTTGGTGAAACAAGAGAATCCACGTCGCCGACACCGGAGCGGAGTCGTAGATGTCTGCGTGCGCTCGGATGCCGTCGGCCGACTTGAAGTCTACGCTCCGAAAGCCATCGTCCGCATGCGAGCTGGCACTCCAAGTGCTCAGAGCGAGGGCGATGGCGAAATGAAAGCTCAGTCTCTGCATCCAGTCCTCCTAGTCGACCGCCAGGACCACCTTGCCCCTGGCGCGCTTCGTTTCCATGTAGCGGTGCGCGTCGGCAACGTCAGCGAGTGAGAACGAACGATCCACGACCACGCGCAGGCGCCCGGCGTCGATGTGCTGCCGGAGCCAGTCGAGGTCGTCTCGCCGAGACTTGACGACGACCAACTTCGCGTTTCTGCGGCGCACGAAGGTGCGGGCGACGTCCTTGAAGATGCGGGAGCTCGGGATCGTATGAACGTACGTACCGCGCGACCCGAGCAGGTGCTTCAGCTTCTCGAAGTGATAGTTGCCGAACACGTCGAAGATGACGTCGAAGCGCGCATCTAGATTCACGAGCTCAGTCCTGCCGTAGTCGACGACCTCCTCGGCTCCGAGCTCTTTTGCGAGCTCCGCGTTGCGGTGACTGCAGACTGCGGTGACGCGGGCGCCGAGGATCTTGGCGATCTGCACGGCGAACACGCCGACGCCGCCGGATGCTCCGTTGATCAGCACGCTTTGCCCTGGTTGAAGCTGTGCATCGTCCCGAAGGGCCTGCAACGCCGTCTGCGCGGCCAACGGGACCGCCGCGGCGACCTCGAGGCCGATCGAGGACGGCGCCAGCGCGAGCTGTTTGCAGTCGACCGCGGCGTACTCGGCATAGGCGCGCCCCGCGAAGTCGTTGATCATGCCGTACACGAGATCGCCTTCGCCCAGATCTGCCCCAAGGCCGGCCTCGACCACTTCGCCTGCAATGTCGTGCCCGACGATCAGCGGGAACTTCTTACCCGTTGCGATCTTGAACTTGCCCTTGCGGACGATGATGTCCTTCGGATTCACACCGATGAAGCGCGTGCGCACGAGGACCTGCCCGCGGCGGGGCACCGGACGCGGGACCGTCGTGATCCGCAAGACCTCCGGGCCGCCGTAGCGGTCGATGACCACCGCGCGCATGCGTGCGCTCGGGTGAAGGTGCTTCCCGTATTGGGGAAGGGCGCTCATGACTTCGCGTAGCGATATAGGAACAAGCCGGAGAGGATCTTGGGCTGAAAGAACGTGCTCTTCTCCGGCATCACGATCTCTGGATCCTCGAGGCCAGCGTCCGCGACAGCCATCAGCTCTTCGAGATTCACGGGGTGCAAAGCGACGGCCATGTCGTAGTCGCCGCGGTCGACAGCAGCCTTCATGTCGTCGAGGGCCGACTCGGAGTAGTAGTCGAAGTGATCCGGATCGATGATCATGTCGTGCGTGAGTCCAAGCTTCGGGTAGAGCTCGCGCTCGAGAATCGCGCAGTCCAATCGGCCGACCACGTCCTCCGGGACATGCTGCGCGTCGAGCTCCCAGCAGCCGGCCTTCGTGTAGATGCAGAAGCTGTGCTTCGGCGGCGTCCTAAACGAGTCCACCGGCTTCAACGGCAGGTCGCGGGCGATCTCCGAAAAAGGGCGCACGCCATTGATCACGCGATTGTACGCCTGGATGACGGCTTCCTCAGTGACGTAGCAGAGGAAATGGCTCTGCTCGTTGAGCAAGCTCGCGTGGTAGCGGTGGTGGCCGTCCGCGATGTAGAGCGGTTCGGTCCCGAGGGCGGCTTGAATCGCTTGCCCGGTCTCGCTTTGCTCCGGCACGCGCCAGACCCTGTTTGCGATCCCTTCGAGCTCGCTGAATCCGCCGAACGCGCTCGTGAAGTCATAGATGGGAGCGGCCTCCTGCTTGGCCTTCTCGAGCGCCGCCGCGATCGGCGCCCGCGTGAGGACGAACACGGGGCCGATGTGCAGGCCCGTGGCACGGCGCATTGCGAGCCGCCCCTTGACCTTGGCGTCGAATGTCTTCTCGTGCCGAATGATTTGCTTAGCCTCGTACGGCGAGACTTCGCACGCGGCGAAAACACCGGTGCGTTGACCGCCGTCCCAGGTCTGCTCGTAGACGTAGTACGCGGGCTCGTCGTCTTCGATGAGCGAGGCATCGCCGAGCATGCGATCACGTGCCGCTGCGGGTTCGTCGCCCAAGATGATGTGAAACAGCGAGTTGGCCTGCTGCGCGAGCAGCTTTTCCAGAGGCGTTCCTGGCTTGATCACGTCGTAAGGGGGGGACGCGATTTCCTGCACGCGCGCCGGGTCCGGACGTAGCCCCGTGAGTCCGATCGTAGCGACCATGATGAGCTCCTTAGGGGCTTGCCGATCGCATATTGCCCCTGGAAGTCAAGAGCCCCGGCGGCCTACGCGAGCTCGAGCGTGCCGCGGTCGCCGTCGAGGGTGACGAGGTCGCCGGTTTGGAAGCGCGACGTCGCGACGCGCAGGTTGACCACGGCAGGCAGTCCGTACTCCCGCGCGACGACCGCGCCGTGTGAGACCGCGCTTCCAACGTCGGTGGCGAGGCCCGCGATCAAGCTGAAGTAGGGCGTCCATCCGACGTCCGTAATGGGTGCGATGAGGATTTCGCCGGTCTGCAGCGCCGCGGCTTCTTCCAGGGTCTCGACGACTCGGGCACGGCCGGTGACCACGCCCCGGCTCACCGGCTTTCCGATGAGGGCACCGTCTTCACCTTCCGTGGCTTGGAGACGCAAAGGCTCGGGGCGGTCTTTGAAGACCTGCGGGAAGTGCAGAGGCATCTGGTAGTCGAGCACCTTCCGCCGCGACGTCGCGACGTCGGCGAGCTCGCGGCGACCCCGAATGAGCTCGCCGAGCTCTTCGTGGGTCAAGAAGAAGACCGCGTCTTCATCGGGGAGCCATCGCTCCGTGGCCATCGCGGCGCCGAGCGCTCGGTACGCATGTTTGAACTCGGTCGTTACCGCGACGAGCCCTGATTTGGTGTGCTCCCGGCACCGAACCGCTGCGTGCGCAACTGGGAGCAGTCTGCGCAGGACGGGGTGGTCAGTCGGAGGCGGCCCGGCTTTCGGCCGAGACGGCGTGCCGTGTGCGCGCTTTGCCCGGAATCCCGCTTGCAGGGACGTGACGAGCGGCAGTGGATTGACGCCCCAGCCCTGCTGACGAAGCTCGAGCTCTCGCACCGCGCGATGGCCGTGCCGGCGAAGATATCGTTCGAGCTCGAGGCCGGCCTCGCCGCTTGCCGGCGAACGAAGCCAATCAAGCGCAGCTTCCGGACCGACAGACGCAAATGCTTCATCGGCGTCGGGGATGTCCAGGAGCGCGTCCACGATTCGCTCGGCCCCTTCGGCGATGTCGGCGCTCTCCACGTTCTTCGCGCCGGCGAGCATCTCGGCCACTTCCGCATGATGGTCCTGCGTCGGCTCCTCTCCCTTCGCGAGGATTCCGAGGAGGATCGGGCTCAGCGCACCCGAAGACGACGACGACAACAGGTGCAGCTCGTACGCCTTCCAGACCTGCGGGAGGCTCTCGTCGATGGCCTGGTAGAGTGATGGCGCGGTACCGGTTCTCGGGAGGCCCAGGCTCGCTCGCAGGACATCCATATCTCTGCGGTGCTTGGCTGCGCCCAAGAGCTGGTAGAAGTACCGTGTTCCATTCAAGGCGCGCTGCAGCTTTGAAGCCGGTTCCGGTTCGGGAATCTCGTCGATGTCCCGGCCGCAAATCGCCATGCACATCTGCGCCTTGGTCGAGCCAGCCACATCCGCGGCGATCTCCGAGAGCGTCGTCAGATTGATGAAAAGGTGCCCGAAATACATGCCGACATAGCGGATGTGGTCGCCCGGGGGGACGCTGACACCTGAGCGTCGGTACGCGCGCTGCATGCCGATGTCGATGCCTCGCCCGGTCACCGAGTAGGTCAGCGGCGTGACCGCGCCCGGCATCATTTCCCCGATGTTCGACCACGTGTAGACATCGGCCGGATTCGGGGTCGTGTCGAGCTCGTTTGGATCCGCCGGAAGCTCCGTGATCGGCCGAGCTTGAAGCCATCGAAGTCGGCCCTCCTTGTTGATGGCCCATTCCATGTCGATTGGCGCCCCGTAGCGCGCCTCCGCGTGAAGGGCCCCGTCGAGCAGCCGAGCGCGTTCACGCTCGCTCAGCACGGGTGCGTCATCCTGGACTTCGCTCACGACGACCTCACCGTCCCGCCGGAGGACCCAATGGTCGGGCGTTGCGTGTCCGCTCACGAGCGCTTCGCCGAGCCCGCTCACCGCGTCGACGACGACCTGGTCGCGTCGCGCGTTCATCGGGTTCGCCGTAAACACCACTCCTGCAGCACGCGCGTCGACCATCTGTTGAACCACGATGTTCATCTGCACTTCGGTTTGGCCGAGCTTCTCGTCTCGATATGCCGTCGCCCGTGCATTGCTCAGTGAGCGGACGCAGTCCTGGATCGCATCGACCAGCGCCTCGGCCCCCTCGACGTTGAGCACCGTCTCGTACTGGCCCGCAAAGGACGCATCGCCCGAGTCCTCTCCGGTCGCCGACGAGCGCACTGCAACTTTGCCGGCCCCGATGCGTTCATACTGCTCCTCGAGGTCGGGAGGCAGCTCCGACTCGCTCGCGCCCTGAATGACGAACCCGCGCGGGACCTCGAAACCGTAGCTCAACAGCCGAGCGAGCCCCTCGGCTTTGCCCCCGACGGCCTCATCGGTCACCGCCTCGAGCGGGATGCACCTCGGCGCGCTCATTGCCCGGTCACGTGTCACGAACCGCCCGAGACTGTCAAGCGCGCCCCGCGCTCTTGAAACGATGCCCGGAACGTCCTACGCCCGCCTCTGGAGGTTTCGATGACCGCACGAACCGGGCTTCTGCCGTTCTGGAAGAACTACGATCGCAAGCTCTACCTGAAGGCCGCGATTCTCGCGGACGAGCTAGGGTACGACTCGTTCTGGATTCCCGAAGCGTGGGGGTACGAGATCTTCTCGCTACTCACCGAGATCGCGGTTCACACCAGGCAGATCAAGCTCGGCACCGGGATCGTCAACTGTTTCAGTCGTTCGCCAGGTCTCCTCGCGATGAACGCAGCGACCGTAGATGACATCAGCGAGGGCCGTTTACTGCTTGGCATGGGCACGAGTGGTCAGCGCGTCATCGAGGGCTTCCACGCGCGCGAGTTCAAGAAGCCGCTCACCCAACTCCGCGATGTCATCCGCGTGACGAAGACCTTGCTCGCTGGCAAGCGGATCGACGAAGCGGGCGCCAAGCTCCACGACTATCGGCCTTTCAATCTAGCGATGCAGCCGTTGCGGCCCGACGTCCCGATCTACGTGGCCGCCCTCAAGCAGAAATCGATCACCTCGATCGGCGAGCTCGCGGATGGCTGGATCCCCACGTTCTGGCCGTACACGAAGCTCGACCAGGGTCACGCGTGGATCGCCGAAGGCGCCGCCAAAGTCGGGCGCGATGCGAGCGAGATCGCGACCGCTCCTTTCACGACGGTCATCCCCCTCGGTGACGCGGGGGTGCGCGAAGCGAGGCAGATCATCTCATTCTACATCGGCGGCATGGGCGACTACTACAAGGAGCTCCTCAGCGGCTTCGGCTACGCCGATGAATGCAAGCGCGTCGATGAGCTCTACAAGGACAAGACGACCCGATCACAGGCGGCGGACGCCGTGAGCGAAGAGATGATCGAAGCGCTCACCATTGCGGGCGACCCGCAGTACTGCATCGAGGAGCTCCGGCGTCGGCGGGAGTACGGCATCGATCTGCCTATCCTGAATCTGCCCTCGAACCTTCCCTGGGAGATGGTGGAGCTCTTCATTCGCACGATGGCGCCTTCGGCATAGCGCTATTTTTGGGTCCCTCTGCCCGCTTGCTACTCTCGGGGGGTGTGGGGGAACCGTCGCATCTTGCATTCGGCTTGCCGGTCTCCAGGGCTCTTGGCTTTGGCGCTCTTGGCGGCGTGCAGCGTCTATGACCCGTCGTTGATCGCCGAAGGCAACGCCAGCGTTCCGAGCCGACCAGCGCCGAGCACGAGCTCTACAGATGACGCGGAGGCTCTCGTCTTCGGGTTCAAGGACATCTTCATTCGACAGTCGGCGGAGATGGCCGCGCGGACGGGGATCGACCTCGACGCGACCGTGACGAACAGCCGTGACGATGCGACCTGCATGCCGCGAACCATCGACGGCAGGGTGGTCGGACAAGCGGTCGTCGATGGCAGCAAAGGCATCGACAATTCTCTCGGCGCGAACCTGCTGCCCACCGTTGGGAGCGCGCTTCCGTGTTTGGAAGACAACATCGCGCTAACCCAGGGCCGTGGCGTGGGCACCGTCGTCCTGTGGGTGCGCGATTGGAACGGCCAGCCTAACGATGCGAGCGTTACCGCGGTCCTCACCACGGCTGTAGACGGCACGACCGAAGATCCTTCGCTGGTTGGTTTTCGCGCGAACAACCCGCTGACCCTCGTCTACGTCGACAGCCCGCAGGCCACGCCTGCGCCCGCACCTGGCTGGGCCTTCGAGGACTCCTGGTTTCTGGATCCGGTGGACTTCCACCACGGCGACTCCGGCGTCCCTTCGATCGACCGCCCGAAACTCGAGCAAGCCGACGGCTACGTCGCCTCTGGTCGCCTCGTCGTGCCCTTGCGCGACAACACCGAGTTCAAGCTCATCGCAGGCGACGGCAGCTTACCGAGCGATGGGAGCATGACCGTGGTGGTCAATGGCGGCTTCCTCATCGGAGACATCAGCGCGGATCACAAGCGACTCGACCAAGGCCTCTTCAGCGGGCGGTTCAGCATCGAGAGGCTCGGCGCCGCCACGCCAGCGATCGGCATGTGTGACATCAACGCGAGTGTGATCGAAACGCTTTTCGGCCAGTTCGCCGACATTCAGAGCTCGTCGAGTGGCGATGGGAGCGGGCTCGAGTGCGATGCGTTCAGCCTCGGCGTGACCTTCAACGGTATCGCTGGACGGATCGCCGGTCTTGCTGCGTTCGCCCGTCCCGATCTCGAACCGTGTGCGAGTGCCCAACCGGTCGAGATCGACCGCTGCTGTCCGAGCGAGTGGCTCTACGGCAGCACCCGGATCGAGACCTGCAATACGCTCGAAACCGTAGAAAAGGCCGCTCGGTTCGACGCCCTCCCGAGCACAATCGAGATACCGGTCCCGGTCCCCGAACCGCTCGACTGAAGAAGCCGAATATCAGGCGCCGGCGCTGCGTCGCTTGCGGACCGCATCAGCGAGCCCTTCGAGCACCGGTACCGTCGCATCCCAGCTCATGCACGCATCGGTGATGCTTTGGCCGTAGGTCAGCTTCGCGTTCGCGCCGTTGTCCTGGCGGCCGCCAACGATGAAGCTTTCGAGCATGACCCCGAAGACCCCAGCGCTTCCCCGAGCGACCTGTTCGGCAACGGCATCGGCGACACCGGCCTGCTTCTCGTGGTCCTTGCTGCTGTTGGCATGGCTGCAATCGACCATGACGCGTCCGTCGAGCCCTGCCGACTCGAGCGCCTTGACCGTCTCTGCGACGTCGTCTGCGGAGTAGTTGGGCTTTCCCGTACCGCCGCGAAGGATGATGTGGCAATCGAGGTTGCCCTTCGTCGCGACGATGGCGGTGAGGCCCTGCTTGGTGACCGAGAGGAAATGGTGTGGGTGCCGTGCGGCCCTGATGGCCTCCACGGCGATGATGATCGTGCCCCGGGTGCCGTTCTTGAAGCCGACCGGCATCGACAGACCGCTCGCGAGCTCGCGATGCACCTGGCTCTCGGTCGTGCGCGCCCCGATAGCGCCCCAGGTCACGAGGTCGGCGACGAACTGCGGCGAAATTGGGTCGAGGAACTCCGTGCCCGTCGGAAGATCCATCTCAGCGAGCGCGCTCAACAGCCCGCGCGACACCCGTAGCCCGTGGTTGATGTCGAAGCTGCCGTCGAGGTTCGGGTCGTTGATCAGTCCCTTCCATCCAACCGTCGTGCGCGGCTTCTCGAAGTAGGTGCGCATGACGATGAACAGCTCGTCCTTGAGCTGGTCATGCAGCACCTTGAGCCGTTTGGCATAGTCGAGCGCCGCGTCGGGGTCGTGAATGGAGCAGGGTCCGACGACCACCACGAGCCGATCGTCCTGACCGTGTACGATCTCGCTGATCTGCCGGCGCCCGTCCGCGACGCGCGCGATGGCCTCCTCACCGGGGTGGATCTCCTCCATGAGGATGGCAGGCGGAATCAACGGACGGATGTTGTCGATTCGAACGTCGTCGGTCGGTGGGCGGAACATGAGAGCGCGATCCCTAGCATGGAAGGGCGTCCCCGTCCCCCATCGCAGGCACCGCTGTGCTACATCGCCGCTGCGTGACGAGGTTCGTTCGGCTCTTTCCTCTTTGGGTCACTCTTGGTGGTGTCGTTGCGCTGGTGTATCCGCCGAGCTTCACATGGTTCCTCGACCTCGGGCTCATCACGCCGGGCCTCCAAATCATCATGCTCGGCATGGGGCTGACGCTCGAGTTCTCTGACTTCTCGCGCGTACTTCGTGCGCCTGCGCCGATCGGCCTGGGAGTCCTGCTTCAGTACACGGTCATGCCGATGCTCGGCTGGGCGATGGGGTATCTATTCTCGCTGCCCACGCCGTTCGCGGTTGGGCTCGTGCTCGTGTGCTGCTGTCCGGGCGGCACTGCATCGAATGTCATCGCGTATCTCGCCAAGGCCGACGTCGCGCTCTCGGTCTCGATGACGGCATTCTCGACGATGCTGGCGGCTCTCAGCACCCCCTTGCTTACGGCCTGGATCGTTGGCAGTCGGGTGGACGTGGATGGTTGGGGCCTGTTCCTCAGCACGGCCAAGGTGGTGCTGTTGCCCGTCGCCGTGGGCCTGTTCATGCGCCGCTATCTCCCGCGGCTCACCGACCGGCTCTTGCCGATTGCGCCGGCGGCCGCTGTGCTCATGATCGCGGCCATCGTGGCCGCGATCCTCGGCGCGCAGAAGGACGCGGTGCTCGACTCCGGCTTCTCCTTGCTTGGCGCGGTCGTCACGACACACACGCTCGGGTTCTTGATGGGCTACCTGCTCGCTGCGTGGGGCTCTGGAGACGCTAGCATTGCCCGCACGACCGCGATCGAAGTGGGAATGCAGAACTCAGGGCTCGCCGCTGTCTTGGCGCAGGCGCACTTTGCCAATCCGCTCACGGCAATTCCGAGCGCGATTTCCGCCATCACGCACTGCATCATCGGGAGTGCCTGTGCGGCCTGGTGGTCTCGGCGACCCCCAACTGCCGCGGTTCCCGAGTTGTGAGATGACTCACAGGACATTGAAATCCTTCTTTACTGTTATATTATAGTATCGCGGTATTGACGGGCTGCCCGGCCGCGCCGGAACGATGAAACCTCAGCTTACGCTTATGCTCCTACTGCTCGGCTCTGCGGCCTGCAGTGTCTACGACCCGAGCCTCATGGACGAGGGGCTCGCGGGGGTTCCGGATCGACCGCCCTTGGACACGAGCAAGTCGACCGATGACGTCGAGGCGATCTTCGCGTTTCGCAACATCTCGCTCGACCAGTCCGGCGACCGCTGGCGCCGCTTTGGGCTCGACCTCGACGAGATGCACACCGCATCGGTCAACGATGCCTCGGAGTGCGTCGCCGCGAACGGGAACCCCACGCTCGACGGCGACAAGGGCATCGACAACTCGTTCGGCCAGCACGTGCTTCCCACGGTCGTGGGCCTGATTGCCTGCCTCGAAGACAACATTGCGCTCAACCAGGGGCTGGGCTTTGGCACCGTGCTCCTCCGTCTCCGGGAGTGGAACGGAACCCCCAACGACGCGAAGGTCGACGTCTCGGTCCTGTCCGCCGTCGACGGGACTTCAGCAGATGATGTTACGGGTTTCGAGTGGGGTGGCTCGGAGGACGCAACGTTGATGTTGCCCGGCAAGTCGGGGGACGCGCCGCCACCCGCTTGGGACGGCGACGACGTGTTTTACGTCGACCCCGGGAGCCTCGTCGCCGGCGACATCCGGTACCCATTGGTTTGGAAGACCGACGCGTACATCAGCAATGGACGAGTCGTACTTCCCGTGGACACCGCGACGACGTTCGTGTTCCTGACGGGGCCCGGAAGCTTCTGGCTCTCCCTCAACGGCTATCTCATTGCCGATATCAGCGAGGACGGGCAAAGCCTCCAAAAAGGCCTGCTTGCTGGGCGGTTCTCGGCTGGCGACCTCGTGGCGACCCTCGAGCCGCTCGGGATCTGCGACGACGCCTTTCGTGGGACTGTCACCAGCCTCCTGACCAACAACCTCGATCTCCGGATCGATCCGACGCTGGGGAACCCCGACGAGCAGTGCACTGCGAGCAGCATCGCGTTCAGCTTTCAGGGCATTCGCGCGCGCATCGCCGAGACGATCGCGCCGGTCGAGCTGCCGATCCCGGATCCTTGCGCCGGCGGAGGGCCGCAGTCGGGACCGCAGCCCGCGTTTGACCGCTGTTGCCGTTCGGTCGAGCTCGACAACCCCGCTCTGCTCCCGGTCGATTGCTCCCCAGACGACCTACAGCAGTACGTCGATCTCCCGAATCCGATCCCAGTGCCTCTCGAAGAGGGCTTCTAGCCGACTTCGAACGACTGGCCGCACCCGCAGTCGCCGACTGCGTTCGGGTTCTTCCACTTGAAGCCGTAGCTCATCAGGCCCTGCTCCCAGTCGAGCACTGCGCCCTTCAGGAACTCGATGCTGCGATTGTCGACCACCACCGTCAGCCCGTCGAAGTCGAGTACGAGGTCCTTCTGGGGCCGGATCTTCTTGGCGAAGTCGTAGACGTAGTAGTAGCCGGAGCAGCCGCCGCCCTTGATGCCCAAGCGCAGGCCCTCGACGGGCCCGTCGGCGTCCGCGACCTTTTGCTTGCCCATTTCGATGGCCCTCGGGGTGAGGGTGATGCCGTCGGCGTTGCTCATCTCCCTCTATGTAAGGCGTGAACGGGCCGTTCGCCAGCCCGAGGCGGCGCTCACCAGTCGATGGGCTCGCCACTCTGCTTGGCCGCCCAGAGCGGGGATCGCTCCCGAAGCTCGGCCACGATGCCGATCACCGCGTCGGCCACCTGGTCGACTTCGGCCTGGGTCGAGTGGCGTCCGAGACCGAAGCGAACCGAAGCGGCTGCCCAGTCCTCGGGCACGCCCATCGCGTCGAGCACGTAGCTCGGCCCCGCCGCGGCGCTGCTGCACGCCGAGCCGCTCGACACAGAGGCGACCTCGCACAGCCGGAGAAGCAAGGCCGCGCCGTCGACGTAGCCAAACGAGATGTTGAGGTTGCCGGGGTGACGGGGCGCCTCCGCGCCGTTGAGCTGCGTCTCCTCGATCGATTCGCCAAGTCGCCGTTCGAGCGAGTCACGAAGCGCCGCGATTCGCTCCGATTCGCTCCGTCCCTCCCGCCTCATGATCGACGCCGCGGCGCCGAAGCCGACGATGCCCGCCACATTCAGCGTGCCGGAACGGAAGCCTCGCTCGTGCCCACCCCCGTGCATCTGCGGGAGCGGAAGTCCGCGGGCTCGCAAGGCGCGATCGACGTAGAGCGCGCCCACACCCTTGGGGCCGTACATCTTGTGGGCCGAAAAGCTCGCGAGGTCTATATTCATCTCGCGGACCGAAAAGGGCAGGTAGCCCAGCCCTTGGGCGGCGTCGCAGTGAAAGGTGATGCCACGCGGACGGGTCAACGCCCCGATGGCGGCGAGATCCTGCGCGACTCCGATTTCGTTGTTGGCGAGCATCACGCTCACCAGGACCGTGTCGTCGGAGAGGGCATGGGCGACCGCGTTGGGCGCAAGCCGCCCTCGCTCGTCGACCGCGAGCCGCGTGACGCGCCATCCCTCTTGCTCGAGTGCGTGGCAGGTATCGAGCACCGCCTTGTGTTCCGTGCACACCGTGACGAGGTGCTTTCCCTCCGACGCCCGGCCGCGCGCAGTGCCGGCGATCGCGAGGTTGTCGCTTTCGGTGGCGCCGGAGGTGAAGACGAGATCGTCTGGGCTGCCACCGATGAGGTCAGCGATCTCGGCTCTCGCCGCCTCGACCGCGTCCTTGGCTGCCTTGCCGTGCGCGTGGACTCGGCTGGCCGCGTTTCCGAAGCGAGGGCCGAAATATGGGAGCATCGCTTCGAGGACCCGCTCGTCCACAGGGGTGGTGGCGTGGTGGTCCATATAAATCGGCGTTTGGGGCATGGCCTCGCCCCATCCTAGCGCCGACCATGTGCGCCTCCAACGGCTTGGTCTATGCTTTCCACATGGCAGGAGCGAGCATTCTCTGTGGTACCGATCTGACTTCGGCAGGGCTTCGTACGGTCGATCTCGCGATCGCAGCAGCCAAAGCTTTCGGCGTGCGCTTGGACCTCGTGCACGTTCTGGACGACGCGGATTCCTGGTGGCCCGAGTCCCCCGAGCTTCAAGCGGCAGCGGCGGAGGCCAAGGAAGATGCGACGCGATACGAGGAGGCGCTCGAGGCGGAGCTTCGGAACGAGCAACACCGCTGCGCCGCCGCCGGCGTCGAGTGCGAGGCGTTCGTGGTGCGCGGAAGGCCGTGGCGCATCATCCCGGAGCTTGCCGAAGAACGCGGTTCGTTTCTCATCACGATTGGACCTTACGGCTCGAGCGGCCCGCGCACCGTCGACAGTCAGGGCAAGACGGAGACGGTGCTCGGCTCCACTGCGGAGCGCGTGATTCGGGCAGCGGACCGTCCTGTGTTCGTGGCGACCGGTGACCGCCCCATTCCGGACGGACTTCAAGGTACGAAGTGGTTCGTCGGCACCGACTTCTCGGATTCAGCGCTTTCCGCAGTCTCCTGGGCGAAGCGCGCGGCTGCGCGCGTCCACGGGGAGCTTCACATCGCCAACGTAGTGATTCCCGCCGGCGGCGAGGACAAACCAGACGAAGAGCGCACCTGGCGCCAAGTGCTCCGCGACCAGAGCAAGCTCGAAGCCGGAAAGAAGCTGGCCGAGTACGCCAAGGAGCACGCGCCCGACGCGCAGATCCACCAGGTCGTTTCTCCGGACTACGCCTCGCACGCGCTTGCCAGGGCTGCCGAGGAAATCCCTGCGGACGTCATGGTGGTGGGGACGCATCGGCAAAGCGTGCTGGGTCGTTTGTTCATCGGAAGCACCGCCACGCGATGCATCCGAATCGCTGCCATCCCGGTGCTAATGGTCCCCGAGGCCGCTCGGTAGGCCGTCGAGGCTTTCGCTGTTCTTGTCGCGATGGTATTGCGCCACGCGGCTTGCGCGAATGCGAATGATGGCGCGCACGACCGGGTAGTCGTCGAAGTGCGTGACCAAGCTGTCGAACTCTTCGTGGCCCGGCTCGATCGCGTCTCCGGTGCCGTGGACGCGCACGATTCGCGGGGCGCCGTCGAAGGCGCAGAACATGACGCAGATGCGGCCGTTCTCCCGAATGTGCGCGATCGTCTCCACGCCGCTCCCGGTGAAATCGAGGTAGGCGACCGTGCGGTCGTCGAGGATGGCAAAGGTGCCTTGGATGCCCTTTGGCGACAGGTTCACGTGCCCCTCGGCGGTGAGAGGCGCCGTGGCCACGAAGAACTCTTCTGCTTTTCGATGAAGTCGCGGAGTTTCGGGACCATTGCGTCGTAGGTCTTGGCCATGGGGGTGAACCTTGACACCCCCCGGGCGGTACTCTAGATCCTCAAATAGGACTGAAACGGTCCCGTATCTAACTATTTGGAAATGCTGCGTATTTCGAAAATGACCGACTATGCGGTCGTGCTGGCCACACACTTGGCTGGCGCGCAGGGGGCACATGCGGCCCGCGATCTCGCCCTCCACACGCAAATCCCGGAGCCGACGGCGAGCAAGGTGCTCAAGAAGCTCGCGCGCGCTGGGGTCGTGACCTCGCAGCGGGGGGCCAAGGGAGGCTACGCGCTCGCGCGTCCTGCGGAGCACATCGGGATTCACGAAGTGATCGAAGCCATCGAAGGTCCCATTGCGGTCACTGAGTGCTCCGACGAGACCAACGATTCTTTCTGCGAGTACGAGACCAACTGTGGGGTTCGTGCGAACTGGCAGCGCATCAATGTCGCCGTTCAACGCGCGCTTTCCGAAATCACCTTGGCCGACATGGCCGTCCCGGGAACCGCAGAGCTCGTCTCGCTCGCGCGCTCGGGTATCGAGGCCAACCGCCTTCGTGCGGCGTTGGAGTAACGTATGTCATCCGCCACCGAACAAATCGATGGGATTCTCAAGAAGAGCTACGACGCCGGCTTCATCACCGACATCGAGCAGGAGTACGCGCCACCGGGTCTGAACGAAGACATCGTTCGCTTCATTTCGGCGAAGAAGGACGAGCCGGAGTGGTTGTTGGATTGGCGGCTCAAGGCGTATCGGCGCTGGCTCGAGATGAAGGAGCCCCGCTGGGCCAAAGTCAGCTACCCCGAGATCGACTATCAGGACATCTGCTACTACGCGGCCCCCAAGTCGAAAGACGACGCGCCCAAGAGCCTAGACGAGGTCGACCCCGAGCTGCTCGCCACTTACGAGAAGCTCGGTATCCCGCTCCACGAGCGTGAGGTGCTTGCCGGCGTTGCCGTGGACGCCGTGTTCGACAGCGTGTCGGTCACGACGACGTTTCGGAAGAAGCTCTCGGAGGTCGGCGTCATCT
>Ga0316198_10001184_pt1 | contig 15162 bp, 16 predicted proteins | sample OudBieAanoxic_MG_FD_204935 | JGI IMG/M metagenome (GOLD analysis project Ga0316198, IMG submission 204935) | Coastal sediment microbial communities from Oude Bieten Haven, Netherlands - site A anoxic | ecosystem: Environmental > Aquatic > Marine > Coastal > Sediment | place: Netherlands...
GCCCGCGGCAGAGACTGCTGCGGAGCCGGCTGCGGAGCTCGCGGCCGAGGCTGCTGCGGAGCCCAAAGCTGAACCCACCGCGGAGCCCGCGGCAGAGGCTGCTGCGGAGCCCAAAGCTGAAGCCGCTGCGGAGCTTGCGGCGGCGCCTGCGGTAGAGCCGGCTGCGGAGCTTGCGGCGACGCCTGCGGTAGAGCCGGCCGCAGAGCCCAAAGCTGAACCCGCTGCGCAAACGGCGACCGTGGAGGAGGCTGCGCTGCCCAAGAAGAGCAAGCCGCCCGCAAGCAATGCCCGCCGACGACGGCCGGCGCCGAGCCGCCCCGCAACTCCACGACAGCGTGACTCACCGAACAAACAACCCCCTGATCTGGTGACCGAATGGTAAAGCTAATGTATCTGACTCTGGTCTTGGCGATCACCTTGGGCGTGGACGCGGGGCCCTTGTGCTCGACGGCGGGAGCGCAAGCGGCTGCCGTGCAAGATGTCGGGGCGTCCGAAGAGCGAGCGCGCCGGCTCTTCGAAGAAGGCCTGTCACTGTCGCAGTCTGCACGCTGGGCCGAGGCTCTATCCGCGTTTCGCCGCTCGGCGGAATTGGTGCCCCGCGGTAGTACGTCCTACAACATTGCCAACGCTCTCTATCGTTTGGGCCGACCGGCAGACGCGTTGTTGGAGCTGGATCGTCATGCTGCCATGCCTGAAGTGCAGGCCGACGAGGCAGCGATGGAGCGCGAAGCCGTGTTGCGCACACTGCTCTTCGAATGGGTCGCGGAAGTGCGCCTCACGGTGACGCCGGCAGACGCGATGGTCTTCGTCGACGGCGGGGTTTCGTCGCTCAGCGGCGCGGAGCGTCTTCTTCGCTTGAACCCGGGCACCCATTCCATCCGTATTGTCCATGAGGGTTACTTGAGCTCGCTGCGAGAGATCCGAGTCGAGCGGGGAAGCCGCGAATCTTACGCAATCGTGCTCGAGCCGGTGACACCGCAGCCGATGGAGTCGCTGAAGGTCATACCTGCTGGCCGCACAGTCACCGAATCGGCTTCGGACGATCGCAAGCCGTTCGTGAAGCGTCCGGGGTTCTGGGTCATGATCGGCGCGATTGTAGTCGTCGGCGTAGGCACCGGTGTCGCTGTGGCGCTGACCCGCAAAGACGACGCGCCTGAGTGCGGGACCACGGGTAGCTGCGCGACGACGCAGGGGCTCAGAGTGGCGTCGTTCTGAGGGCGACAGCGATCCCGGCCACTTCCGAGCCGCTGCCTTCGAACGTTCCGTCGTCGGTCACGACCGTCACGTTCACGGTCCGATCAGGGCGCGCGCGGTCGCCCTCTTCGGCTTCGATGCGCACCAGGACCTCGTCGCCTGTCTGCTCCGCGACGTACGTGGTCAGCAGGTAGTCACCTTCCTCGTATTCGTAGCCTTCGCCAGCATCCTCGTAGAGAACGCCCTGCGCCCGGCCGTCGGCATCCAAGGAAACGATGAGGGTCAGCGGCTCCAGCAGCGCTTCGGTGGTGCTCTGGACGATACGGCCCGCCGCAATGATCGCGCCGCCACGGAGCTTGAGGACAGGTAGTGCCGGAGTCGCGGCCGGGTCTTCACCAACCAATGTGAAGTTTCGCCAGATTCCGGATGGAAGGTTGAATTCGTGCGAGTCGCCCTCCGTGAGCACCGGAACTACGAGCAGGTCGGCACCGAGCAAGAACGCGTGGTCCTCCGCCCGGAGCGCGGCGTTCGCGGGCTCCGCAAAGAAGACTGGCCGCCAAACCGGAAGACCATTGAGCGACGACGCACGGAACAGGGTATAGATGTAGGGCAGCAATCGATAGCGGCGCTCGATGGCGGCTTTCGAGATCGCCTCGACCTCGGGCCCGAACGACCAGGGCTCCTGGTCCGCCGAGAGCTGGACCGTATGCGAGCGGCTGAACGGGAAGAGGGCTCCAACACCGATCCAGTGCGCGTAGAGCTCGGGTGTCGGTGTCTTGAAGAAGCCACCGATGTCCGGTCCGGCGAACGGCTGCCCCGACAGGCCCATGTTGAGTGTCATGCTCACCGACCAATAGAGATGATCCCAGGTCGCCGAGTTGTCGCCGGTCCACATCGCGGCGTAGCGCTGCCCGCCGACGTAGTTGGAGCGCGACAGCAAGAAGGGCCGTCTCTCGGGACGCGCTAGCTTCATGCCTTCATGCGTCGCCTGCGACATCAGCATGCCGTAGCCGTTGTGGTAGCGTGCGTGGGTATCGGGGGGCAGCTCGTCCCCTCCGACGTGAAGCAAGTCCTCGGGGAACGCTGTGCCCTGAGGAAACACGATCGAAGGCTCGTTGAAGTCGATCCAGATCCCATCGATGCCGTTGTCGAGGAACTCTGGGATGTAGCTCTGCCACCAAGCTCGGGTGTCGGGATTCGTGTAGTCCGGCCAAACCGAGTTGCCGAGCGGCCAACTTCGACCCGTGAAGAGCTTGCCGTCGGGCCGTCGGAGGAAGTGATCTCCTTCGAGGCCCTCATCGTACACGAAGTACCCCGTCTTCTGCTGCACCGCCGGGTCGAGAATCCAAACCGACTTGAATCCGCGATCGTGGAGGTAGTCGTTTAGACCGGGGGGATCCGGAAACTTGTCGGCACTGAAGGTGAAGATCCGAAACTCATCCATGTAGTCGATGTCAATCCAGATCACGTCGCAGGGGATCGAGCGCGCGCGGAATTCATCCGCGATCTCTTTGACGCGGTCGTCGGGGGCGTACGTCCAACGCGCCTGCTGGTAGCCAAGCGCCCACAGAGGCGGAAGCTCGAGCGTTCCCGTTAGCTCGGCAAGCTTGATGAGAACTTCCTGTGGCGTCTCCCCCTCGATGACGATGACCGGGAAGGGGGCTCGAGCCGTGAACTTGATTCCGTTGCGAAGGTCGATCTCGGTCCGGTATGTGGTGTCGGCGAACGCACCGAAGGAAGAGCCGTCGGCGCGCGTTCCGAGCACCCACGGGTGCGCCTGGAAGAGACGTGGCGTTTCGTCGTCGTACTCGCCCGGTGAGGTGCCGGGTTCAGCGTCTGGGTTCCAGGGCTGTTCGCCCCATGTCTCGGTGACGAAACCGCTTCGTTCGAGTGGCCCCGCGATTTCGCCCGTGCCGTAGAGAGTGGTGCCCTCGTCGATCGGAATCGCCGCGCGGTAACTCTCGCCATCGATGGACAGCACCGGCCGGGTAGGCCAGTCGGCGGGCACTCCATCGGTCGGCGGCATCGGCTCGAGCAGGGCCAACGATGCGGGGATGTCCTCGCAGGCGACTTCGGAGGGGCTGAATCGGGCCACACCTTCGCTGATCAGGCCCTCGCCCGAAGGACATGAGCTCGTTTGCTCGGAGGAGGTGCAGGCCGCGAGGAGCAGGAGCCCGATGAGCGCGGCAAAGCATGCGCGACTGAAAAGCATGCGCGAAGCATGCCTAAGCCGCGCGTCGCGCGCCAGCGCAAAGGCTCGTGGATTTGCGAACGCGGGTCAGGGCGTGACGATGTTGAACGTCCCGCTTGGCTTGTCGAACAGACGAAAGAAGCTGACGAGGTCGAGGCGGCTGCCTTCGATCTCGAGGTCGTCGCCGAAGAGCGTGTCCTTGAGTCCCGCTCGGCCGGCAATCATCTGAAGAAAGAGGCCCTTCGTGATTCTGAGGGTCACGTTCGCGTCCGGGTGCGGGTCGCGGGTATAGTGCCGCAGGACGGAGTTCTGGAGCTCGAGAACGTACGATGTGCCGATGTCAGAGAAGACGAGGTTCACAATCATCTCTTTCCCTTCAGCCTTCTCGGGATTGAGACGCGTCGCCATGGCGTCGAGGAATCGCTCGATGGGTGCGTGTTTCAGCATGTCGATCGCCGAAGCCAGATCGACGCCAACCTCGGGTCCACCGTGACGAAGCTCGAAGGCGCCGGTGAGATAGGAATCGCGCCAAGGCCCCGACTCCGCTTGGTAGCCGAGCTGGTCATACACCTCGGCCAGGAGGTCCTTCGCTTCTTGCTTGTCCGGGTCGGCAAAAACTAGGTGATTCAAGACTTCGGCAGCCCATCGGTAGTCGCCTTGGTCGTAGGCCGACTCTGCGTTCTGCATCAGATTGGCGGCGCCTCCTGCGAGCTCGACGTATTTCGCCCCGGCTTCGGCTGGCGGAAGCGGGTTCAGGTTCGCGGGGTTTCCGTCGTACCAGCCAAAGTAGCGCTGATACACCGCCTTTGCGTTGTGACTGAGGGTCCCGTAGTAGCCGCGGTTTGGAAAGGACTCACGAAGCCGCTTTGGCAGCCGGAGTTGCTCGGCGATCTCGCGGGGTGTCAGGCCCACGAGCGCGAGGCGCATCGTCTGGTCGTGGATGTACTTGTACATGTCACGCTGCTTTTCCAGGAAGTCGATGATTCGGTCGTTGCCCCAGATCGGCCAGTGGTGGCTGCCGAAATAGACCTCGGCCTCGCCGAAGATCTGGATGATCTCGTCGATGTAGCCCGACCACTTGAGGGCATCACGTACCTTTGCGCCGCGTAGCGTGTACAGGTTGTGCATGTTGTGCGAGACGACCTCGGCACCGCAGAAGGTCTTCTGGTCGGGCAGGTAGAACGTGAGCTCTGCGGGCGCCTCCGATCCTGGCGCGCTCTGAAAGATCAGCTTCACGCCGTCGATGGTCATCTCGGTGGGTGTCTTCCGAATGACGGTCGTGGGCGGAAGAATACCGATCGTTCCAAAGGCCGGGCCCTTGCCGAGCCCCGACCCAACGTGGCCACGCTCTCCTCGCGGAAGATTCTTGCCGTACATGAAGATCGAGCGCCTCCCCATGGTCACCCCCGCCAGGATGTTCTCGCTCGTCGCCTCTTCGAGAAAATGCTCGGGCGCGATGATGGGGACTTTTCGTTCGTCGGCCTCATCGGCCGACATGATCCCGAGCACGCCGCCGAAGTGATCGACGTGACTGTGCGTGAAAATGATGGCTGAAATGGGCTTGTCCCCGAGGTGCTTGCGCGCGAACGCCATCGCCGCGCGCGCCGTCTCTTCAGCCGTCAGCGGGTCGACCACGATCCATCCCGTTTGTCCGTCGATGAGCGTCATGTTCGCGAGATCGAAGCCCCGAAGCTGATGGATGCCCTCGGTCACCTTGAAGAGGCCGTGGATGTTGTTGAGCTGCGCCTGCCGCCAAAGGCTCGGATTCACGCTTCCAGGCGGCGTTCCGTCCATGAATCGGTACGCCGTCATGTCCCAAACCGGCGTGCCGTCCTCGAGGTCCACGCGGAGATCGGGATCGCTCGCGACTAGGCCACGCCTGGCGTCCTCGAAATCCTGTTGGTCTGATAGGGGCAGCGCTGCTGCGACTGCGGCGTTGTTGGAGGCCGTCTGTGCGGTGGCGGCGCTGTTTCCAGCCAAGTCGGGCGCAGAGTCCCCCGGATCGAAAACAGGCGGCGCCGTCTTTTCGGTGCACGCGCTCGGCACCAAGGCGCACAAGAGCGCGATCCCAATCGGACGATGCATAGACTTGCCCTCCAAAGTAGGGCGAGCCTACGGGATGGCGCCTAGGAATGGAACCGTCAGGGGCTCGGTTCTCGGATCAAATAGGCGCCGACATCGTCGCCGAGAATCTCCCATCGGTTCGAGTCACGGCTTCGATTCGGGCCAAACGAGTAGATGAAGACCGAGTGTCGCCCGTTTTCCCGATCGCAGCGGTCGCGAATCCAGTATGGAGAGCTCCAGGGGTCGATGAAGAACTCGGTGCGCGCCTCACGCGGCTCCTCCTCGGCGAGGCTCGCGAACTTCCCGGTCGCGAGCGGCCGGATATACTTCTTCTTCTCCACAAACGTATAGAGCCGCTTGTGGAGCCCGCACTTGGTCACGGTGGCACGGTTCTTCGCTTTCGCGAGGGCGATCAAGTCGTCTTTGAGGGCTTCGGTTTCGGCGCGCGCTTGAACGAGATCGCTGGGATCGTCGCTCTGCCGGTTCTGTGACCAATAAGCGGTGCCGAATCCGAGCATCACGACGAACATGGGAAGGACCACAGCGCGCGATACCTTGGTTGGGCTGCGCTCCGGCGCAAAGTGCGCGGCGTTCGCCATCGCGGCGAAGAGGAACGCGAAGCCGAGCGCGCACTCCACAATTTCACCGGTGAACTTCCACGGGTATTGAAGGTGGATCCAGAACACGGCCAACATCGATGGCATGAGCTCGACAGGCGGCGGCTCGATGGCGAGCCGATCGAACCAACGCCGGAGCAAAGGGACGCGCGCGAGGAGCGGCAACAGAACCCCGTAGCCGAGCACGACTCCGCGAAAGCCCCACATTCGAAGCTCTCGGCTTGCGATGTTGTGAAGGTTCAACTCTTGCTGATAGTTCTCCGCAAGGAAGTACTCGGGGGGCAGGTGCCCGAACACGCGTTGCCCCCACGAAATCTCTTCCATGGCGACCAGCGCGCAGAACAGCCCGACCCCTGCGAGGAACCACGGGACGGATCCAGTCGTCTGTCGTTGCCGCCGTGCTGCGAAGGCAAACACGATGCCCGCGATGAAGAAGCCATAGAACGACGCCCACTCGAGCGCTTGGTCTTCCTGAGCGCTCGCGTAGTAGACACTCGGATGCGCCGACTGGAGCCACCAGGAGCAACCCAGGAAGCCCAGAAGAAGTAGATTGGCGAGGACCGCGAGCTGCCTGGACACAGTCGAGAACTATACCGTGCTTTGCAGCTAGGCTCGACATGGGGACCGGTGCCGTGGTTTCCTTCGGCCCTCCGGGATCATCCATGCAATCGCACTTCTACAACCAGCACGTCGAACTCGACCCTTTTCTCGTGGAGGCCGAGGCGCGCTCGCTGGTCCAGCTTTGCGAGGACTTCGGCACGTATGGAATGTACTCCGAAGAAGGGCTCAACGAGGGCATTGGGGAGGGGCTGCCGCACCGGTTCGACGCGGCGTTCAACTTTCTTCGCACTGGGGGCCGCCTGGGGATGCGCGACACCGATCTCACCACCCTGGTCGCGCGCACCAACTACTTCCGGGAGACCTATGCATATGGCGATGATGTGTACGCCCCGGGCATCGAGGTTCTCTATCGAAACGAGCGGCTCGTCGACGCGGCCAAGCGGATCTTCGACCGGCCAATCGTCGAGCCGGCAATCGTTTACGCGAACATCTTGCTTCCAGGCCAGGAGCTTGCCGTCCACACCGATGTGCCTGAGTTTCGCGGACTGAATCGCAAACTTCATCCCGAGTGGCTCATCGTCGTGGCGCACCACTCGGGTCTGTTCGATCGCTATCGGATGCCGATCGCGACGTCGGTTTCCTGGTATCAAGACACAAAGGGCGGCGAGTTCGCGTTCTATCCCGACGGAGCTGAGGAGCCGGCACGCGCGTACGATGTGCATTTCAACACGGCGCTGGTGATGGACACCGACAGCGTGTTCCACGGTGTCGATCGAGTAGAGGAGATCGGCCGCCCCATGCCGACCTTTCTGCCGCGCATGCGCCTGCATTCCGAGGGCGAAGGAGATTGGATCGTGCGCGACGGTGACGATGTCATCGGACGCTACCGCTGGGAGGACATGCGCTTTTCGATTTCCTGGAAAGCGTACTGCTTTCGCGACGAAGCCGAGCGGGAAAATTGGAAAACCGGCGCCGACGACTTGCACATCGACACCGTCATCGACACCTTGTGCGCCGATTTGCGCGAAAAAGGGCAGATCGGCAGCGACCGGCCGCCGCACCGTGAGCTTGCGGAGATGCTCGTCGCCGAATACGTGAAGTTCCCGGCGCCCTCGGCCGCTTGAGCGAGCTGGCTGCGCCGGTGTTGCATCAGGAAGCAAACTGAAACACCCTCCCGGACGAACATGGGCCTCTACGACCGATACGTTCTTCCGCGTGTGATCCACTTCGCGTGCTCGTCCAAGCCCAACATGAAGCAGCGCGAGAAGCTCGTTCCGCTTGCTGAAGGCGAGGTGCTCGAAATAGGCATGGGGAGCGGCCTCAATCTCCCATATTACGATCGCAAGAAGGTTCGGAAGGTGTGGGGGCTCGAGCCGTCCGAGGGCATGCGGCAGCTTGCGCGGCGCAGCCTCGATGGCGCCAACCTCGACCTCGAGATGATCGACTTGCCGGGCGAGCAGATTCCCCTCGACGCAAACAGCATCGACACGGTGGTCATGACCTATACGCTCTGCACCATCCCGGATGTGCGCACGGCGCTCATGGGGATGCAGCGAGTTCTTCGCCCGGGTGGTAAGCTCCTCTTCTGCGAGCACGGCATTGCCCCCGATGAGGGCGTCGCCAACTGGCAGCACCGACTCAATCCGGCTTGGCGTGTTTTTGCGGGAGGCTGCAATATCAATCGGGACATCCCCGCGGTGCTTCAGGCCGCAGGGTTCAAAGTCGTCAACGACGAGCGCATGTACATCCCCGGCATCAAGGTCCTGAGCTACAACTACTGGGGTACGGCGGTTCCGGCCTGACGACGGACGTCGACGCCTGACGTCCTCCGTCGCGCGTCGCGCCGAATCGAGCGTGCCGTCGCGCGGAACTGTTGTGCTTTCCCGGCGGCCCGTGTTGGCACGCGCAGTGCACAGCTAGCGCGCATGCATCACGTAAGCGAGCGAGGGTCGTTGGTCGTCATTGGGCTACTGCTGTTCGGGGCGGGTTGTGGCGGCGACGGTTTCGCCCCCGAAACGGCCGAAAGTGGCCTCCTGCCCGGTTCGGAGGGAAGGGCGCTGCAGCTCTTGCGCCGCTCGACTCACTGTGGCGCCACAGCACCATCGCAGCTCGCAGCCTTCGTCGGGCCGGGGGCCGAGTTCCCCGCACGCGAAGTCAGCGAGCTCCCTCCACCTTGTCCCGAGGCGCCCAGCCCCCGAATCGACGTGCACGTCGAAGAAGAGAGCGTCTTGATCGATTTCTCGGCCGTTGAGGCGGCAGGCGTCTTTCCCCGCGGGGGGTTCGAGGGCTACGTGATCTACTTCCGCCGGAGTTGCCCGGACATGGCCCTGTCATCTGCATCTATCGACGAGGACTTCAGCAGCATCGTCCTCGGATCCGCCGACGTGCAAACCCACTTCGACCACCTCGACATCAACCTCCAGGGTGTCGGCTACGACGACAGTTCGTTCGTCAAGATCGACCTGTCGTCGGTGTACGTGAATTGTCTGCGCGAGTCCTGACCCATCGCACACGATGACGGGGTCCCGGGCCGAGGGCCCGAGCTCCAGCTATTCGTGGATGGTGACTTTGATCATCTGCACGGGCGTCGCGGGCCGATCGCCAGCGCCGGTGGGCGTCGATTCGATGGACTTGATGACATCCAAGCCGTTCACGACTTTGCCGAACACGGGGTGCTTCGAGGGTCCGGGTGAGAACCAGTCCAGGTAGGCGTTGTGAACGGTGTTGATGAAGAACTGGGAGCCGCCGCTGTTGGGGCGTCCGGTGTTCGCCATGGACAGGGTGCCGGCCTCGTTCGAGATCTTGGCGTCAGCCGGATGCTCGTCTTGAATGGTGCCGTTGGGGCTTTCGCCCGTGCCCGCGCGCGGGCTGTTGGGGTCGCGGCTGTGCGGGCAGCCGAACTGAATCATGAAGCCGTCGATCACGCGGTGGAAGTGAAGCCCATCGTAGAAGCCGGCCTTGGCCAGGTCGATGAAGTTCCCCGCGGTGACGGGCATCTTGTCGGTGAAGAGCTCGACTTCGACGTTGCCGAGCGAAGTCTCGAGTGTTGCGGTCGGGTTCGACATGTCGATGGCCTATCAGCTTTCCCGACGCGTGCCAGGTGCTAGAAGAGGAGGCATGAGCGTCACCTCCATGCGCCCGATCGACGCGGCCCTGGCCATCCGTCGCGTGTTCGCCGATCCGGATGCCACGGAGCACGTGTTCGAGGTGATCGACGCCTTGCAGGGCCCCAACCTCAAGCGGATGCGCGCGCGGCTTCAGCGAAGCCAGACCGGGCGCCGGCTCCTCGCGACCAAGCCAAGCATGCTTCCGCTGCTCAACGACCGCGAGGCGCTCCGCGCCTTGCCGGACGGAAGCCTCGGGCGTGCGTACTTGGAGTTCGTGGAGTCCGAGGGCATCACCGCCGAAGGGCTAGTCGAGGCATCCGAGCGCGTACGCGAGAACGTGGAGGACGAGTACTTGTGGATCAAGGATTGGCTCCGCGACACCCATGATCTTTGGCACACAGTGCTCGGCTATCAGGGAGATCTCGTCGGAGAGGTGGCGCTTCTCGCATTCAGTCACTACGAGACGGGCAACCTCGGCGTCGGGGCCATCGCCGTCTTGGGGTGGTTGAAGCTCGGGCGCGTCACCGACCCGAGACTCGGCGCTCGCGCCACCGTTCGCGATGGGCGCCGGCTGGCCAAGCAGGCCGCGTGGTTTCTCGAGGTCCCCTGGCATGAATCGCTTGGCCGGCCCCTCGAAGAAATCCGCCGCGAATTGGGCGTGCCCCGGCCCGTCAGCTACCACCCCGTTCGGTCTAGCGACGTGGACATCTCCCTTACCCCCGGCTGATCCGCTACCATGTAGGAGTGGGGAAAGGGATCGCGATTCTGTGCGTCTTGGTGGGAGGCTTGCTCTGCGCCGTGGCGCTCGGCTTGCTGCCGCAAGAGTACGTGGCGATTGACGCGCCCCGGATCGTCCTCGTTGTCGGGGGTGGCGTGCTGGTCTTCGTCGGCCTCATGTCGCTCGCGCGTGACCACCGCATGAGCGAAACCATCTCGTCGCTCTTGCTGCTTGCGTTGGCCGGCGCGGCCGGCTGGCTGACGTTCTATGCCCCCGAGGGCACCCTGAGCCGCTACGTGCCGTTCATCCCGCCGTCCGTGAACGAGGCGCTGGCACGCTTGTTGTTTGGCTTGGGCGCTGCGGGGTGCGTGGGCATGGCGATCTGGGGCTTCAGAAGGATCCTGCGCTAGCTCTTCCAGCGCCCCGGGGTCAGCGAACAGCGCAGATGCGTTGCCGGACTGAGGGCTTCGGCTCGGCGTCGTAGCCGTGTTCGTACGCGAGCACGGTAAGCTCGGAGAACACCTCCCGCAGCTCCCCCTCACGCAAGAGAAAATCCGGGTTGCTCGGTCGGCCGTACTCCTCGTTGCCCTCTGCGAACGTTTCGTAGATCAGCACCCCGCCCGGTGTGAGCGAATCGGCGAGGACCGACAGGAGGGGGCGGTGCAGGTAGTTGGTGACCACGATGCCGTCGAAGCAGCGCCCCGGGAACGGCCAAGCAGCGCTCTCGAGATCCGCCTGCATGAGCTCGACCCCTTCGTCGTCGGCCAGTTCGGTCATTCGTGACAGGTCGATGTCTACGGCGATTGCGCGGTGACCCCGCTCGGACAGGTAGCGTGCGTGGCGTCCGTTCCCCGCTGCGAGATCGAGGACGGTTCCACCACTGCGAATACGCGGCGCAAAGCGAGTCACCCAGCGGGACGGCGCCGCCACCTAGATCCCGAGGTTCGCCAGTGCTTCCGACACGCTTCCGAGAATCTCCGCGAACTTCGGGTGCGAGGTCTCGAACTCTTCGATCAACGCCGAGATCCGACCGCTCAGGGGCTCGTCCGGATCGTGTTCGCCAACCGAGTCGTCGTCGCCGAGGGCGTCTTGAATCTGCTGCGCAGCTTGGAGGAGCGCGGCACGGTCGGCCTCGTCGATCTTCCCGGCCGATTCGAGCTCGGAGTGAAGTGCGTCGAGCGCGTCTTTCAACTGCTGCCTAGGCATCTCTTCTATAGTGCCTCGTTGGCGGGAGAATGGGAAGAGCGAGCGCATGTTTTGCGCAAGCCTTCGATGAAACAATTACGTACGGTCTCGCGCCCGCGTCGGTCACCGAGCGGATCGATCGGGCGTGGCTTCGGTTTGGTGCTTCGCTTTCCACTCGGCGTAGGGCATGCCGTAGATGATCTCGCGCGCACCTGCCTTGTCGAGGGCCAGGCCCTTTGCTTCGGCAGCCTCCTGGTACCAGCGGGACATGCAGTTCCGGCAGAAGCCGGCTAGGTCCATCAGGGCGATGTTCTGCACGTCGGTTCGCTCGCGCAGGTGATCGACCAGCTTCCGAAAAGCGGCCGCTTCGAGCTCGGTCCTCGTTCGTTCGTCCAACTCCATGGCTAGACCCTAAGGCCGTCAGCCGCGGAACGCTACGGGCACACCGCATAGCCACTCGTGCCCATGCAGGATGCCGACGTAGACGATGGCGCCATGCGGGGCAGCTCGAGCCGCCAAGCAGCCGCCTACTCCGCGTGCTTGATCTTCTTGTCGATCAGCTTTTCGATGCTCGCCAGGAAAGGACGCTCTTCTGCGTCGCAAAACGACCAGGCCGTGCCTGATGCCCCGGCCCGCGCCGTGCGTCCAATCCGGTGAACGTAGGTCTCCGGAACATTGGGGAGGTCGAAGTTGATGACGTGTGTCACGCCGTCGACGTCGATGCCCCGGGCCGCGATGTCGGTCGCAACCAATACGCTGAGGTCACCTTTGCGGAACGCGTCGAGCGCTCGTGTACGGGCGCCCTGAGACTTGTTGCCATGAATGGCTTCGGCCCTGATGCCCGCTTTTTCGAGCTGCTTCACGATTCGGTTGGCGCCGTGCTTCGTGCGACTGAACACCAAGGTGTGCTCGACCTCGGGATCGCGCAGCAGGTCCGCGAGGAGCTCTCGCTTCTCGGCCTTTTTCACGAAGAACACCCGCTGCTCGACCAAATCCACGGTCGATGACACGGGCGCCACCGCAACACTCACGGGCCGGTCGAGGAGTCCCTCGGCCAGTCGCCGAATTTGCGGAGGCATGGTTGCCGAAAAGAACATGGTCTGACGGTCCTTCGGGAGCGCTTTCGTGACCCGGCGAACGTCGGGAAGAAATCCCATGTCGAGCATTCGGTCAGCCTCGTCGAGGACGAACAGCTCCACGTCGTCCAGGCGGACGATGCCTCGGCCCATCAAATCGATTAGCCGTCCGGGCGTTGCGACCAATAGGTCGACGCCGCGGCGAAGCTCGGCAATCTGTGGTTTCTCGCTCACGCCGCCGAAGATGACGGTGTGCCAAAGTTTGAGGTCTTCACCGTAGGTGGTGATGCTCTCGCTGATTTGCGCCGCGAGCTCGCGCGTAGGTGTCAGCACCAGAGCGCGCAGCTTCGGCTTATTGCCGACCAGCGCATCGAGGTGCTGCAAGATGGGGAGGGCGAATGTCGCCGTCTTCCCCGTGCCGGTCTGCGCACATCCGAGGACGTCGCGACCGGCCAGTGCTGGCGGAATCGCCAGCTGTTGGATCGGAGTCGGCCGGACGTAGCCCGCACGCTTGGTTGCGGACAACAGCTCCGGAATGAGACCCAGGCCGTCGAAGGTCAGATGCTCCTCTGGCATCGGACCTTCGACACTGCGGTCTGTTGCAGTTTGCTGGTTCAAAATGTCTTTCTTACCAACGGGCGGTCGAGCCACGGTCGCGCTGCGGGCGATCGTTGGCACGGTCGACTCGAATCGAGCGACCGTCGAGCGAGCTGCCGTCGAGTTCTTCGATGGCGCGCGTCGCGGAGTCCGCGTCGTTGTAAGTCACGAAGCCGAAGCCACGCGAGCGGCCGGTGTCACGGTCGGTGATGACCTTGGCCTCGACCACGTCGCCGCAAGCGGCAAAGGCGTTCTGCAGCTCGTCGCTGGTGGTGTTCCAGCTGAGGCTGCCTACGAATAGTTTGGTACTCATGTTCTTTCTTTTCTCTCTGTGTTCAATAAAGCCCCCAAGGGGAGGCCCTAGTTTGTTTGGTGGAGTCCGGCGCGGCCCAGGCCGATTGCCCGAGCGTTTGCTCCATCCCCCGTTGACTGTGCGCTCTGCGAACCTCTAACCGTTGTCTCGAATCACGGCGCGGGTTCAGCAGGAACAGGCAACGTGCTAGCGGCCCACGGTGAGCCGCCATGCCCTCGGAGGGCTTTCAGATTCCGACAGTAGCAGTTGTGAGGCCCCTGTCGAATCCAACTCCTCGACTGTCACCCAGATGGCACTAGTAACAGTCACGGCTCGATGAAAACCTACTTATTCGATCTCGATGGAACCTTGCTCGACTCAATCGAGCTCATTTTGACGTCGTTTCATCACATGAGCCGCGTCCATCTGGGCAAGGAGCTGCCGGATGAGTACTGGTTGGCCGGGGTGGGGACGCCGCTGCGGACCGCGCTGAGCAAGGTGGCCAGCTCCGAAGCCGAGCTCGACGCGATGCTCGACACCTATCGCGCCTTCAACCTCGAGCAGCACGATCGGATGGCCAAGGCATACCCGGGCGTCGTCGATGTCATACGAGGGCTTCATGACGACGGCGCCAAGCTCGCGCTCGTCACCAGCAAGCTGAGCACGGGCGCGAACCGGGGTCTTCGCTTGCTCGACCTCGAGGACGAGTTCCCCGTCCGCATCTGCGCGGACGACGTCGTCCATGGGAAGCCTCACCCGGAGCCAGTCCTGAAGGCTTTGGACGCGCTCGGCGCCCGCGCGGAGGACGCGCTGTTCATCGGCGACTCCGATCACGACATGGAGTCGGGTCGCGCTGCGGGAGTCGCGACCGTCGCCGTGACCTGGGGACCCTTCGCACGGGAGAAGCTGGAGGCTGCCTCGCCCACCTACTGGGTCGACAGTCCCAGTCAGATCCCGAGCCTCTAAACGCTGACGCTGCGCGCTTGTTCGCCCTACTCACACGTCGGACTCGTTGAGTTCCCTGCGAAACGCGCGGCGGTCCATTCGAGCATGAGCGCGACGTTCGCCTTGGACGTCTCGTCGTGGCCGAGACCTTCGAACACTCGGTAGTCGACTTCGGTTCCGATCGCGCAGAGCCGTTCGTAGAGAGCGTTGGTCAGCAGAATGGGGACGGACGGGTCATCTTCACTTTGTAGCATCAAGACTGGCACTTCGGTTCGAACATAGCCTGGAGAGCTCTCGAGCAGTCGATCGGGCCAATCCGCGAGCTCGAGCGGGTTGGTGGAATAGACGGGGCCTTCGAAATCGATGCCGGCCGCCTCGACCTCCTCGAGACAGGCCTCGGCCTCGACCAGCGAATCGATCGCGCTCATCGTCTGCGCGCTGAAGATGTCGCTTGTCGACAGCTCGCTATACGCCGCTTCGAACGCAAGCCCGAGGTACCAGTGGACGAATCTCGTGCGCGGGAAAAGCGGGCCCGTCATCACGATAGTCTGAAGCTCACTTCCCGCGGCGACGGCGATGACGCCGAGAAGCCCGAGCTCCGGCGCCCATCTCGGT
>Ga0316198_10001185_pt1 | contig 15158 bp, 13 predicted proteins | sample OudBieAanoxic_MG_FD_204935 | JGI IMG/M metagenome (GOLD analysis project Ga0316198, IMG submission 204935) | Coastal sediment microbial communities from Oude Bieten Haven, Netherlands - site A anoxic | ecosystem: Environmental > Aquatic > Marine > Coastal > Sediment | place: Netherlands...
TGCTTTTCTTGGTCCTTAAGCCTGAACCCTCCAGTGCCTGTTTGGCTTCGCCTACGACGTATAGCGAGCCGGCGACGCAGATGACATCATCCGGGGATGAGGTATCGATTGCAAAATTTATAGCCTGCTCAACGTCGGCATTAATGATCACTTTAGGAACCATCTTTTTGGCGAGAGCCTCAAGTTTTTCCGGCTCCAGGGCCCGATTAATTTTAGCACGGGTCAGAATGACGCGATTGGCGGGCGGCAAAAGGCATTTGAGCATCGCGTGATAGGGTTTGTCATCTAAAATGCCGATGACCATGGTTAGATTTCGACCGGCAAAATGAGCTGACAAAAATCGGGCCAGATTGCGGGCGGCGATAAAATTATGCGCGCCGTCGAGTATGATCCGGGGCTCGGTTGAAACTATCTCCAGTCGCCCCGGCCAACGGTTTTTTATTAAGCCGACTTTGATAATGTCCAGGGAGAGTTTTTCACCGTTTTGAATAAGTATTTCACAGGCCGCCAGAACAAGGGCCGCATTATCCACCTGGTGGCTACCTGCCAGTCCGGTTTGCAGACCCTGCCAGTTTGCTTCCATACCGTGATAAGAAAACGTCCCCGCTGCGCTGCGCCTTACTTTAAAATCCTTTCCGAGACAAAACAGCGGTGCAGATTTTTCAGCGGCCTTATTTTCTATCACGGCCAAGGCCTTTTTTTGCCGGATACCGGTTATCACCGGCGTACGTGGTTTAATAATTCCGGCCTTTTCCCCGCTGATCTGCTTGAGGGTGTTTCCCAGATATTCGCGATGTTCGAGTGAAATGTTGGTGATGATTGAAACCCGGGGGCGAATGATGTTGGTCGCATCGAGCCTGCCGCCCATGCCGGTTTCAATAACCGCCCAATCCACTTTTTGTCGGGCGAATTCAAAAAACGCCATAACCGTGGCGAATTCAAAAAAAGTGGGCTCTCGCTCGCCGCTGCGGGCATTTCTTATGCTATTGTAGGATGCCACCACATTGCTATTTGATATCGGCCGGTTGTTTATCTGGATTCGTTCGTTGAAATCGACAAGATGCGGAGAGGTATAAAGCCCGGTTTTATATCCGGCCTGGGTGAGGATCGAGGCCAGTGATGAGGCCACCGATCCTTTGCCGTTGGTGCCGGCCACATGAACACAGGCATAGGTATTCTGAGGATTTCTCAATCCGGATAAAATTTCTTTGATTGTTGACAGCCCCAGCTTGATGCCGAATCTTCGAAGGCCGTACATTTTTTTCAGGCAGCTATGATAGGAATTAGCAGATACCATACCCATTAAAAAACCCGGCAATTGAGTAACCTTACCGGGTTTTTCCTTTAATTATAAGTGATCTTATCTTCTTTGTCTGGCTTTGCTGGCTGCGATACGTTCGCGTCTTAAAGCCTCGCGCTGTTTTCGGCGGCGAAATTCACTTGGTTTTTCATAGCTTTTTTTTAACTTTAAGCGCTTGAAAAGGCCGTCGTTTTGAATCTTCTTTTTCAAAATGCGCATTGCTTTTTCAATATCATTGTCAATGACCCTGACTTCAATATCCTTCAAATACCTCGCCCCCTTCTTGCCATCGGAAAAAGTGCAATGCCTATTATTCCCGACGGTTAATCAATATTATATCAGTAAAATGTTATATTTAGCGAAAAATTTTATGAATAGCAAGAACAATTTCGTGGCAGACGGATTTTTTTGATCTCCAAGGGCGGCAGGAATTGTGAAGATCGAGAAGAACACCATCAGGGCTATCGCCGCCCAATGAGAATGACCGGCAATGCCACAAGATAGGCAGGCGGGCCCTGAACTGCCGCAATGGGTCAAAAGGCCTTGATCGGCCATCCTTGCTTCGAGGGTTTCTGCCGGCAATTGAATTCAAGAAATGGTGTATGTTTTCTATTGGTTATAGAAATTTCAGGTGGTCTCATAATTCCCTTGACACCCATCCTGCATTCGGCCATACTTTGCCGTTAAAAATATTTTTCTGGCCATTTTGAAACAGGAATACCCATTTAATGGTAAAGGGAAAAACTGTTACCTACTATCAAATTATCAAAAGGAGGTTTGCAAATGCGTTTAATCTTATTAGGCGGCCCTGGAGCGGGCAAGGGAACCCAGGCTAATTTCGTTAAAGAAAAGTTTCAAATCCCACAAATTTCAACCGGGGATATGCTGCGGGCGGCGCTCAAGGCCGGAACCGAACTGGGGTTAAAAGCCAAGGGATATATGGATTCTGGAGGATTGGTACCCGATGACGTGATTATCGGACTTGTTAAAGAACGCATCCAGGCAGCTGATTGTGAAAAAGGCTTTTTATTCGACGGCTTTCCGCGAACCATACCCCAGGCCGATGCCATGAAGGAAGCCGGAGTTGCCATCGATGCGGTGGTGGACATTGATGTACCGGATGAAGAAATCATCAAACGCATGAGCGGGCGGCGTGTTCATCTTAGCAGTGGTCGAACCTATCATATCATCTTTAATCCGCCAAAAGTTGAGGGCAAAGATGATGAGACCGGCGAAGATCTCATCCAGCGGGACGATGACCAGGAAGAGACGGTTCGCACACGGCTTGATGTCTATCATGCCCAAACAGAACCCCTGATAGATTACTACAAAAGCTGGGAAAGTTCCGGCGAAGCGGGAGCACCGCACTATATCCGGATTGAAGGTGTGGGGAAAGTGGCTGAAATTCGTGATCAAATTTATGCCGAACTAAATAAGCTGAGCTAGTCGCATCTCCCAGATAGTCAGGCACAAAAAAGGTCCTGTCCAAACGTAGACAGGACTTTTTTTATGCCACTGTATCACGGCTTCTGATTTAACAGGCTTTTCACCAGTTTTAGCGCTTCTTTCCGGGAATATGTGGGCCGGCAAAGACGCGCCTCTTCGACATGATTCAAGATGTGCTTGAATTCCGCAGAAGGCTTGATCCCAAATTCGTTGATTAAATCGTTACCGTTTATGGGAGGCGGCAATGCCGCCCTGGGGCGCAACACCGAATCATACTCTTGGATAAGCGTCCGGATAAAATCCGTGAATTCATTTATCACAGGATCATCCGCCTCTCTCCGGCCCCTGAATACAGCCAGGGCATGCAGGAGCACATCGGCGGTGGCATCATGGCAACTTAAAAAAAGGCGGATAAATTCTTTTGTTACAGGTGAATTGCTCTGGTGGGTCCTGAATAATATAAACGGTTTGGAATGATGCCGAACAATTGTTTCGATGGTATCTGATTGGCGCCTGGAAAAGCGCAGTCGCCGGCAGATCCTATGGGCCATGGCGGCACTACCGGATGTATTATTGTTAGGAATTTTGGTTTTTCCTTTAGAAGGTGATGGTTCCACAGGCAATCTGCCCAGATTGTGGAATAAAACAGCCCATTTAAGAAGTATGGATCGGTCGGCATCATCATCCGAAAATACCTGGATATCCATTGATTGTCTAAATTCATCTTCGGGATTTAAGAGTTTCTCCATGTGGTTATATGAATCAAGGGTCTGGTCAAACAGGGTGCGGGCAGCAGAGGGGCCCAATCGCTGCTGTCTTAATTTTAAGAATTCCGGAAATACGCCAAACAGCAGTTTAGTGCGAGCCATCATGGATAGATAAGAATGAGATTTACGGCACTGCAGGATTTTAAAAAGTTCTTCCCGAATTCGTTCTCCGGCCGATTTCTGGATTAGATTTGCGTCCGCTGCAATAGCGGCCTGTGTTTTCTTATCGATTTTTAAATCCAAAGTTGCGGCCATACGGAAAGCGCGTACGAGACGCACCGGATCTTTGCGAAATACGTCCCGGGAGGTCATGCGTACTTTTTTAGCCGTCAGGTCCTTTTGTCCTCCCAGAGGATCAATCAGATTGCCGGATGATATATCCAGGGCCATCGCGTTGATCGTAAAATCCCGGCGGCGAAGATCATCGTCTATGGAAGTGCCGCTGACGGGCATTATGTCGAAAAAACGGTCCCTTGTGACAACCCGGAGCATTTTTTGCTTTTGCTTGCCTAGTTCAACAATATGGCCACCGGTCATTGCAGCCAGGCGGCTGGCAAAATGGGTACAACTCCGGTGGACCGCCAGGTCGTAATCATGCGGTATTCTTCCAGCGAGGAGGTCCCGGATTGAACCGCCGACAACAAAAACGCCGGTTTTAAATGGAAAGATATTTGTGTCAAATGGAAGCATCAATATTTTCAACGCGGCAACCGGTGTCAAAAGAAAAGATATTTCAACTTAGAGCCCAAAAAACAAACGAAAGCGCTTGACAGGATGAATATTATGATATATTTATTAATCTTACATGGTTAAAGGCATGTGGAACCCGCCAGAACGAGAGGATACCTTTTTCTTCTAACATATTTCACTTAACATTCAATTTCCTCCTTAACAGCCGGCATGGATCCAATCAGTATATCACCTTGGTAAGGAAACTTTATACATATACGGACACGTTTACAATGCCTTTTCTGTTTGGCCGGTGTTAATTATATCGTAGCACGTTTAAAACCGGATGCAACCACTAGGCTGTGCAGCGTAACGCTGAGAAATAAAATATCGCAGCGTTTTATGTCTATTTTTCTGGACGCCCATATTTTTAATTATTTCAATGAGTAACGGACTGGAAGCTATTGATGAAAAAACACGAGGGGAATAATTTGATGAACATTGCTGAACTCAAAGAAAAAAAAATCAGCGAACTCACTCAGATGGCCAAACAGCTAAAAGTTGAAGGCGCAGCGGGGATGCGCAAACAGGAATTGATGTTTGCATTGCTTCAGACCCAGATTGAAAAAAACGGTCTCATTTTCGGCGAAGGGACCCTGGAGATATTGCCGGATGGATTTGGATTTTTGCGGTCCCCGGACTCCAATTATCTGCCGGGCCCGGATGACATTTACGTGTCTCCGTCGCAGATACGTCGCTTCAATTTAAGAACCGGAGATACGATTTCAGGTCAGATCCGGCAGCCAAAGGAGTCGGAAAGATATTTTGCGCTCTTAAAGGTGGAAGCTGTCAACTATGAAGATCCCGAGGTGACCCGGGACAAAATCCTTTTTGACAATTTGACTCCCCTTTATCCCGAACGCAAAATTAATCTTGAAACCGACTCCGATAATTTTTCTACGCGCATTATGGATTTAATGATTCCCATTGGGTTTGGCCAGAGAGGGCTCATCGTATCCCCGCCCCGATCGGGAAAAACCATGTTGCTGCAAGCTATCGCCAATGCCATCATTACCAGCCACAAAGATGTCGTACCGTTTGTGTTGCTGATCGACGAACGACCCGAAGAAGTGACCGATATGCAACGCACGGTCGAGGCAGAAGTCATCAGTTCTACCTTTGATGAACCGGCCGAAAGGCATGTTCAGGTTGCTGAGATGGTCATCGAGAAGGCCAAACGCCTGGTAGAACATAAAAAGGATGTGGTTATCCTGTTAGACAGTGTTACGCGTCTGGCCCGGGCCTACAACTCGGTTGTTCCGCCCAGCGGTAAAATCCTGTCCGGTGGTGTAGATTCCAATGCGCTGCAGCGCCCCAAGCGATTTTTTGGCGCGGCCAGAAATATCGAAGAAGGGGGCAGTTTGACGATTATTGCCACCGCACTGGTTGATACCGGCAGTCGCATGGATGAGGTAATCTTCGAGGAGTTTAAAGGGACCGGAAATGCCGAGATTCAATTGGACCGCCGGCTGGCGGACAAACGTGTATACCCCTCATTTGATATCAAACGATCGGGTACCCGCAAAGAAGAGTTGCTTCTGGATGAGGGCACGCTCAACCGTGTCTGGATACTGCGCAAGCTGCTGACGACGCTAAATTCGGTTGACAGCATGGAATTTTTGCTTGAAAAAATGAGCGGGACGAAGGACAATGAGAAGTTTTTAAAATCAATGAATGCATAACACCATAGCGCTTGACATATTATTATTAGTGCTTTACTAGAAAGCACCACTTTTACGAAATAGCCAAAATTGTATAATTCGATCCGCCGAAGGCGGATCATTCAATCGGGGGGTTGCAAATAAGATGAAAAACGGAATTCATCCTGATTACGCTGAAACGAGCATAAGATGTGCATGCGGCAATGAGATACAGGTCGGTTCGACCCGGTCCGATATCCGTGTTGAAATTTGCTCCAAATGTCATCCTTTCTTTACCGGTAAACAGAAACTTATTGACACTGCCGGTCGAATTGAGCGCTTCCGGAAAAAATATGAAAAATTTCAGAAACAAGAAAAACCCACATAGCTTAACCCCACCCGCCAATTCGCTTTGCAGATAAGCCGTCAGGCTTCAAGGCTGGACCTGGTACAGCGTGCCTAAAAGACTTTTTCAGGGGTAATGTTCAGGCAAGCCGGCTATATTCCTTTCCTGTGTAAGAAAACCATAACCGGTAAAAAACTTGCATAAAAGTACCAGCAACCGGGTGGTGTCAGCCATCAAGTTGCTGGATAAAGCATCTATCGGTATCAGAAAAATGTTTAATAAGCTAAGCGGGGTTGAAGAGCGTTTTATCGACATTGAGAATCATCTGGCTGATCCGGACATTGCCAAGGATCGGGCGGCTTACCAGAAGTATGTGCGTGAGCATGCCGAACTGAATAAAATCGTTACTGCCTTCCGTCGGTACAAGCAGACGCTAAATGATCTTGAGGAGAGTCAGGAACTGTTAAAAGATACCGATCCTGAAATAAAAGATCTGGCGCGTGACGAAATCAACACATTGAGCTCTGAAAAAGAAAAAATTGAGGGCGAACTGAAAGCGCTGCTGCTGCCCAAAGATCCCAATGATGAAAAAAACGTCATCGTCGAAATTCGCGCCGGAACCGGCGGCGAAGAGGCGGCCTTGTTTGCCGGCGACCTGTTCAGGATGTATAGCCGCTATGCCGAAAAGCGGAACTGGAAGGTGGACGTAATCACCCACCATCCCACCGGCGTCGGCGGCTTGAAAGAAATCATAGCGATGATCCAGGGCAAGGGAGCGTACAGTGTGTTTAAGTACGAAAGCGGCACCCACCGGGTGCAACGGGTGCCCGCCACCGAAACCCAGGGGCGCATTCATACATCGGCGGTTACGGTAGCTGTCCTGGCTGAGGCAGAAGAGGTCGATGTTGAAATTGACCCCTCCGAACTCAAAGTGGACGTATATCGATCCACCGGTCCGGGCGGGCAGAGTGTGAACACCACAGATTCGGCCGTACGCCTTACCCATCTTCCCTCCGGTCTTGTGGTGACCTGTCAGGATGAAAAATCGCAATTGAAAAATAAAGTCAAAGCCATGAAGGTTTTACGGGCACGATTGCTGGATCAAATGATCATGGAACAAAATGAAAAGCGTTCCGAAGAACGAAAAATCCAGGTGGGAACAGGTGATCGAAGCGGTAGAGTCAGGACTTACAACTTTCCCCAGGGAAGGGTGTCGGATCATCGGATCAACCTTACGCTCTACAAACTGGATCACATTCTACAGGGCAACATTGAAGAGCTCATTGAAAATTTGGCTACTTATTACCAGACCCAGGCCCTCCAGAATGCCGAATCCACAGCGGGATAGCGAAGGTAGGGTAAAAAATTCTACCTAACTGCTTACTCGCCATATCGAATTCAACTCCATTATAGGTATGTTTAGGTGTCAGGTTTCATAAGCCTGAGGTTCGGAGATCGGGATGTTCCCGCTGTTATGCGATTACAACCGATAATCCGGACTTAGGGCTCGCGCAAAAATAACTTCACATTTTAAGCGCCGATGCATCCTGCCTGGCGGCGTTGTGAAAGCTCGGAATATGCTTGATATTCCTGCCCTTTCACGCCTTGCCAGCCAGGCGCCTCGACGCTTAAAATCTGTGAATTAATTTTTGTGCGAACCCTTAGAGAATTAATCGTCGGCAGAACGCCTGAGCCTTTTTTGCTGACACATGACACCTGAAACCCTATAGCAGTCGCGTTCAGGAGCCAAAACTATAGTACTGTGATAGCCCATGTCAGGCAATAATCTTACTAGGCCCGATAGTACACAGTGGACCATCATCAAACTTCTGCAGTGGGCCGCATCCTATTTAAAAACCCACGACATCGACAGTCCCAGAGCAACCGGAGAAATACTGCTTGCCCATGCGTTGAAGTGTGAGCGTATCGATCTGTATTTGAATTTTGATCAACCACTGGCCGGCGATGAGTTGAAAGCTTTTAAAACTCTAATTAAACGCCGAATCAGGCGGGAACCGGTTGCTTATATTCTTGGCGGTAAAGAGTTCTGGTCTCTTAACCTCGAAGTTACCAAAGATGTTCTGATACCCAGGCCGGAAACCGAATGCCTGGTGGAAACGACTTTGGAACTTTTATCCAGGCACGCATCATCCCAATCCTGGCGCATTTTGGATTTGGGTACGGGTTCGGGGGCGATTATAATTGCGCTGGCGTCACAACAACCCCGGCACACTTATTTTGCATCTGATAGGAGTATTCAAGCTGTCAGGGTGGCTCAGAGAAACGCGGAGCGGCATAATTTTGGTGAAATGATCCACTATTTCAATGCCGATTGGCTGACATCTTTAAATCAGAAAACATCGGCATTTGATATGATCGTTTCCAATCCACCTTATATTCCCAGCCATGTGATTGAGGGGCTGCAGCCTGAAATCCATGGGTTTGAACCGATTGCGGCCCTTGATGGAAGTGATGACGGCCTTGAATGTTTTAAAGAAATTATCAACTCTGCCCATCGTTACCTTAAGCCGGGTGGTGTGCTGTTGCTTGAGATCGGCCATGACCAGCAAGACGATATTCGCAGGATAGTATCCGATAGCGGTCCATATGATGATATTAGCTGTACCAAAGACTACGCCGGCCATGACCGCGTAGTTTGTATGCGCCGGAAGAAATGATGCGGGGTTTTCGATTTCGGATAAAAAGTTTTGCGGCATGACGTTTAGAGTTTATGTTCTTATTTGAAATCAGAGGAAAAAAGTGTTGCGACTGATTGTATTATTTGTTATATAAAACAATTTTTATAGCACCCACGTCTTTGGACCTGTTTCCCGGTGCTTTCTTTGAAAGTCGGAAGCAGGGGTGACAAAGGCGGCGGAACAACCAAAATGAAAGGGAGAAAAAGATGGCTTATGTAACAATGAAAGAACTGCTGGAAGCCGGTGTACACTTCGGCCACCAGACGAAACGCTGGAATCCAAAAATGAAACCTTATATTTTTGGAGCCAGAAACGGGATCTATATTGTTGACCTGCAAAGAACCGTGCGGATGTTCAGAACGGCTTATGATTTTGTTGTGGATACCGTAGCCGGAGGCAAACCATTATTGTTCGTCGGGACTAAAAAGCAGGCGCGTGACTCTATATATGAAGAGGCCAATCGCTGCGAAATGTTTTACGTCCATAACCGATGGCTGGGCGGTATGCTGACCAATTTTCAGACAATCCGTCAAAGCATTGATCGGTTAAATTATCTCAACAATATTCAAAATGATGGATCAATTGAACTGTTCCCCAAAAAAGAACAGCTGAAGCTGGCCAAAGCGCGCATAAAACTCGACAATAACCTTGGTGGAATCCGCACCATGAACGGGCTGCCCGGGGCAATGTTTGTCGTTGATCCCAAAAATGAAGCAATTGCCGTGCGGGAAGGACGGCGACTGAATATTCCGATTATCGCCATTGTTGATACCAATTGTGATCCGGATGATATTGACTATATTATACCCGGCAATGATGACGCCATTCGGGCCATTCGTTTAATGACAGCGCGCATGGCGGATGCCTGCATTGAAGGCAGCCAGCGTTTTACCGAGAAACAACAGGCCGAATCCGATAAAGAAGTGGAAGAGGATTCAGAAGTGGCGGCCATTAGTGCCGAACTTTCCGAAGGTGAGCGTAAAGTGATTTCCAACGGGACCGAAGGTCCGGTAGTAGAAATCATTAAACGATCGGTTGCTGAACCCGTCGGAGCTTCTGCCGTTGATGCTGCCGCGCCGGAAAATGAATCGGCAGCCACTAGTACGGAAGAAGCCGGTGAAGCTGAAAAGACAGGAGTGCAAGATGACAACAATTAGTGCGACAATGGTAAAACAACTGCGGGAGAAGTCAGGCGCTGGCATGATGGACTGCAAACAAGCGCTTGTGGAATGCGATGCAGATATAGAGAAAGCAGTTGATTTTTTGAGAAAAAAAGGGTTGGCGACTGCCCAGAAGAGGGCTGGCCGGGCGATGACGGAGGGCACTATTCAATCTTATATCCATATGGGCGGCAAACTCGGTGTCCTGGTCGAAGTAAATTGCGAGACTGACTTTGTAGCCAAAAATGAGGATTTTGTTCAGTTCACAAGAAATATAGCAATGCATATCGCGGCCACCAATCCATTGGGTGTGCGGGCAGAAGATGTGTTGGAAGAAACTGTTCAGCGCGAAAGGGATATTTACCAGGCCCAGGCTCTTGAAACAGGAAAACCTGAAAACGTGATCACCAAAATCGTCGATGGTAAAATAAACAAATTTTTTAAAGAAAATTGTTTGCTCAACCAACCCTATGTGCGCGATCCGGACTTGACGGTTGAAGATGTATTAAATGAATTAATCGCGAAAATCGGCGAAAACATCACCATCAGACGGTTTGTACGCTTCCAAACAGGTGAGGAGTTATAAACGTTTAACAATTAAAACACCAGCGGGTGTAAATGTGAACAAACCCCTTTATAAGCGCGTTGCCGTTAAATTGAGCGGTGAAGCCCTGATGGGTAATCAGAGCTTCGGTATCAGTCCGGATATGATTAAATTTGTCGCCGGAGAAATTCGGTCTACCGTTGAACTGGGTATTCAAATCGGCATTGTTGTGGGGGGGGGTAATATATTCCGCGGTGTTGCGGCCAGTTCTTACGGGATGGACCGGACGTCGGCCGATCACATGGGAATGCTGGCCACCGTTATCAACAGCCTGGCCTTGCAGGATGCTTTAGAAAAGCAGGGAATAGAGACCCGTGTTCAGACTGCCATATCGATGCATGAAGTCGCGGAACCTTATATCGTGCGTAGAGCCAATCGCCACTTGGAAAGGGGCCGTGTCGTCATTTTTGGTGCCGGCACCGGGAATCCCTATTTCACAACGGACACTGCGGCGGTTTTACGAGCCCAGGAGATCCATGCTGAAATTTTACTAAAAGCCACCAAGGTTGACGGACTCTACGATGCGGATCCCGTAAAGGATCACCAAGCCAAACTGCTCAAACGTATCAATTATATGAAAGTTCTTGAGAAACAACTTCGGGTCATGGACATGACGGCCATCTCGCTAGCCATGGACAATCAGCTGCCCCTGGCCGTTTTTAACCTTAAGGACAAAGGCAACATTTGCCGTGTTATCTGTGGCGAGAATATCGGGACGCTTATTACCAGTTAGTTGCTATACCTGTCTTGATCGACGGTTAAAAAGATTGAGGATCAACTGTAAAACCGTTGGGATAGTGGAATGATGGAAGAATGGAATTGATTGCGCTTACAAATACGAGGTGACCCCATGATGGAATCGATCTACCAGGAAGCCAGGGAAAGTATGGCCAAAACCGTGGAGGCTTTAAAAAAAGAACTCAGTCGCATGCGGACGGGTCGTGCGTCTCTTTTGATTCTTGACGGGATAAAAGTGGATTATTACGGTACCATGACCCCGCTAAACCAGATGGCTACACTTGCCGTGCCCGAGAGTCGTTTGATTACGATTCAACCCTGGGACGCTTCCGTTATCAAAGATATTGAGAAAGCCATTTTAAAGTCAGACCTGGGACTGACGCCCTCCAGCGATGGCAAAATTATTCGAATTTCGATACCCCAGCTAACCGAAGAGCGCCGCAAAGAACTCGTTAAGGTCGTTCACAAGGTTTGCGAAGAGCACAAGGTATCCGTCAGAAATTTCAGGCGGGATTCCAATGATCTGACGAAGAGTATGAAGAAAGAGGGTGAGATTTCGGAAGACGAGGCGTTTAAAGCCCAGGATCAGGTTCAAAAAATAACCGATGAGTACATCAAGCTTATCGACGAATGCTATGTGGAAAAAGAGAAAGAAATCCTTGAATTCTAGCCCCTCTTCTTCCAGCCCTGTTGAACTGGATACCACCAAACTGCCTGCCCATGTTGCCATCATAATGGACGGCAACGGCCGCTGGGCAAAAAAGCGCCTGCTTAACCGTATCAATGGTCACGAAAAGGGATCTGATACCGTCCGCAATGTGGTGCGAACCTGCCGCGAAATTGGAATATCCTATTTAACGCTGTACGCCTTTTCCACCGAAAACTGGCAGCGCCCTAAAACAGAGGTTGAGGCCTTGATGACCCTTCTGAAGAATTTTCTCCAATCCGAGCAAAAGGAAATGGTAGAAAACGATATACGGTTGCGCGTCATCGGGCAGGTAGACCGGTTGCCGGAGAAAGTGCAAAAAGCGCTGAATCAAACCATGTCGGCCACCAAAGACAATACTGCCATGACGCTCATCCTGGCGTTGAGCTATGGCGGCCGGGCTGAGATTATCCGGATGGTTCAAGAGGTGGCCAAACGAATCCAGAACGGCGATATCGATCCGAATGCCATCACCACCGAGTTGATTGCTGACCATCTATACACCCACAATATCCCTGACCCCGATCTGTTAATTCGGACCAGCGGGGAAATGCGGGTCAGCAATTTTTTGCTTTGGCAGATTGCCTATACAGAAATTTTCGTAACGCGCACGCTCTGGCCTGATTTCAGCCGGGGTGAATTGCTGGAAATCCTAAAGGATTACCAGAGTCGTGAACGTAGATATGGCCAGGTGTAGTTACTATTCAATCACTACAGCGGAGCTGACATTTCGTGCATCTTAAGCGCTGGATCACAGGGCTAAGTGCCTTGCCCTTTCTTATTTTTTTAGTCTACCTGGGTGGGGCCCCTTTTATTTTATTGGTCGGTATTGCCAGTGGCTGCGCGCTTTGGGAGTATTATCGCATCGTTTTCAATGGCGACCGCCGGATGATGTACAACGTTGTGACTATCTGGGGATACCTGATCAGCCTTGGCATACTTGGCGCGGCTTACATTGCGGGGCCCGAAAGTGTTCTCGTTCTGCTCGCCTTGAACCTCCTTTTGGCCGGCGTACTATCGGTATTTATTTATAAAACCAACCCGGCAGTGGTCGAAATCATACCAAAACAGGTCCTGGGGGTTGTTTATATTCCCCTCTCACTGTCCATGCTGGTTACGATCCGACACGAACCCGAGGGCATGACCTGGATCTTTTTTCTTCTCGCCATTATTTTTGCCGGCGACATCAGCGCCTATTACGTCGGATCCTATCTTGGACGCCATAAACTGAGTCCGGCCATTAGTCCGGGGAAAACAGTCGAGGGCGCCCTGGGAGGGCTTGCTGCCAATCTGCTGGCCGGAGCCATTGGAAAATATCTATTTCTTCCGGCCCTTGCCTGGGGGCCCGCGCTGATTTTTTTTGTGATTGCCGGCATTGCCGGTCAGGCAGGCGATTTATTCGAATCCGAAATGAAACGATCATCAAAGATCAAGGACTCCGGAGGCCTGTTGCCGGGGCATGGCGGATTTTTAGACCGCATTGATGCCCTGTTGTTTGCTTCACCGGTAGCTTATTTGTTTATCATGTTTATATTTTAGCGTGGCGTTAATTTTACCCGGATCACCGGAAAATGCCTCATCCGCCAGAAAGCGAGATGGACAAGGGCGAGTAAAATTGCCTAAAATGCCTAAAATTAAAATCGATTTGCCGGAGGCGGACCCTAACTTTAGGCATTTCTGAATTAGGCGTTTCTGCGGGCAGCTTGAGTTTCAGCTCCCAAAGATGTTGCCACAAACACAAGACACCACTGAATATGAAACGCCTTTCAATACTTGGATCAACGGGATCCATCGGCACGAATGTTCTTAACATCGTCGCAATGTTTCCGCAGAAATTTGATGTCAAAGCGCTCGCTGCCAAAAAAAATATTCGCCTGCTGGCCCGGCAAATCGAACAGTTTCATCCTGAGTTGGTGGCTGTATTTGATAAAAACCGGGCCCAGGAATTAAAGGGTTGCTTACCCCCCGGAACGGCTGTCGACATCTTGTACGGTGAAGACGGTTATCGTACGGTTGCCGCCCATTCTAGCGCCGACATGACGGTGACCGCCATGGTCGGGGCCGCAGGACTGAAACCGACCCTGGCCGCTATTGACGCCGGCAAAACCATAGCGCTTGCTAACAAAGAGACGCTGGTGATGGCCGGTGACTTTGTCATGCAAGCGGCCGCTGAAAAAGGGGTTGCCATACTTCCCATCGATAGTGAGCACAGCGCTATTTTTCAATGTCTACAGGGACAGCGCCAAGAGGACATGGAAAAGATTCTGCTGACAGCCTCTGGAGGTCCTTTTTTAAACAAACCCGCGGATGAATTCAAGGACATCACCAGGGATGATGCCTTGAAGCACCCTAACTGGCAGATGGGCCGGAAGATCACCATTGACTCCGCGACCTTGATGAATAAGGGGTTGGAAGTCCTGGAGGCCCGATGTCTTTTTAGTGTACCGCAACAGATGATCGAGGTGATCATACATCCGCAAAGCATCATTCATTCAATGGTTGCCTATAAAGACGGATCGGTGATCGCCCAGCTTGGCGTTCCGGATATGAAGGGGGCGATTGCCTACGCCCTGTCTTATCCGCAGCGCTTGCCCATTCAACAACCATTGCCGCGATTTAACGCCAGCCAGACACTGAGCTTTCAGGAGCCGGACCTGGAAAAATTCCCCTGTCTCACTCTGGCTTTTCAGGCCTGTGAAAGCGGCGGAACTTTGCCGGCAGTTTTAAATGCCGCCAACGAAGTCGCCGTTTACGGCTTTCTAAATCAGGAGATTGCGTTTATCGATATCGTGCCGGTGATCCGACAGACGATGGAAAAACACCCGGTTGTTTCAAATCCCGAGCTGTCGGATATACTCGCCGCTGATCAATGGGCCAGGGGGCAGGCTGAAAAGGAAATACAAGAGATTAGGCGCAATTAAAGGATCCATAGAAATAATTAGTCGGAATCATAGAAATCCGAAGCACGAAATCCGAAATACGAAACAAATCCGAAAATCAAATGATCTAATGTTTAAAACATA
>Ga0316198_10001187_pt1 | contig 15154 bp, 11 predicted proteins | sample OudBieAanoxic_MG_FD_204935 | JGI IMG/M metagenome (GOLD analysis project Ga0316198, IMG submission 204935) | Coastal sediment microbial communities from Oude Bieten Haven, Netherlands - site A anoxic | ecosystem: Environmental > Aquatic > Marine > Coastal > Sediment | place: Netherlands...
AATTCGCATGGATAACAAAGCATTACGTACACTTCAGCTTTTAGAAGAGATTGAACAAAACAATGCGTCCAGCCAGCGGTATCTCGCTAAACAATTGAATGTTTCGCTTGGCCTGACAAACTCTTTTATCAAGCGATTGGCGAAAAAGGGCTATTTCAAAATCACCACCATTCCTAAAAATCGGGTCGTTTATATCATGACGCCCAAGGGCATCGCCGAAAAAAGCAGGTTGACCTATGAGTATATCCACCATTCTTATCAATTCTACAAAGGTGCTCGAAGTAAATTGAGCCTCCTTTTTCAAGAGCTGGTAGAGGCCCATGTTCATCAGGTAATTTTCTATGGAATTGGCCATTTTGCCGAAATCGCTTATATTTCTCTGCAGGAAACCCCTATCGCGATGGTGGCAATGGTTGATGATCACAAACCCGGTCAGCAATTCATGGGTAATACGGTGATTGATCCATCCCGGATAAAAACCTTATCCTTTGACCGAGTGATCATAACTGCCATCAGTTCACGAAAGATCATTAAAGACAAGCTAATTCAACAGGGCGTTTCGACTGATAAGATCGTTATCCTGGACTAGTGTGAAAGAGGGTTCTTTAGAAAAGAAGGCTAAAGGATTAGGGCAGAATAGATCATGAAATTCATCGATTTAGCAACCCAACAGAAACGGATTCGATCGCAAATTGAAACCCGCATAAACGGGGTCCTAGATCACGGTCAATACATTATGGGTCCGGAGGTGGCCGATTTAGAAAAGAGGCTGGCCATCTATTGTGATGTAAAACATGCATTGGCATGCGCCTCGGGCACGGATGCCTTATTACTCTCCCTACTGGCCCATGATATCCATCCGGGGGATGCGGTTTTTACGACACCGTTTACGTTTATTGCCACTGCGGAGGTCATTCAGCTAATCGGTGCCGTTCCCGTCTTTGTCGACATTGAACCGGATACGTACAATATCAGTCCGTCAAAATTGGAGTTGGCCATTATTGCATTAAAAAACACAGACGCAAGTATATATCCACTACCGAAGGCAATTCAGGGCGATGCTGAACTAAAACCAAAGGCGATTATTGCCGTCGACCTTTTTGGATTACCGGCGGACTATGGCCGGATCAATGCTATTGCCAACAAACACGGCTTGGTTGTTATTGAAGACGCCGCCCAATCTTTCGGGGCTCGCTATGGTGGACACCCAACTTGTGGACTGGCCGATACCGCCTGTACATCCTTTTTTCCGGCCAAGCCACTAGGCGGTTATGGCGATGGGGGTATGTGTTTCACCAACAGCGATACGATTGCCGAAAAAATTCAATCGTTACGAGTTCACGGTAAAGGTGCCAATAAATATGATAATAACCATATTGGCATTAACGGCCGCCTGGACACAATCCAGGCAGCCATACTATTGACAAAGTTTGAAATTTTCGAAAATGAAGTCAAGCTGAGAAAACAGGTGGCGGCTCAATACACGCAACTTTTGGCCGAATCTGATCTGATCTTACCAATGGAACCGAAGGGCTTGGAAAGCATTTGGGCCCAATACTCTGTTCTGGCTGAGGATCAAAGCGGGCGCCGGACAATTCGGGATCGGCTTAACGAGGCTGCCATTCCAACAGCAATTTACTACTCGATACCACTACATCTGCAGAGGGCATTCGCTGGTCTCGGTTACGAAGAAGGCGTTTTTCCCGTCAGCGAAGATTGTTCAAAGCGGATATTCAGCCTACCAATGCATCCATACTTGACGATTGTGCAGCAAGAAAAAATTGTCAAAACAATTGTTGATATTTGATTGGTTTGCGTATGGAAAAAGCTTTTTGAGAAAATTCGAACCTATTGAAGTTTTGCTGCAGGCAATATCAAAAGGAGGATTAGTGAGAAAATGAGTAAAGGCTTTAAAAAAAATATTCTGTGTATCGGGGCGGGGTACGTGGGTGGTCCGACCATGGCGGTGATCGCACACCAGTGCCCGCAATATAAAGTCACTCTCGTAGACATTAATTCCCAGCGGATTGCGGAATGGAATTCCGACCGACTACCCATTTATGAACCGGGATTGGATAAAGTCGTCATGGCGGCACGTGGAAAGAATCTATTTTTCAGTACGGATATTGAAAACAATATCCGGGAGGCAGATATTATTTTCGTCAGCGTAAACACGCCTACCAAGACTTTTGGTGTCGGCGCAGGGATGGCTGCCGATTTGCAATACTGGGAAAAAACCGCTCGTCAAATTCTTGAATGTTCTGAATCGTCCAAGATTATTGTTGAAAAAAGCACCTTGCCTGTTCGTACAGCACTCGCCATGGAACGGATACTCAACTCAAATCGTAATGATCTATACTTTGATGTCCTCTCAAATCCCGAATTTTTGGCCGAAGGGACCGCCGTCAACGATTTATTACACCCTGATCGTGTACTTGTCGGATCTCGTTTGACCGAATCCGGTATCGCCGCACGGCAGCAGATCGTAGATATTTATGCGAATTGGGTCCCCGTTGAAAAAATTTTAACATCGGATATTTGGAGTAGTGAAATATCGAAGCTTGTGTCCAACGTGTTTCTTTCCCAACGAATCTCCACAATCAATGCGATTTCGGCGATTTGCGAAAAGACCGAAGCCGATGTAACCAACGTCGCTCGAGCCGTGGGCATGGATCACCGGATCGGTGCCAAATATCTCGATGCCAGTATCGGGTTTGGGGGTTCATGTTTCAAAAAAGACATTCTAAATCTAGTTTATATTTGTAAAAGTTATGGGTTAGGTGAGGTGGCTGATTACTTGCAAGGCATCGTCAAAATGAACGACTATCAAAAAGAACGTTTTGTGGAAAATATGCTTAAGGCCATGTTTAACACATTGGCTGGTAAGCGAATATGCATTTACGGTTTTGCGTTCAAAGCAAATACCGGAGACACTCGGGAAAGTGCCGCCATCTATATTTCAAGGCGTCTGATCGAAGAGCAGGCTGACCTTGTTATCTCTGATCCCAAAGCCTTGCGTAATGCAAAAAAAGATCTTTACGATGTGGTCGACCAAATAGCGTTTATAGATGATCCTTACGAAGCGGCGGCCGGGTGCCATGCCATTGCCGTCCTAACGGAATGGGATTTATACAAATCCTTGGATTACCAAAAAATATTTGAAAAAATGGTCAAACCGGCATTTATTTTCGATGGACGTAATATCATTGACCATCAACGATGTTTTGATATCGGCTTCAACTTATTTCCTATTGGAAAACCACCGTTAACCCATCTATGTTAATTTGTTCTTGGAGGCTGTTCGTATGAAAGGAATTATACTAGCCGGAGGTTCTGGAACCCGGTTATATCCCATCACCAAGGTTGTCAGCAAACAATTACTACCGGTATACGATAAACCGATGATCTACTACCCACTTTCCGTATTGATGTTAGCCGGTATTCGGGAAATTTTAATTATTTCGACACCCGAGGACTTGCCGAGATTTGAAACGTTGTTAAAAGACGGCTCCCAATGGGGACTTTCTTTTTCGTATGCTGAACAACCCAGACCGGAGGGTCTTGCCCAGGCGTTTATCATCGGCCGTCGGTTCGTGGGTGACGACACGGTTTGTCTCGTGCTGGGGGATAATATATATTATGGTCATGGGCTGTCGGAGAAGGTAACCCGGGCGGCCAGGTTAACGGAAGGGGCGATGATTTTCGGATACTGGGTACGTGATCCGGAAAGGTACGGTATAGTTACCTTTGATGAGGAAGGACAAGCTGTTCATCTGGAGGAAAAACCGGAGATGCCCCAATCCAACTGGGCCATTACCGGATTGTATTTTTACGATAATCAGGTGCTCGATATTGCTGCCAAGCTCAAACCCTCGGACCGAGGAGAACTCGAAATCACCGATGTCAACAGCGCCTATCTAAAAATGAAAAAATTATACGTAGAGAAAATCGGGCGCGGCGTAGCATGGCTAGATACGGGAACGCATGAGAGTCTCATGCAGGCATCGAGTTTCATAGAGGTCATCGAACAGAGACAGGGGTTGAAGGTCGCCTGTATCGAGGAAATCGCTTTTCATATGGGATATATCAATGCCGAGCAGGTCGCCAGACTGGCTAAACCATTGGAGAAAAACGGTTATGGCCGTTATTTATATAGTATTATCGGTCAGGAACGGAGTATGCCAGCGACCATCATCCGAAAAGATGAATAGAAGGAGCGCCATGAGACTGCTTATCATCGGGGCGAATGGCCAACTTGGATGGGAACTTGGGCAAAGAGGTCCCCGGAATGGGTTTGATACGGTCTGCGTCGACTTGCCCGAATTTAACATAACCGATCAAGCGCAGGTCTTGGCCCAGGTTAAAATGTCGGCACCGAACATGGTCATCAATGCCTCAGCCTATACGGCCGTTGACAAGGCCGAGTCCGAATCTGAAATTGCATTCGCCGTCAACGAAAAGGGGCCGTCGTATTTAGCTGACGCATGCACCGCTCATGGGATCCCAATGGTCCATGTATCCACGGATTACGTCTTCAGTGGTGATAAAGATTCATCCTACCTTGAAACCGATCCAATATCGCCCATAGGTGTCTATGGTCAAAGCAAGGCCGCCGGCGAAAATGCAGTCAGGCATAGATTAAAGTCACATATAATTATCCGCACGGCCTGGTTGTACGGTGTTAACGGCCGTAATTTCGTTAAAACCATGCTGAAATTGGGGAAAGATCGAGAAACTATCCGTGTAGTGGCCGACCAACACGGCTGCCCGACCTACGCGGGTGATTTGGCTGATGCGATTATCGCCATTTCCGGACAGGTAAGGAGCGGTTTGAAAGGTAAATGGGGAACTTATCATTATTGTGGCAAAGGTCATACCACTTGGCATGGTTTCGCCGAAGCGATTTTCGAAATGGCCAAATCACTGATTTCCCTTAAAGTTAAACACGTGGAGCCGATTTCAACCGGTGCTTACCCGACACCGGCCAAACGACCGGTCAACTCCGTCCTCGATTGCAGCCGGATTCAGAAGGAATTCGGCGTCCGAAATCGTCCCTGGAAAGAGAGCCTGGCGGAAATGTTGAAGATTATCTTGGACGACTGATCCGTACTCAATGTTTAAAAGTTTCTACTATTTTATTCGTTTAATATTCCTACAACGATATCTAATCGGATCGATGGCCAAGCGTGAGATGGCCACTAAATACGTGGGGTCTATATTAGGTTTTATCTGGACTTTTATCAACCCACTGGTCTTGATCATTGTGTTATGGGTGGTTTTCAGTGTTGGGTTCCGGGTCAAACCCTCAAATGATGTTCCTTTTGTAGTCTGGTTGACAGCGGGAATGGCCGCCTGGTTTGTTTTTGGTGAAATTATCAACGGCGCTTCTGGTGTCATCGTGTCCCATGCCCATTTGATCAAGAAAACACTTTTTTATTCCCAGATTTTACCAGTGGTTAAAGTCGTATCCTGCTTGATTACCCATTTTGTCTTTCTCATTGTTTTGTTGGGGCTGATCATTTTTAATGGATTGCCTTTCAGTTTTTATTTTTTACAGTTTTTTTACTATTTATTTTGCCTGATAATTCTTGGCCTGGGAATCGGTTGGGCCGTATCGGCTTTGAACGTGTTTATCCGGGATGTGGGTCAGATTGTCGGTGTTATTATTCAAATCGGCTTCTGGGCAACGCCTATTTTCTGGGACATTAAAATCATGCCTCCCCAGTGGCAAATGGTCTTTAAGTTGAACCCCATGTTTTACATCGTGCAGGGATATCGCGAGTCGTTTATTTACTTCATACCTTTTTGGCAGCATCCGTATCAAACCACTTACTTCTGGATGCTTGCCTCTACATTATTCGTACTAGGCGCCCTTATTTTTCAGAAGTTGAAGCCACAATTTGCCGATGTATTGTAAAACTATTGTGCCGGTTTAAGCGTATTTTCCCAGAATTATCAGAGATCAGACACTAATTTGGTTGGTTGGACAAAGGATTCAAGGGGTCGAGGGGCCAAGGAAATGATAAAACCAAATTTATTGGAAATGCTATCAACAACCCATGCCGGAATGAATCGTTTTCAACCTCGTTATAATATAATCGGTTGAAATCCATCACTTGAATCCTTAAACCCTTGACCCCTCGAACCCTTTCCAAATGGAACGCTGGTGATTCTTTGGTTACCAACTCATCTACCAATGAAAATACGCTTAAACCGGATGAACCATAAAAAGGTATTTCTCTCTTTAATAAAACGCGTCGATAGACATCGTTATTTTTCCGGTTGCGCAAGCTAACAAAAAAGAGTATCTCTGTTCTTTTATAGGGGGCATGTTTATAACTTTTAGCCTTGCAGAGGAGGTATAAAAGCATGAAAAAGACCATCGCCATGGTGAGTTTAACGCTGGTAATGAACATGGTTGTTTTTATTCTTTGGGGAAAAACGGCCAATGCTCAAGAGGAGTGGCCGTCGACTGTGCCGGTGGATCAGTTGATCATTAAGTACAAAGCGGATGCCAACCTGACGGAAGCCGCCCAAGCTCAGGCGGATAGCCAAATGGAACGGATAAGCGCTGCCGCTGGGATGGAGTTGACATATTTCCGTCCCATGTCGGGTGACGCACACGTAATACGATTGCCTGAAAAAATATCTGAGGAGCGGGCACTCGAGATTGCCGCGGAGATTTCGGCGCTACCCGAAGTTGAATATGCCGAGCCGGATTCTATCATGTTCCCCATGGGTGAATCTGGCATCACTCCCCAAGCTACCCCAAATGACCCTTTATATGGAAGTCAGTGGCATTATTTTGCTCCAACGGCGGGTAACTATGGTGTCAATGCACCCGCAGCCTGGGATATTACGACGGGCGCTAACAATGTATATACTGCCGTATTGGATACGGGTATACGCCCCCATACCGACCTTACCGGTCGCTGGGTTGGGGGCTACGATATGATATCTCATCTATATGTGGCAAACGATGGTAATGGACGCGACAGTGACCCGCGTGATCCCGGAGATTGGGTTGCTGCCAATGCATGTGGATATACACACAATGCCAAAGATAGCTCCTGGCATGGTACCCACGTAGCCGGCACGATTGGTGCGGCCAGCAGCAATGGTAAGGGAGTTGCTGGCTTGAACTGGGTATCGCAGGTCGTTCCGGTGCGCGTGCTGGGGAGATGTGGTGGTTTAACGTCCGACATCGCCGACGGGATCCGTTGGGCCGCCGGGCTTTCTGTTACGGGTGTACCCGCGAACACGCGCCCTGCCAAGGTTATTAACATGAGTCTGGGAGGATCGGGGTCGTGCAGCTCAACTTACCAGAGCGCCATTGATGCCGCTTACAATGCGGGTTCAGCGGTCATCGTATCTGCGGGCAACAGCAATGCTAATGCTGGCAATTATAGACCCGCAAACTGTAACCATGTGATTACCGTAGCAGCAACGGACCGCAATGGTAACAGGGCTTACTACAGCAACTACGGTTCCACCGTCGAGATCAGCGCGCCGGGCGGTGCGCAAAGTTATGCCAATGATCCCAATGGGGTGCTTTCCACGTTGAACACCGGCACGAGAGGCCCGGCTGCCGATAACTATGAGTATTACCAAGGCACTAGCATGGCCGCACCGCATGTGGCAGGGGTTGCTTCATTGATGTATTCGCTCCAACCGACGCTGACACCCGCCGAGATTTTATCGGAGATGCAGAACACCGTAACAGCGTTCCCTGGCGGCAGCACGTGTAATACCTCCAATTGTGGTAGCGGGATCGTTAATGCCGCTACCGCATTGAGGGCTGTCTCAGGGGCAACATCAATTGTACCAGCTATTTCCCAACTGCTATTCGCTGGAAGCGGCACATCTTCCTGCCCGGCCATACCCAATGGCAATTTTGAAAGTGGGGCCGTATCATGGGTGGAGAATTCCTCGTTTGGATTCACGTTAATTGATCAATGGATTGCTGTAACAGCCCACAGCGGTACGTGGTATGCGTGGTTGGGGGGGGTTGTGGATGAGATCGCCTATATCCAACAACAGGTTACCGTTCCTTCATCATGCCCTAATCTAGTTTTTTATCATTGGATCGATTCAACTGATATTTGTGGCTATGATTACGGTTTTGTGAGAATTAATGGAACAATTGTGTCAACAATACAGCTTTGTAGTCCTAACAATACTGGTGGATGGGTGCAACGTTCTATCAATCTGAGCAGTTATGCCAATCAAACTGTTACTCTGCAGATCCGGGCCGAAAATGATTTTAGTGCTAGCAGTGATTGGTTTATCGATGATGTCGCTTTTCAGCCATAGGCGCGGGGGCTGCTGGTTTGTCGACGGAACCGGTTCCGCAGTGTGCTCGCTGCTTTTAGAGTAGCCTTTGAATGTTGTACGCAAATCTTTTTTATTGGTTTCATAAAAATTTCTGGAATCCCTTAAAACGTCATTTTTGTCCCGCTCATAGTCTGGGCTAAATTGTGTCCAAAATCCAGTATATTCACCATTTCCCGCCTTCCCACTGGACCTGTCACGGCGAAGCTGAAAAGCAAAGACGGGTCAGGTCCGGCATGACGAATGCGGGTTTTTTCGGACCTCATCATTTTTATGCACAGGCAAATCATTTTACGGACGTGTAGCGTTATTCTGTTCGGCATTGCCTCTCTTTACAACCAGGCAATCGCTTCGGCCGTTACCGTTGATGACGTTAACGGATTGATAGCAGCTATATCCAATGCAAATGGTGGCGGTGATCCAACGATTCTACTCAGCGACGGCACCTACCACCTGAACGGTCGTTATTTACGCATCACCGCGGACGGTGTTACCGTTCGGTCAGCCGGCGGCAGGCGGAGCGCCGTTATCCTCGACGGCGATTATGAGACAACCGAAATTTTCCAGGTTATCGCATCAAATGTCACCATAGCCGACCTCACCATTAAAAGGGCGATGTATCATCCCATTCACATCATGGCCACCGGCGGTGATAATGTCACCGGTTCACTCATTAAAAATGTCCATATTATCGATCCCGGTCAGCAGGCCATCAAGATCAATCCGGATTCGGGTCGCACCCATACCGTGGATGACGGGATCGTCACCGATTCGCTTATTGAACTGACTCAGGACGGCCGAACAAAGGTATGGGAAATCAACGGTTCCTGTTATACGGGGGGTATTGATGCCCATGCTGCGACCGGATGGAAGGTACAAGACAATTTAATCAAGGGATTCTGGTGCAGCGGCGGGCTGTCCGAGCATGGCATTCATTTCTGGAGCAACTCGCGGAATACGCTTGTTGAGCGCAATCAAATCATCGACTGCGACCGCGGTATCGGCTTCGGCCTGGGCAGCAGGGGGCATAGCGGCGGCATTATTCGCAACAACATGATCTACCAGGGCCCAGGTCACGGCTACAGCGACGTCGGCATCGGCATGGAATCAGCGCCCGGGGTGCAGGTTTACAACAATACCATTTTCCTTGAACACGATTATCCCAACAGTATCGAGTACCGGTTTACCTCCACCACCGCTGTGTCCATTGTCAACAACCTCACCAACCGCGCCATTGAAGCCCGCGAAGGTGCTTCGGCAGACCTTTCCCACAACCGCACGCATGCGCAGCCGGGCTGGTTCACTGACATCAATACGGGCAATCTGCATCTGGCCGGCAGGATAAACACCGTCAGCGATGCAGGCGCTGTTATTGCCGGCCTTACCGATGACTTTGATAAAGACAGCCGGCCACAGGGGGCCGGTATCGATATCGGTGCCGATGAATATACAACCGATGCGCCTGGTCCCAGTCAGACGAACAATATATCGTCCTGGCTTCACCTTATTCTCAACGCATCACCATGAGTTAGAGAAATAGAGGATGGACAACGCCGGGTTCAGCCTGAGACCTTTGAAAAACGCCCCTTTTTGCCCAATTTCGTCGTCATACTCAAAATTTAATCCTCGAAATATTAAATATATTCCTGTGGTTAAATTTTTCGTTTTCCTTGAACTTGAATAAAAATTGACATTTTTCAAAGGTCTCAGTCTCTGAACTTTCTTTTCTGCATCTTCTTTGACAGGATAAATAATCGATCCTTTTTTGAAATGGGAGCATTATGATCGAAAAACAAAAAACTCAATACAAAGATGAAATTAAACTGATTGATATCATTCGGGTGATCTGGAAAAGGAAAATCCTCATCATTGTCGGCACACTCAGTTGCGCCTTGGGCGTGGCTGGTATCAATTTTTTAATACCGAAAACATATAGTACCAATATGGTAGTGCAGCCGGGTATTTTGAAAATCAGTCAAAGCGGCGCTGAGAAAAATATTTATATCGATTCCGCTGAGAATATGAAGGCTATCATTGCGGTTGGAACATTCAACAGTCATATACTTCAAGTGTTGAATGAAACCGCAAAAAAAAACACTCCTGACAAGATTGAGTATAAAATATCTATTCCCAAAAATTCGAATACATTACAAATCGTTTACGAAACCGATAATATTGAGAATGGGATCACCGTATTAACCAATTTAAAGGATTTACTAGGTAAAGAATACGAAAAACTTGTTAATTACCATAAGGCTCAGTATGAACTTGAAACAGAAATTAAGAAAAACGAGATTAAGAAATTGGAAGCTGATAAATCTGCTTATATTAACAATATTAAAAACCTGGAAAAACGGATTCTTCAATTAGAAAATGAAATTGGAGAGGTAAACCACAGCACCAAGCTTTTGGGTGATAAGCGAGATAGGTTTTTATCCCAGAATGCAAATGAAAGCAATGTTCTTTCAGCCATGCTCTATAGTAACTCAATTCAAAATAACCTAACCCTTGCAAACGACTATAAAGAGCAGGTTAATGAATACAGACTTAGAAGGGAGGAAGCGGTGCTAGGCCTAAAAAAGGTGGAAAATGATATAGCCGATATAGACGAAAACATAAAGTATCTGTTATTTCAAAAGGACAGCATTCAAAATATCCAGATATTGCAGGCTCCAATAAGTGATTTGAAACCTGTTAAACCTAAGAAAATACTAAATATCGTTTTGGCTACCCTTGTGGGTTTGTTTTTTATGTTGTTCTTAGCCTTTTTTGTGGAATACCTAAGCAAGCATAAAGTGACAAACGGCGGTAGCGCCAGTAACTAAAAATTTAATATTTAGTGTAATTTTAACATATTGTGGCTCTTGACTCAGCTAATAAATAGTGTTATTGAGAAAAAACCCATAAGCGAGATGGTCGGATCAATACAGATTATGGGTTTTTTTCAAAATTTAATAATATAGTTAATTAAATGATTTCATGAATTTAATGAATTGGAATTTCGCTAAGATTGATTATTGAGCAGGCCATTAACATGGAAAGACAAAAAAAAATTGTTGCAAAATGCCATAAGATGCTGTATACACAATAACAAAATTTCAACATGGGTGATTTCTTAGATTATTTCGTATGTTGCTAAATTGGGTCTGGCCAGATAAAAAAGATTGATAATAAAAACCTCATAACGTAACTATAGGATTTAAGCGCCATAGATTGATTTCATAGCCATAAAAGACACAAAATATTGTGTCATTAATTTGGAGATATCGTTGTAGGGTTAAGAAAGGCGCATTTAGAAAATGTGCTAATGATTTATTTGAGATCGAGACATATAGAAAATCGACCATGAGGATTCATAATAAAAATTTAGTCGAGTATCTAATCAGCATTTTGTCAGCATTGACAATTATTGCATGTATCCCCATTTCCACAACCTTTTCGGTGGCGTCTGCCAAAGAAACTAAGTCCGATATATTCTCTTTAAAGTTTGAAAATAAACCGTTGATGGCAGTTATTGATACTATTTCAGAGATAACAGGATCTGAAATTTTGGTGAATGAAGGATGGGAAAAATTACCGGTAACGGTGACATTAAATCAAGTTACACTTCATCGTGCGCTGAGAAGAATAATTGGAAAATTTGATCATGCAATTATATATAATGCAGGTAATAATAAAATTTATATAACTATTTTTGGTGACTCCAAGTCAAATATGGTCAACACTGACGTGATTGACCTGTCAGACATTGAAGTAATTCCTCCGGATGAGGAAGGAGACAAGGGGGTTACAGAGAGGGAATTAAATGCTTTATTGGCGCTGCAGGAAAAGAAAGACCTTCTTGATTTAGACGTGATCCCTCCGGATGAGCCGGGAGGCAAAGGTATTACACAGCGCGAGCTAGATGCCATGGAGAGCAAAGGAGAAAAGATAGATCCTCTCGATTTAGACGTGATCCCTCCGGATGAGCCGGGAGGCAAAGGTATTACACAGCGCGAGCTAGATGCCATGGAGAGCAAAGGAGAAAAGATAAATTCTGATCCTGATGTGATCCCTCCGGACGAGCCGGGAGGTAAAGGAATTAAACAGAGCGAATTAGATGTCGTGGGAAGCAGCAGGAAAAAATTAAGTTCTGATTCTCATGTGATCCCACCGGACGATGAGTCGTTAAATAGGGGATTACCTGTCAAAAATTAAACACCATGGATTACACCAAGAAAAAGTGTAACCTTTGGACTGCTTTCAAAGAACTACGATTTTGAAATTTGGTTAAGAAGCGTAACGGAATGTCGTAAAATATTAACCCCCAAAAAAGGAGAACTAAATGAAAAAGCTAGTGATTACGTTAGGTATTGTGCTGAGTGTGATTTTCGTATTTAATGTATCGAATGTAAGTGCTGCGCCGGCTTATTACTTTGCTAAAATTTTAAAAGTAGGGGCTTCATCGGCAATGCCACTTGCACAGATTGAGGAGGCCAATGGGGCGTGGAAAAAATGGTGCAGTTTTGCCGGCACCACCAAAAATGCATCTCTGGCGACTGCGTTGACGGCACTCTCTACGGGAAAACAGGTCTATATATATGTAGACCCCAACGACGGTACAAACCCCATAGTACTAGGCGTATATGTAGTAGAATGATAGATCTGTCTCTGAGTCGTTAATACTAAATCGGCAAAAAACGATTCGAATTTGGGTTGCAGTTCCACTCATTTTCCGGGCTAGAATCCCTGCCGAGAATTAATTTCATAGGGAACCAGCCCCACATAAAGCTGTACACCTTTTGTACAAAGCGCTTTTTTCTTAACCCTCTTTGATCTCTGGGGTGCAAGGATCAGTCTGTTGCGACTTTGCCGATGTAAATAAAGCAATGAGCGTAGCAACCCAGGATATCAGGAGGGTTATAGGCGCGCGCGGACAATCACATCGAGAAACCAGGGAGTTTCGAAATGTGGTGGCCGTGGCACCAACATTTGTTGGGAATCACTAAACAACAAATGGTTGTGAAGGGTTCGAAAAGCCGGCCAGATCGGCGATTTTACTGTTAACCAGAAAATCTCGATTGTGTTGATCTGCCTAATGATCCCTCAATACCGGTTATATCCGGTCCCATTCTTTAATTGCATCAATGCCTATCAGGTGAGTTAAGCATCAATTTGATCTATTTATCCGGATAAAAATTGCATAGAAGCAGATTCCCCGTCTAAAGCCAGATGCCGGCGTTGCAGCCCTTTTTAAAAGACTTATCCGCCCTGGGGCCGACTGTGCTTTTTCATTTTTTCTTAACTACTCAATATTATATAACTATTTTGCCTTGAATTGCATAAATCAAGAACATGTTGGATCCCTTTCATTACATATAGGGCATAACGGGTATTGATAGGAAGGAATATTAAAAATAGGAAGAAAGAATATTGAATTTGGAAGCCTGATCTCATCAGATCATTTTTTCTACATACAATTTAATTTACAGTAATTGTGGGTAAAAAAATAGCGATACTTCAGTCTAACTATATACCCTGGAAAGGGTATTTCGATCTTATTGCAAAAGTAGACGAATTCATATTATTCGATGATATGCAATACACACGTCGCGATTGGCGTAACCGCAACAAGATAAAAACCCCCCAAGGCGTCCAATGGCTTACAGTGCCAGTAAAGGTAAAAGGTAGATATCACCAGACTATTCGGGCTACTGAAATAAATGGTAAAGAGTGGGCCAGAAAACATTGGAAAGCAATCGCCCATAATTATTACCGTGCAGCCCATTTTGAAGAAATTGCCGCTATTTTTAAGCCTCTTTATCTAAATCATGATTATTCACATCTGAGTGTCCTTAACAGGGAATTCATTGAAGCAGTTTGTGGTTACCTTAACATCAACACTAAAATAAGCAATTCCTGGGATTACACCTTGATTAACGGTAAGACAGAGCGACTGGCCGATATTTGCGCGCAAGCAGGAGGCATGGAGTACATCTCAGGCCCTACCGCAAAGGATTATATCGTGGAACAGGTTTTTACTAAGCGCGGCATCAAACTCACTTGGTTCGACTATACCGATTACCCTCGGTACAATCAACTCTGGAACAATTTCACCCATGGCGTTACTATCCTAGATATGTTGTTCAATTGTGGGAAAGACTCTGCGCGTTACATGAAAGAAATTCGCACATGAAACTATCCATTGTTGCAACGCTCTATAATTCAGCTCCCCACATTGAGGAATTCCATCGCCATAGCAGCGCTGCGGCTTGTAAACTTGTTGATGAAGATTACGAAATTGTTTTCGTTAATGATGGTTCGCCTGATAATAGTCTCGAATTGGCCATTCGTATCACAGAAAATGATCCGCATGTTATCCTGGTCGATCTATCCCGTAATTTTGGTCATCACAAGGCCATGATGACCGGGTTAGCACATGCTCGAGGCGATCGTGTTTTTTTAATAGACAGCGATTTAGAAGAGAATCCTGAGTGGGTACTAAGCTTTTCAAAACAAATGGTCCGAGATAAATGTGATGTCGTTTATGGGGTTCAGGAAAAACGCAAAGGAGGTTTGTTTGAACGTTTGTTGGGTCGATGGTTTTATATGCTATTCCGTGTCATGACTGGATTAGCCTTCCCAGAAAATGTTGTCACTGCGCGTCTAATGTCGCGCCGTTACGTTAACGCACTACTAAAGCATGATGAGCGCGAGGTTTTTATGGCCGGGCTTTGGTATATCACTGGTTTCGACCAACTTCCACAAACAGTTAAAAAAGCCGATTCCAGTAAGACGACCTACACCCTGAGAAGGAAACTTTCCATTATCGTAAATGCCATAA
>Ga0316198_10001188_pt1 | contig 15137 bp, 14 predicted proteins | sample OudBieAanoxic_MG_FD_204935 | JGI IMG/M metagenome (GOLD analysis project Ga0316198, IMG submission 204935) | Coastal sediment microbial communities from Oude Bieten Haven, Netherlands - site A anoxic | ecosystem: Environmental > Aquatic > Marine > Coastal > Sediment | place: Netherlands...
CTTACGGGCAACAACAGTGTTCATGATCTGTCCGTCGCTGATTTATGCACGGTGAATTCCGAGATTTCCAATTTCACGTCAGTCGAACATGTGTGAGTCGTCATGTGTAGAATAAACTTTGTATCTTTGTCGACATGAAAGAGATCTGGATTATCGGCACGGGCCGCTTCGGCCTGATAGCGGCTGAAAGACTATCCAAGACGCACACCCAGCATCATTTTGTCCTGGTGGATCCTGTCAGGAAAAATCTGTTGCAAGGCGCGGGGCCCAACCGTGCCCTTGAGTTGATGGACGGGGTTTCCTTTCTATATCAGAGGCTTGAGAGATCAGAGCGACCTGATTGGATCATCCCGGCGCTTCCGATCCATCTGGCGGCTAAATGGTGTCTGGTGAAACAAAGCGCTAAGGGGCTGGCGCAGATCACGATTCCATCTGAACTCGATCGTCAAGTCCCTAACCCGGTAAGAGATCCTTCAGGAAACCTATATGTGAGCCATGCCGACTTTCTCTGTCCGGACGATTGTGATGAACCGGCAGATATGTGCACGGTAACCCAAGAAAGGCGCAACATGAATATGTTCGAACTATTGGGAAAAATTCAAATACCAACATTTCAGTCCATTGTCGTGAGGAGTTATCAGCTATGCCCGGGAATTGGCGGCTATCGTCCCCGGCAACTTTTTAACCTGCTAAAGCAGGTTGAGACCATCGAAGAAGATTTTCTATTAAGTACGGCCTGCCGGTGTCACGGCGTCATCACTGGTTTAGGGTATCGTTATCAAAATTACGGTTAAGTGCAAAACAAAGAAAAATTTTCGTTTACCCGGACAACGGGAAAGCCAAGACCAACACAGCCGGTAAAGTTGACTTTAATAATCGTATCTGTATCTCAAAGGCATGCTTGATGGGAACCCTGGGTATATTAACCTGTGAAATTCTGGAACTAGAATTTGCTCATATTTTGAATGGTGACCCTGATATTAAACGGGTCGCAATTCTGGAAGACGCCCAATCGGCTCACATGATTGAAACACTTGAAGCGATAGAGCCTAAACAGGTGCACCGACTCCCCGTCCTGGCATCATTTAAGCCTGATCCTAACAATCGAATAAACGTTATTGTCCGGGTTCTTGAATTGGGCCTTCACAATCGCAAGCAAACCCTTCAGCAGGGATTGGTTCAAGCCGCCCGGGAAATGGGCCCCTATGTGGATGCCTTCTTGCTCGGCTATGGGTTATGCGGTAATGCCTTTGAAAATCCCGATGAGTTGCTTTCGGACGCCGGCGTACCGGTCTTTATCCCCATGGATGAAGACCACCCGGTGGACGATTGCGTTGGCCTATTTATCGGCGGTCGTAAACGGTATTATGGCGAACAATGCAAAGTGGCCGGAACCTTTTTTATGATTCCCGGCTGGACCTATCACTGGCAACGAATGTTTGACCAAGAATTCGGTAGCTTAAGTGTCGACCTGGCCAAACGGCTGTTTAAGGACTACGAACGTTCACTCCTTGTTTCGACACCAGTCATGTCTGAAACCCAGATGAAAAAAAATGTTCAGGAATTTAATTCAATGTTTGGCCTTCGTACCGAAGCGTGTAACGGCCGCCTTGATATTCTGGCCGATACCTGGAATGCGGCCAAGGATTTTATCCGCCGCCTAAATTAACCTTTCAAATGATCGAGCAAAACCACCCCACCCGATCCATCACAATTGGATAAATACCCGAAAATCAACTCTTCCCAACCTAAAAATCAGCTATCGGACGATTTCCCTGGATTGGGTCGTTGTGTATGGTTATAATTTTGAAAAATTTGGGTAATCGTCCAAATACGAAGCTTGATGTCATGACAAATAATGATTCGATTCTACGGTTTGTATATTCCACCCAAGGCGTTTGTCCCCCAGAAATTCACTTCAAAATAAACAAGGACATCCTAGAAGAGGTTCGCTTTGTAGGCGGCGGTTGTCCCGGCAATGCCCAGCTCGTTGCCCGATTGTTAAAAGGGCGACCCATTAAAGAGGTTTTAAATTACCTGGATGGCATCGACTGCCGTGATCAAACATCCTGCCCTGATCAACTGGCCCGGGCGATCATATCGGCTGCCAATGGTGATTTAAAACCGGCGGCTTCATTCCGTACACATCAGGACATGGGTTCTTATACCAAAGTCGGCTTAATCGGAGGACTCAACGGAAATCGCAGGACGTTGGAAAAATTGCTGGAACAAATAAAAGCCATGGGCGTAACGACCGTTTACTGCCTGGGCAATTTGACCGGTCAGTCTGCGAAAAACGCTGATTTGATAAAATATTTCCGAAAAAATAACATAACTGCCATTCAGGGCTCGCTTGATTGGCAATTTGCCCAGTCCGAAGTAACCGATCATTTGCCTGATCTGGCCCCCAAAGACCGCGATTGGCTATTGAGGCTTCCCCAGGTTCTCAACTTTCAAATGCAAAATAAAAAAGCAATCGCCTTTTTTGGTGATTATATTCAAGGGCTTCCGGGATTTTCTGATTTTGAGCCATTTGCCCTGGAAATGAACATGGTTTGCGGCCTCACAAATTTCATGCAAGATGAAACGGTTTTCCCGGCACTGGAAGCCATGGTTCCTCAATTCGAAACCGATATCATTATTTTCAGTCAGATCCTTCAATGGGGGCACTGGCATGTGGGTGGTAAAGATTTTATCGGCGTCGGGCCGGCCGAAAACCGAGAGCGGTTGAATTGGGGGCTCTTAACCGTAGAATCCGAAACGGTCCATTTTGAAACCGTGGATATGGCCGCCTAAAGGAGTTCCGATGAAAAAACCGGTAATGGTGGATGTCCTTCTGACCGATTTTAACCAGTGAGTGGCCTGCGTCTATATGGCGGAATCGGTAAAGGTTTTACCGGAGGAAATCCAGGATATCATAGACGTACATGAGTGGGATATGCGCACCCGTGAGGGGGTCCAGCGGTTCAGGGACCTGAAAGCCAAGTCGCTGCCCAGTGTGGCATTGGATGAAGATCTGATGTATGAATCTCTGATTCCCATGCAAGAGGAACTCATCGCCGAAATCAGACGACGCTATGATGAAAAAAATCAGGGGGTTTGAGATGTATCTGGAAGACGTCAACATTGAAGGGTTTAAATCCTTTTCGGAAAAGACCAACATGAGTTTTCAGCCCGGCATCGGGGTGATCATCGGCAACAACGGTGTGGGCAAATCAAATATTCTGGATGCCATCGTGTGGGCTTTGGGAGAAAACGATCTAGAACGGATACGCTGCTACGAACAAGAGGAGCTCTTTTTTTCTGGCAGTAAAAAGTACCCGCCGGCGACCATTATCCGCATCGAGCTTAATCTTAAGGAAAACCAGGATAAAGATGCACCGGCCATGCAGCTGGTCCGGGAAATGACCAAAACCGGTCAAAACCGGTATTGGATTAATGATACAAATGTGGATGCCGAAGCATATCTGGAAAAATTGAAACAATTGCGATTAAAACAATCTTTGAAAACCATCATTCGGCAAGAACAAATCAATGATTTTCTCCAGCAAAGCCCGCCCCAGCGATTTCAATCGATTCAGTCTTTGTTGGAAATCGAATCGCCTGATGAGGTCATCGATTGCTTGGATCGGACAGTGGCACCGCTTTTACAGCGCTACATGCGTTACCTGATGCCGATGGGCGAGGTCAAGTTAAAGACACCTTCACAAAACGGACAAATAGGTTTTGAAATTATCGTAACCCTGCCCGGCAATCGTGTGCGCCGGGTTCACCAATTGTCGGGTGGAGAAAAATCCGTAACCAGTTTGGCCTTAAAGCTGGCGTTGTTCAGCCAACTGGAAAGTTGTTTTTACCTGATGGATGAGGTAGAGCCGTCTCTGGATTACACCAATCATAAATCCATGCAGGCGTTTTTAAAAGACGTGGCCGCCGACAAGCAGCTCATCATGATTACGCATTTAAGAAGTACGATTGACCTGGCGGAAACTTTACACGGCGTTCGCACGCGCTTTGATGGGTCATCCTTTATGAAATTTTATTTTTTAATGCATGAGCGGTTGCTTAGGATGTATAAGTGCTGTTGAACCTTTGCGATTCATATCTTAGCTTAGGGTGGGTTAATTCTGCCAAGTTTTTTTTACTTAGAATCCATTCTGGTAAACATGTTTCTTAAAGACTTAGATCTATTTTAGGTGGCGTCATGGAGAAAAAATTCCGGCTATTGGTCGACCAAGCGCTGAAGATGGGCGCACTGGAAGCAAAAATGATTACCACCGATCGTGTCATTTTCGATTCCCGATCGCATTTAAAATGCCGCTTCGGCTGTAACCGCTAGGGACGTTACTGGACCTGCCCGCCAAATATGCATATATCGCCAGAGCAATTTATGGATGCTTTTGCCCATTATAAGATGGCGGTTATCATTAAATCGACAGATCCGAAATCGGGCCAGGATGTCGCGCTCTATGTTGAGAAAGAGGCCATGTTAAACCATGGCTGTACCTATGCTTTTGCGATGGCACTTTGCGTTCAGTGCGAGGAGTGTGCGTATCCGGATCCGTGCACCCATCCGCATTTAGCCCGGCCAACAATGGATGCCTACGGCATTGATATCGGCAAAACCGTCGAAACACTGGGTTTCAAGGTCGAATTCGATCCCCACGGTCAGCTATTGCCCGCGTGGTATTGTATGGTCCTCCTGGACTAATGGTTAGCTCCAATAAATCCATCGGAATTATATGCTGTAAAGTTCTAGAAAAAGAAGTTAAACACATCGCCCAAAACCTACCCGCGGTTACCCATCTGGAAGTGATGGAATGGGGGCTTCACGCCCAACCCGATCTTCTTTCAGAGACACTTTCCGATCGGATTGATGAACTTCAAGATAAGGTGCATGCGGTCGTATTGGGATACGGCCGCTGTCAAGCTCTGGATAAAATCCCGTCTTTTAATCTGATTTGATCACACACTGCTTCAATCGCGAGAGAAATTGATCCCCATCGATTTCCCATCCGATAAAAGCCAATTGCGTGTAACTCGTATCATCCCACGGTAGAGCTACCATTTTGCCGCCGACAAAATTCACCATGACGGTTCGATCCGGGAAGTGAACCGGTCCCTTCACCCGAAACATCTCAAATGGTAATCGCTCCATAAATTGTTCAAAGCAGGCTTCTTCCAGAGGGGTGGCGGCTTCGAATGAAAAAGTAACGTAGCTTGCTGCATCGACAGATTTTCGTCTCTTGTCGATTTGATAAAAATCGATTGGCTTTAACCCCACATGACGGGGCATGCGGTCTTCCCACAACGTCTGGGGATCCACCTGGCAATGAATGGTCGGTACGACCTGAGAATCCGGTATCTCTTGATGGATTTCCCTTAAAAATTGTGGAATTTGATCCGGGCTTAACAAGTCGACTTTATTGAGCAGGATCAGATCGGCCATTTCAAGCTGATTGTAAAACAGCGGTCCGAATGCTTCCCGAGCTTCCCAAAAATCCCCATCCAGCACGGTGATAATTTTTTTGAGCACCATGGAATCCCTTAACCCGGGTTCGGTGAGCACCGATGCAATAGACGTCGGATCTGCCACCCCGGAAGCTTCGATCAAGATACGTTCCGGTTCAAATTGGGTGTAAATGCGAACCAACGATTGTCTCAGATCTGCGGTAAGCGTACAGCAGATACACCCACTGGTCAGTTCGACCACATCCGATCCGGAGTCTTTCAACAGCGCGCCGTCAATCCCAACGTCACCAAACTCATTGACCACGACAACCGTGCCGGACAGATCAGTCTCCCAGGATAAGATCTGTTTCAACAATGTTGTTTTGCCTGAGCCCAAAAATCCTGCCAAAATGATGACAACCGACTTTTCACCCTTAAGGTCAGCAGCGGATTCGTTCATAAAAACCTCCTAAGGGCCCATGGAAAACAAATTCCCAATTGAGGCATTGAGACGCCTGTTTGAGAAGTCGCGAAACCGCAGGAATATCTGGAAATTCCAATTTTTCACCACGCAATCAGGCGAGATGTACCGGCATATTAAATATAAAGGAATTCTTTTAGTGAACGCTAAGCCGGAACAAAATTATGAAAAGACCGTAGCGATTCGATGCTAAATGGCAATGGTCGCCACTTGATAGCACTTTAGACAACGCTCCGCCTCGGCAACCGCCTCTGATTCCGAAAAACTCTGTTCGATCTCGTCAAATGTGTTTTTCCGGGTTTCCGGCGCCAGGACTGCAACCTGGCATCGCGGTTTGCTTTCCACCTTTTTTATTTCTTCATTCGGATTGAACACCTTGACGGCCGTAAAGAACTTCTCAAAGTAATAATTGTCATCATATTCGAGAGACTGTCCGTTAATAAGACGGTCAATGTTCAGTGCGGCTCTGCGACCACCGGCACAGGCCGTCACCAGGGCATCCGGTCCGGTTTCACAGTCTCCGGCACAAAATATTTTGGGCCGACTGCTTTGTTTGGTGAACTCATTCACTTGGATAGTTTGCCATTTGGTCGTTTCCACCTCTTCCAGCCCTTCGAGCAATGACAGATCCACTTTCTGGCCAATGGACGGCACGACACAATCACAATCAAGAATAAATTCAGATCCTTTGACCGGAACGGGTCGCGGTCTTCCGCTGGCATCCGGTTCGCCAAGTTCCATTTTGATGCATTCAAGGCCGACCACTTTACCGCCTTCAGCTAAGATACGCACCGGCGCAGTCAAGAAGTGGAACTGCGTCTGTTCTTCTTCGGCATCGTGAATTTCGGCATCATCAGCCGGCATTTCCTTGCGTGTCCTGCGGTAAACCAGATGAATATCTTCCTTGCCGGTACGCAGGGAACAGCGAACACAATCAATCGCGACATTTCCACCGCCGATAACCACGACCTTTTTACCTTGCGAATACGGATCGCGGCCGGCATTAACCTCTCGCAGATACGCCAATCCCGGGATAAACCCTTGATATTCCGGCTCTTCTCCTTCTATCCCCATGTGAGCACTCTGCTGAGCGCCGATTCCGATAAAGACCGCATCGAACTCATTTTCAAGCTGTGAGATTGTCAGATCTTTCCCGATGGTTTGACCGTAGTTGATGGAAACGCCCATTTTCTGGATTTGCTGCACCTCACTTTGCAGGATAGTGCGTGGCAACCGATAGTCGGGAATACCCACCGCCGCCATGCCGCCCGGTTCCTCCAGGTGTTCGTATATCGTGGCCGTATGCCCCTTGAGCGCCAAATGATAAGCACAGGTCACGCCTGACGGGCCCGCACCGACAATGGCAATCCTGCCCGTTTTGTCCGATGGTGACACCTGGAATGCCGGCGTTTTTTCCTTTGACAGTTCATGATCCGCTGCAAATCGCTTCAGGCTTTTAATGGCAATCGGCTCATCAACGTTCCCCCGTCGGCAGTGGCTTTCGCACGGTCTGAAGCATGCCCGGCCTAGAACACCGGCAAGGGGCAGACGTTCCCGTATCACTTCAAGGGACTCGTCAAATTTGGCATCCTTTATAAACTCAATATACCTCGGGATATCTAAATGTAACGGGCAGGCATCCATACAGGGTGCGGTCAGTTTCGACCGGTAGGTGCCCGCGGTCACTGTTTTCTCTCCGCTGATGGCTTTTTTAAAGTCGTCATTAAAATGCTTCAACGCCTGGCGAAAAGCCATGGGTCCGATTTTCCCGATGCTGCATTTGGAACTGTCGACGATGGCTTCCGCGGCAGACTCCACAAAGTCCATGTCTTCCTCGGTGGCATCACCGTTACGAATATCGTCGAGAACTTCCATAAGCTCTTCATAGCCCGTCTTGCAATAATTGCATTTTCCGCAGTCTTTGGAATAATCGTGAACGGCTTTCAGATAATTGCGGCAGAGATCTATAATATCAACATCCTCCGATCGAAGGATGAACCCGTTCCAACCCATCAATGCCTTGATTTTCTCATCCTGCCGGAAATATTCTGGCAACTGACCCTGATCTACCCGATCATAATCCTGCGTTTCTTTTCCGCGGTTGTCGACAATATTGCCGCCCCAGGAACTGAAAAGGATGCTTTGCATAATTGCTCCCCCATTTTGCCGTGTTATGTTGTGACTCCGTTGCGAGTTTTTTTCATACCCGAACTATCCTGTCAATAATCGGTCAGTAAATCATCTATAATCATCTGAAAAATCGTCTTTTAGACGATATAAATAATAACGCGATTCTGAGATAAAATATCATTCTGTTCCAAAATGGGTTTTCGACAATATGGAAAGAACAACAGTTCGGGGAATGGGATTTTCCCATCTAAATATCGTTTAAAGCGAAAGGAGGTAGGTATGAATCGTTTTAACACGGAGCAAAAAGTATGCGAAATCGGCGGTGCTAAATTCGGGGGCCAACCAGGAGAATACCCTACCGTATGCTGCTTTTCCATTTTTCAGGAAAGCGACAAGGTGTTTGACAAGGGCAGTCGCAGGAAAGGATTTAACGAAGCGCGTGCCACTGAAATACTAAATGCGGCGGACAAATTATGGCAGGACACCGGTGTCATCGCCATGGCGGACATTGTTGCCAGCCCGGGGGAAAAATTTAATAAGTATGTGGACTTCGTAACCTCGGTCAGCGATATGCCTTTTTGTGTCGATGCCATTATGCTGAAAGCTAAAGTGGATGGTGCAGCTTATTGTGCTGAAAAGGGATTGCTGGATCGAATGTTTTACAACAGTCTGACGATTTGGGAAGAGGATCTTGAGACGGAGGTTAAAGAAATTGCCGATATCGGTGTCAAGCATGTTCTGCTGGTGGCATTTGATCAGGATGACCAGACACCCAATGGCAGGATCAAAGGAACACAGAAACTGTTGAATGCTATTGAAAAAGTCGGCGCACAATTTGAAAGCATCATCGTCGATACGACCACTTTGAATGCTCCGGCCAGCGCATTGTGCGGCATTGCCAACCAGCTCATTAAGGAAAAATGGGGTTTTGCCACGGGCAGTGCCCCAAGCAACGGCTCATACATGGAGCTGCAGCGATTCAAAGACCTTTTTGGGTTCAAGGGCTGGGCCGGTTTTGATGCAGGCCTAGAAGCGCTCACAGCGTTTAGTCATCATGATTTGATCTTTACAGGACCCATGGCGGGTGCACAGCGCGTAATGCCGGCGGTCGCTCTGGCCGATGCGTTTCTGGCTACCTCAGTATTTAATGATACAAGAGAGTTGCCAAAAGATCCGAATCACCCGCTGCTTAAACTGTTCCCGGATTTCGCCGACCAGCTGAAAGTCGCTTGGGATAAAGCCAGAGAATTGAAAGGCATGTAACCTAAGTTCCCCCGCCCGGGTCCTCCGTCCACAATCTATCTCTAAATTAAAGCCCCCCCTCCCGGGGGCTTTTTTATTGTCCCACTCGAGGAATGAAAGAAAAACCCTCGCCTTTAAACGAAGACTTTAGTTTATTTGTTGATGCTGCCGAAAGGATTCAAGGGGTCAAGGGTTCAAGGAAAGGCTTCTATGGTCTTTCCACTTGACCCCTCGAACCCTTGGATCCTTGGACCCCAAGCCTTCGGCTTTAGCGGAAGGGTATTGACTTGACGAAAAGTGTCGAACCCATTAGCATATCCGTTCATCAGGACATGGACATCCTTCCTATGGCGTTGGCTGTTGGATATTTTGAACAAAGGTGAAAGATGAAACTGTTCGACTGGAAAAGTGAGCTGGCCCGTAAGGGACACCGTGTCGTATTATCCGGGCAGCCCATAACGATGCATTGCCATCATTACAACATCAACCTACAGAAAACGCTGGAAGATACCCTTGGAAAAGAGGGAATTCAGCTCCTGTACGATTCGGTTGAGTATGCCAACTATCGTGACTTCAGGTCTCTTTTGGCCCAATACACCCAAATCAAGACATTGAAATCCAAATTGGAAATGGCCTCGATCTTGTATCAAAACTCGGGGTTCGGCGTCCTTCGTTTCCACGAAGTCGGCCCCCAGGGCGGTAACATTTTCTCTCCTTCCAGCCATCACGTCACCGGCTGGCTGGCCAAACATGGCAGGCGCAACACACCTGGGTGTCATTTTGCCCGCGGGTGGATTGCTGGGGCTCTAGAGGCAATTTTTCATTTCGAATTGGGGCATTACGCGGTCAACGAGCAGCAATGCAAAATGATGCGGGATGAAGAGTGTCTTTACAAAGTGACGGCTGGGTGATGATGACCGGCGGATCGACCTGTCGTGACAGATTGGGATTTTGACAAATGGCAATCGACGGAAACAAAATAGTACACGCAGTCATGGAGGGAAGCCGCATAAGGGAATCCAAAGGGATTATACCGCTTTTCGGCGTCTACCTTTCACTTTTTTCAGTGCAATACTACAATCGCCTTTCGTTTGAGTTTGAGAAGAAATTGGGAAAAACACGTAAAACCGAAGCGCAAGCCCTGCTGATTCAGGCTGCTCAGGAATGCGGATACGCTACGTTTCAGGGTATCCGAAACTCGTGGGAATGGGATGAAATCGTCACACCCATGATCGATCAAAGAGAAGACCAGATCGAAGGGTTCACTGCCGTGGCCGTGGCCTTTGGTTGGGGGGACTTGGAGGTTAAAGAACTGATCCCCGAACAAAAACTCGTCATACGGGTAAGTGACTCATATGAAGCCGGTGGCTATTTACAACGATACGGTCGTGCGGCATCGGGAAAATGCTACATGCTGAGGGGCGTGGCCGGGGCCTTTATGGACTTGATTTACGGCGAACAATATCCGGACGGGTGTTTCACTTTCGCCGCCGACGAACCACTATGTCGCGCCAAGGGAGATCCTCATTGTGAATTCATTGCTGCAAAATCACCTCATTAGGTTATCGCTCTCTCAACATGATCGTCCGGCGGGAAAACCGTGTTGGGACTTGCTGGGATGCCCAAAAGTGCTGTGTCCGGCCCACGGCAAGAAGATTTCGGATTGCTGGATGATTCCGCGGACCCACTGCACTAACATGGTCGACGACGACTTCTTCCAAAAACTGGCCAATTGTATAACCTGCTCGTTTTTCAAATATAAGAGCGAGCATTACTTCAAAGGTGCCAACAACTTCATTGCCGATCAGATTCAACGTTACAATATCAAGGCCCTGGAAAGAATCTATCATAAGGAAGAAAGCTTTGTTGAAATCCTCAACCGCATTCCCGACGGGCTCTTTACCACGGACCAGGAGTGGCGCATCACCTATTTTAATCCGGCGGCCGAAAATATCACCGGTTTTTCCGCCTACGACGCCGTCGGGATGTACTGCAAGGACGTGTTTAAAAACTCGATTTGTGAGTCGGATTGCGCCTTGAAACGGGCCGTGGCCGAAGGGCACGATATCCATAACAGAGAATACACGATCACCAATATCGACGGCAAAGAGGTACCCATTATTTGTTCGACCTCAGTTTTTACAGACGGTACGAAGCGTATTACCGGCGGTCTCGAAATTTTTAAAGACATCTCGGACATCAAACATCTCCAGGAGGAAATTACCCGGCGCGAAAAAAAGTATCGTCGTGTTTTTGAAGGCAGCCATGATAGTATTTACACCACCAACAAACCCGGCCAAATCCTGGACATGAATCCGGCCGGCGTGGAAATGCTTGGATATTCGGATAAGGAAGAACTGACACAGTCGATCAAGGCAGCCGACCTTTATTACAACCCAGAAGATCGGATAACATTCCTGGAAAAAATAGATCGCGAAGGATTTGTAAAGGATTACGAGGTTGACTTTAAGACCCGCAACGGGTCGCCGCTGCACGTCCTTATATCCAGCCGCCGTTATGAAAATCCTGAAACCATTGATATCGAGTACGAAGGTATCATCAAGGACATCACCCATCGCAAGCAGACCGAAGTGCTCATCAAGGAAAGAAACCGGGAGTTGTCCATTCTCAACAGCGTTGCGGTGGCCTTGAACAACACCATGGATCTGGACCACATTTTAGAAGGTACCCTGAAAGACGTTCTCCGGGCGTTGCGTTTGAAACGCGGTTCTTTATTTCTTATTGACCGGGAGGCTAGAAATGCGCGCCTACAGGTTCGTTCAGGACTGCCGGAGCCCTCTATGGAAATAGCGAATGCCGTCATTTTCCAAGATACTCAGCTTGAACACCATCTGGTTCACGAAAAAGCCCAGCTCACACCCAAACCCACCTTCCCGTCGTTTCGTGTTAAGTATCAATCCAAAAACAGTAAACCGGTTCCGTGGTTGTCCTGCTTCCTCATTACGTTTAAAGGGCGGGGGGTGGGATTTTTCGGTTTTGACCTGCCCAAAACACGGCAGTTGAATCAACATGAAGTCCATCTTTTAGGATCTTTGGGAAATTTTTTAGGAGGTACCATTGAGAATGCCCGCCTGATGGAGACAATTCGCCAGCACCGGGCGGATTTACAGCAGCTTACCGAAAAGCTGTTCCAAAGTCAGGAAGAGGAACGCCGCCGAATTGCCCTCGAGTTGCATGATGAAACCGGTCAGTCTTTGACGGCCGTAAAACTGGGACTGGATCGTCTCGAGGAACATCACGCTGTTGGAGATGAACTTATGCAAGTCGAAATCGCTGAAATACGTAAAATGATCAGCCGAACTTCCTCGGAAATCAGGCGCCTTTCCTATCATCTCCATCCAACATTGTTGATAGACCTCGGTCTCGAACCGGCGCTCAACAGGTATTTCACTGAAATTAAACATCATACCAGCCTTGATATCGATTTCAGCATGGTGGGATTTAATGAACGGTTAGCCCCTGACACCGAGACGGTTTTTTACCGATTCAGCCAGGAGGCGTTGACCAATACGCTAAAACATGCGTCAGCGAAAAATTTCCGGCTGTCGATCATCAAAAGCTATCCGCGAATCATGTTTCTTGCCGAAGATGATGGGATTGGATTTGACGCAGACATCATCGGCAAGGACAAACCCAGTTTAGGCTTTTTGGGTATGCGTGAACGGGCCTCGCTTTTAGGCGGATCCTTCCAGCTGAGGAGCCGTCCGGGTGAAGGCACCCGGATTCGTATCGAAATTCCGATTAACGAGGGAGCCTTAACGTGAGGGGTTCTATCACGATTTTGCTGGCTGACGACCACACGATTGTTCGTCAGGGTTTGGCACGCCTATTGGAAGAACAACCGAATCTAAAAGTGATTGGCGAAGCCACCGACGGACGGCATGCGGTTGAAAAAGCCAACCAGCTAAAGCCGGATATTGTGATTATGGATATCGCCATGCCCCGTCTAAACGGCATCGAGGCTGCCAAAAGAATTCGAAAAAATTTACCGGAAACGAAAATACTTATTTTATCCATGTATTCTCATGAGCATTATATTCATGAACTCATCGAAACCGGGGTATCGGGATACTTGCTCAAGGAATCGAGCGGTAGGGACATTATCAAGGCCATCCATGCCGCCATGAATAACGAGACCTTTCTAAGTCCTTCCATATCCAAGGTACTCATGGAGGCCTACCGATCACCCCGAAAAAGCTCTCCTCGAACCGAGAGGTATAAACAGCTCTCCAACCGCGAACGAGAGGTTTTCCAGTTAATCGCCGAAGGATACTCAACACGCGTGATCGCAGAGATGTTGTTTGTCAGCATGAGTACCGTAAAATCTCATCGAGCCAAGATAATGGAAAAGCTTGATCTCAACTCAACCGTCAAGCTGGTCCATTTCGCGATACAGCTTGGGCTGGTGGACCCGGATCTATAGCAGCCCGCACCGGGTATCTTTTCCATAAAGGGTAAACCGTTAAACACAACAAGATGAAAAAAGTCGGCATCATCACGCTCACAAGACAAAACAGCCTGGCATATTCAACGCTGAAACGCATCGTAACGGAATTGGAATATCAACCCGTTTGTGGTGAAGCCATCGGTGCTGACAGCATCTTTCTTTCCATGGAAGACGCAACGCTTAAGGGATATGGCTTCCTCGGCCGTTTTTTTAACCAAATTGGCTTTTCCGAATGCGACGTCCTCCTGGTTTCCGCGCCCTATTCTGCCAATCTTTTTATTTTACCTAAAATTGTATGGTGTCTACGGACGATAAATACCGCTCCCATTATTATGGGAGGAAACGAAATATCCAATAACTATAAAAACTTAATGCGATACCGGTATTCCATTTTCGTGAACCAAATGGTCGACATCGCTCCGGATTTTATTGTGAGAGGGGCCGCTGAAAACGCGTTATCCTCACTGCTGCCTCTCCTTGAAAAAAATACCATGGCCGGGCCCTGGGATAAACATTTCCTTCATGCGCTGCTAGATATTCCGAGCTTAGTGTTCTGGCTGCCGGAGAGACAGGCCTTAATGTCCACCCCCTTTTCCGCTGACCCCCTGCCGGAAAAAAACATCTTTGCCCATGTGAAATTAGGGGAAAAAACCGTGGCCATTACCCTCCAGAGAGCCTGTATTTGGGCCCAAAAATCGCAGGGAGGGTGCCTGTTTTGTGCCATTGCCAGCCAGTTCGGTAAAAATTTTCACTGCGCGGTCCAAAGCGATGGTTTTGTCACTGAAATGCTTGAGCTGCTAAAAAATAATCCTGAGATTCAGTTTGTGGATATATGGGACGATACATTTAATATTAGCGAGGAATGGGCCCTGCGAATATGCGGTTATTTAGACCGAATAAACCGAGAAATCGAAAGAGAGATCGTGTATTCGTGCTTTCTACGACCCAAGGGACTGACGAAAAAGCTGACAAGACAACTGGGGACCACCAATGTGAGAGTGGCATTTCTGGGGGCGGATGCCTTGACCGAGGATCTTTCTAAACGCTTGCGAAGGGGATGTACGGTTTCGGAAATTAACCAATCCATACAGCTGCTGAAAGAGGGGAAGATCCTGCCCAGGCTAAGCGTCCAGCTCTTTTCCCCCGAATCAACGATTGATGATGTCGGTATCACCGCCACACTGGCGATATCCTGCATCCACAACGGTGAGTCCACCGTTCATGTTCATCTCTATACCTATCCTTTGTTCGGATCTGACATCTACAAACTCCTAAAAGCCAGGGGAAATTTGAAAAAAATACCTTCCCCCCTGCTGGAACTGGATCGTCGTGAAGGATTTAAACCGTATTTGCTGGCCTATGACTATC
>Ga0316198_10001189_pt1 | contig 15135 bp, 13 predicted proteins | sample OudBieAanoxic_MG_FD_204935 | JGI IMG/M metagenome (GOLD analysis project Ga0316198, IMG submission 204935) | Coastal sediment microbial communities from Oude Bieten Haven, Netherlands - site A anoxic | ecosystem: Environmental > Aquatic > Marine > Coastal > Sediment | place: Netherlands...
GGCGAAGAAGCGACTGAAGCCGGGATCGTCAGCCATGTACTCGGTGGAGTAGAGGTGGATCAGAAATCCGACGAAGGTCACGACGAAGATCATCACCAACGACAGCGAATCCAGCGCGAGGCTGAAGCCGATGTCGAAGGTCCCGACTTCGATCCAGGTCCACAACCGCTCGATCCGGACACCGCCGTCCGGCGGGTGGCGCAGATAGCATGATGCGGCGCATGCCGTGACCGCCGCCGACAGACCGACCGAACCGGCGCCGATGACGGCCGTCCACCGTTTCGGAAGCCGCGCACCGACGAGCGCGAGCACCACGAACCCGGCCGCCGGGAGGGCGGGGATCAGCCACAGGGGCAGCGAGCAGCAGAATCCGTCCATCTCAACCCCTCATACTGCTCACCGAGTCGCCATCGAGATCCCCGAACCGGTTCGAAAGCCGGAGCAGGAGCGCGAGCCCGACGGCAACCTCCGCCGCCGCCATGACCAGGATGAAGATGAACAGAACCTGACCATCCGCCTCGCCCCAGCGTGCGCCCGCGATGACAAAGGCCATCCCGGCCGCGTTGAGCATGATCTCGATGGACAGCAGCTGAAAGAGCAGGTTGCGGCGAACGAGCACCCCGATGAAACCGATGACAAAGAGCCCTGCGGCGACCAGGAGGCCGTGCTCGAGCGGAATTCCGGCGGTCATCGGTCGCCTCCGGTCGATCTGGCTCCCGAGCCGAGCCGGGCGGCGCCGACGAGGCCGGCCAGCAGTAGGAACGACGCGAGCTCGACCCCAATGGCGTAGGGTCCGAACAGCGACAGGGCGACCTCCCTCGGCCCGACCGCGGTGTCGGATGTGCCCGTGCCGGCTGCTCGGATCAGGATGACGGAGAGCTCGACGAGGAGGGTGAGCGCCAGAAGCGCGGGACCGAACCACATGGAGGGCGTCAGCAAGCCGTCCGCTCTGCCGGCGGCCTGTGGTCCCAGGTTGAGCATCATCACCACAAAGATGAAGAGCACGATGATCGCACCGGCGTAGACGATGATTTCCAGAGCCCCGGCGAACGCGGCGCCGATACTGAAGAAGGTCACCGCCACCGCGAGCAGCGACACCACGACGTAGAGCAGGGCGTGGAAGGCGTTTCGCCTGGAGATGGCGATGGCTGCGGCGAGCAGTGCGATGACCGACGAGAGATAGAAGATGACCGTCATGATTCCCCTAAGGCATGAGATCCCGGACATCGACGGGCGGGTCCTCGCCTTCGGCTTCGCCCTTGCCCTTGCCGCCGATGGCCAGACCCGCGACGCGGTAGAAGTTGAAGTTCGGGTACTTGCCCGGGCCGTTGATCAGCAGATGCTCCTTTTCGTAGACCAGATTCCTACGATCGAATTCGCCCATCTCGAAATCCGGGATGAGCTGGATCGCATAGGTCGGACACGCCTCCTCGCAGAAACCGCAGAAGATGCAGCGGGAGAAGTTGATCCTGAAAAAGTCGGGGTAGCGCCGGTTGTCAGAATCCTCGGTGGCCTGGAGCGCGATGCAGTCCACGGGACAGGCGACCGAGCACAGATAGCAGGCGACGCAGCGTTCCTCACCATCGGGATCCCGGCTGAGGATGATCCGGCCCCGCCAGCGTGGGGGAAGCTCGGATCGCTCTTCGGGATATTGAATCGTCTCCCTTTTGTGGAAGGCGTGCAGGAAGATGTGCCACATGCTCTTCGCGGAGTTGAAGATCGATCTCACAGCAGCACCACCGCACCGGTCACCAGGACGTTCAGCAGCGCGAACGGCAGCAGCACCTTCCATCCGTAGGCCATGAGCTGGTCGAAGCGAGGCCGCGGCAACGACGCGCGGAGCAGAATAAAGACGGCGATCACGGCAAATGTCTTGATGAAGAACCAGACGATGGGCGGCAGCCACGGTCCCTTCCAGCCTCCGAAGTAGAGAATCACCGTCAGGGCCGAGATCAAGGTCACGCCGAGATACTCGCCGACAAAGAACATCCCGAACTTCATCCCGGAGTACTCGGTGTGGTAACCGGCGACGAGCTCTGCCTCGGCCTCGGGCATGTCGAACGGAATCCGCTTGCTCTCCGCGACCCCGGCGACGGCGAAGATCAGCAGCCCGAAAAACTGCGGCACGCAGTTCCACAGACCCGACTGGGCCTCGACGATGTCGATCAACCGGAACGAACCGGTGAGCACGATGACGCCCATGAGGCTGATCCCCATGAAGACCTCGTAGCTCACCATCTGGGCCGCCGACCGCAGCCCGCCGAGCAGAGCGTACTTGTTGTTGGAGGCCCAACCGCCGAGGACGGACGCATAGACGGTCATGGACGACATGGCGAGGATGAAGAGCAGACCGATGTTCGAGTCGACGACCACGATGTCGGGGCTGAGGGGAAGCACGACAAAGGACATGAGCACCGCGATCATGATCGCCATGGGTGCGAGCACGAAAACGAACCGGTCGGCGAACGGCGGAATCCAGTCCTCCTTGAAGAAGATCTTGATCATGTCGGCAACGATCTGGAGCAGCCCGAACGGGCCCACCCGGTTGGGTCCGTACCGGTCCTGCCACAAAGCAAGGAGGCGTCGCTCGTACCAGATCAGAAACGCCGCCATGGTCAGCATCAGACCGAGGACGACGACAACCGGGACGAGGGGATCCAGGAAAGCGCTCATGGCATCCTCCTGAGCCTCGCCCAGCGGCCGGCGGGGAGATCCGAGAGACCGGACAGACCCTCGGGCAGACCGGCGCAACCCAGAGGCAGCCCGGGCTCGATTTTGAGCGGGAGCTCGAGCGTCCGGTCTTCGATTTCGACCACAACGGAGTCGCCCGGGCCGGCGCCGAGCCGGTCCCCGTCATCCGGGTTGAGCGCGACGTACGGCGCCGGCGCCTGCTCCGCGACCCCCGGGGTCTCGAGGCTCAGTCTCTCGGAACCGTAGAGGTGATTGAGCGGAACCAGCAGCCACTCATCGGATCTCGGTGTGAAGCGCGCCGGCTCATCGCGGTTGGGAGAGACCTCATCCGGCGGCCGCGGCTCGATGAGTCGGATCCCGGGGTCGCCACCTCGAAGTGGGCCGCCGATCTCCTCCTGGAACCGGTTGAGGGCCTGCACCGAGTTCCACCCCGGCGACCAGTAACGTGTGATCAGACCGGCCGGAGGTTCGAGCGGGCTACCCTCCATGGAGTAGGCCAGCGGGGACTCGCCGTCGTCGGGCGGGCGGGGCTCGCGGATCTGAAGATAGGCGTTGACGCTCGTCCGGCCGGTGACACGATGGCTCTGCCGGGGGACCCGACGCAGCGGTCTGTGGGTCGGTACCGGCATGAGATCGGCAATGGGGCCGAACACCGGGAGCTCCCGAGCCAGGTCCTTTGCGACATCGTCCGATCCGCCCCATGGCATGGCTTCAGGTCCGAGCACCCGCTCGCCGATCTGCTGCAGCCAGCGCCAGCTCGCGCGGACCTCACCCTCGGGCACAAAGACCTGGAAGAAACGTTGCGCCCGGCCCTCGTTGTTGACCATGGTGCCGCCGCTCTCCGCATAGGTCGCGGCCGGCAACACGAGCTCCGCTCGGTCCGTTGCCGGGCCATCCAGATGATCGAGCACCACCACGTGGGATACGTTATCCAGGACCGCGGTGAGCGCGTGGTTTCGTCCCCGGCGCGAGAGATCGGGTTCGAGCACGATGGCATTGGCGATCTCGCCCCGGGCCGCCGCCGGCGCCGCGTGGCTGAGATCGTGCGCGCCGAACAATCCGACCCCCACCGTGTTGCAGTCGGGAACCACCAGGCACAGGGCGGCGCCGGGGTTGACCGCGCCGAGCGCCCGGACCAACGTTGCGGCCGCCCGGAGCGTGGCGACCGTTCCCGATCCCGTCCCGGTGATGATCACCGGTGTGGTCGATTTCCTCAGCGCCTCCGCCACCGGACCGGCGAGGAGAGCGATCCTGTGCGGCAGATCGCCCGGCGTGGGCGAGCCGGGGTCGATGATCTTCGCGATGGCGAATCCGAGGTGAGCGATGTCCTCGGGGGCGGCCCGGCAGACTCCGGAGGCGAGCTTGTCCAGAGCGGTCGGTGCCGGTGTCGCGACAAAGAGCGGACCTCGTTCGTTGTTGACGACAAGTCGGTTGACGGCGTCATTCCAGTGCGGGACGCCGAGTTTCCGTGCGCGTTCAAGAGGGACGTTGAGCACCGACTGTCGGACGGCGAGATCGAGCATCGGAGCCGTGTTGGTCGGATCCTCGCCGAGGATGAGGACCGCGTCGGCCCGTTCGATGTCGCGAAGGGATGGTGGCCGGGCGGGCCCCGCCCCGAGGGTCGCCACAACGATCCGGAGCATTTCCGCCTCACCGGCGTCGATTCCGACCAGGAAGTTCTCGGCCCCGACAAGCGATCGCAGCGCGTGGTTGGCCTCGAGCGAGGCCGTCGGAGAACCGATTCCGATGGTGGCGCCTTCGGCGAGGAGCCCCGCCACGTGATCGATGGCCCGCTCGGCCGACACGATCACCTTCTGAGAGGTCGTGGTTTGTCGAAGCACGGGATGTCGGATTCTGCGAGGGCTGTTGACGAAACCGTAGCCGAACCGGCCCCGGTCGCAGAGGAAATAGCGGTTGATCTCTCCGTGGTAGCGGTTGCGGATCCGGCGGAGCGTTCCAAGGCGCTCGCCCGGCAAAGTGTTGCAGCCGAGTCCGCAGAGCGTGCACAGAGAGGGTGCGGTTTGGAGATCCCACTTGCGGGTGTAGTGCGCCTTCTCGGTCTTGTCGGTGAAGACCCCGGTCGGGCAGATCTCCGCGAGATTGCCGCTGAATGGGCTCTCGAGGGTTCCGTCTTTGACCCGGCCGAAGTAGGTGCGGTTGCGGGAACCGAAAACGTTGAAATCCGTGCCGCCGGCGTAGTCGCGGTAGAAGCGGACGCAACGATAGCAGTGGATGCAGCGGTTCATCTCGTGGTTGAGGAATGGGCCGAGATCCTGGTTGAGAAAGGTGCGTTTGTTGAAGCGGTGGCTGCGTTGGTTGTGGCCGGTCATGACCGTCATGTCCTGAAGGTGGCACTCGCCGCCCTCGTCGCAGACCGGACAGTCGTGCGGGTGGTTCGTCATCAGCCAACCGATCACCGCGGTCCTGAACTCAACCGCCTCGGGGTCGTCGATGGAGATCAGGAGCCCGTCGCTGACCGGGGTCATGCAGGCCATGATGATCATCCCCTCGGTGTCATCGGCATCGCGGAACTGCTTGACCGCACACTGGCGGCAGGCGCCGACCGAACCGAGGGCCGGGTGCCAGCAGAAGTAGGGGAGGTCGTAGCCGAGATTGAGGACGGCCTGCAGGAGGTTCTGACCCTCTCGGATCTCGTGCTCCCTACCGTCGACCGTGATGGTGATCATGAACCCAACACCCAATCCCCAATCCCTAACACGTAATACCTAACACCGAATACCTAATACCTAATACCTAATACCTAATACCTAATACCTACCACCTGAACCCCATGGGCACCCCCTGCCGGTGATGTGCGCCTCGAAATCCTCTCTGAAGAACCTGAGGGCGCTCGCGAGCGGATCGGCGGCGCCGGGCGCCAGTGCGCAGAAGGTGTAACCGGGCCCCAACAGCTTGCAGTGGTCTTCGAGTATCCCGAGATCGTCTTCCTGTCCCTCCCCCTTTTCTATGGCGGTCAGGGTCTTTTCCACCCACGGCAGGCCCTCGCGGCACGGAGTACACCAGCCGCAACTTTCCTGGGCGTAGAAATGCTCCATGTTGGCCAACATTCCCACCGGGCATGTGCTGTCGTCGAGGATGATCATGGTGCCGGTTCCGAGCCGGCTGCCGGCGTTGGCGATGTGGTTGAAGTCCATGGGTAGATCCAGGTGCTCGTCGAGAAGAAACGGCGTCGACGCACCTCCGGGGAGGAAACCGCGGAGCCGCAGGCCGTCCTTCATTCCACCTGCGTGCTGCTCGATGATTTCCCGGATCGGGGTGCCCATGGGCAACTCGTAGATCCCGGGTCGGTTGACTTTGCCGCTGACCCCGTAGAGCTTGGTCCCGCTTTCCTCGGTCAGACCCAGGTTCCGGTACCACTCGGCGCCGTTTCGGACGATATGCGGCACGTTGCACAGAGTCTCGATGTTTTGGATGATGGTGGGTTTGCCGTAGAGGCCCGCAACCGGAGGAAAAGGCGGTTTGGACCGCGGGTTGGCGCGGCCGCCCTGGAGCGAGGTCAACAGAGCCGTCTCCTCACCGCACATGTAGCGCCCCGCGCTGACGTGGACGTGGAACTCCAGGTTGAAGCCGGAGCCGAAGATGTCTTCACCGATGTAGCCCGCCGCGCGCGCCTCGGCGGCGGCGTGGCGAAGTCGCAGGAAGGAATCCCGATAGGCCCAACGGATGAAGACATAGCCGAAGTCGGCCTCCATCGCGTAGGCAGCCAGCAGCACACCCTCGATCAGTTGATGAGGGTTGCCCTCGATCAGGAGGCGGTCCTTGAAGGTCCCGGGTTCCATTTCGTCGCCGTTGGCGACCAGGTATCTTCGGCCGGTGTCGCCGTTCCGTTTGGGAACGAAGCTCCACTTCATCCCGGTGGGGAAGCCCGCTCCTCCGCGGCCGCGGAGACCCGACGCCTTGACCGTTTCGATGACCTCGGACGGCGTCATCTCACGGAGCGCCGTGCGGAAGGCCTGGTAGCCCCCCATGTCCTCGTACCTGTTCAGGCTGAGGACGTCACCGTTGGCCTGGATGCCCGCGGTGAGGGGTGTCTCGGCGGTCATGATGAGTCGGCCTCTTCACAGGCATCTAGGATCTTGTCAATGAGCTCGGGCGTCAGCGGTCCGCAGAGAATCTCGTCCACCATCATCGCCGGCGCCATGTCGCAGGCGCCGAGGCAGGGGATGGTCAGCCAGGTGAATCGTCGGTCCGGTGTGGTCTGGCCGAGGTCGATCCCCAGTCTGCGCCTGAGGTGATCGCCCACCGATTCGCACCCCATGATCCAGCAACTCACGCTGTCGCACATGAGGATCACGTGTTTGCCCACCGGTTTGCGGAAGACCAGGCTGTAGAAGGTGGCGACGCTCTCGAGATCCGACAGGTTCATGTCGAGCTTCTTCGCCAGCCACGCCATGGCCTCGTCATCGACCCAACCGCGCCGGTCCTGGATGAACTTCATGGCCGCAACGCAGGCCGACCTGGGGTTCTCCTCCAGGCTCAGGCCGTAATCGAAAAGCGCGAGTTCGTCGGGTGTGAGGACCATCAGCGATCCACATCCGCGAGCACGAAGTCGATGCTCCCCAGGATCGCGAGAAGATCGGCGACGAAGACGCCGCGGCTGATCCAGGGGACGGTCTGCATGTGGGCGAATGATGGTGCACGGATTCGTGTCCGGTATGAACCCGTCGAGCCGTCGCTGACAAGGTAGTAGGCGGTGAAGCCCTTGGGCGCCTCGATGCCCTGGAAGGCCTCGCCGTGGGGGATGACGGGACCCCAACTGACGTTGACGAAGTGGTGAATGAGCGTCTCGATGTCCTTCATGGTGGCTGCCTTCGGCGGTGGAGTGGCGAGTGAATGATCCGCCTTGTACGGCCCCTCGGGCATCCTGTCGATGCACTGTCGGATGATTCTCAGGCTTTGACGGATCTCCTCGATCCTCACCAGCGCCCTGGCATAGCAGTCGCCTTCCCCGGCCGTGGGAACATCGAAATCGAAATCCTCATAGCCGCCGTACGGTTGCTGTCTTCTGAAGTCCCACTCGACTCCGCAGGCGCGCAGGTTCGGGCCCGTGATCCCCCACCGGATGGCCTGGTCTCGGGTATAACCGCCGACACCCTCGGTCCGTGCTCTGAAGATCCGGTTCTGCATAACGACCTTGTCGTACTCAACGAGTCGGGCGGGCAGATAGTCGAGAAAGCTCCTCATCAACCGGTCCCAGCCGTGAGGGAGATCGTGGGCCACGCCGCCGATGCGAAACCAGCTCGGGTGCATACGGCCGCCGCAGATCGCCTCGACGATGTCGAAGATCCGCTCGCGATCGACAAACATGAAAAAGACCGGCGAAAGGGCGCCGATGTCCTGGGCGAAGGTGCCGTACCAGACCAGGTGAGAAGCGATGCGAAAGAGCTCCGCCATCATGATGCGGATGGTCTTTGCCCGGTCGGGAACCTCGATCCCCGCGAGCTTCTCGACCGCCAGAACATAGGGGAAGTTGTTCTGGACGCCGGACAGATAGTCGATGCGATCGGTGTACGGGATGTAGGTGTGCCAGGTCTGGCGCTCCGCCATCTTCTCGGCGCCGCGGTGGTGATAACCGATATCGGGGATGGCATCGACGATGAGCTCGCCATCGAGTTGGAGAGCCATTCGCAGGACACCGTGGGTCCCCGGGTGCTGCGGTCCCAGGTTGAGGAAGAGGAAGTCGGAGTTCTCCGCCTGCCGCTCCATCCCCCAGTCTTCCGGGTTGAACCTCAGCGCCTCCTGCTCTTTGTCGTGGTCGGCTTCGGTGGGCTCGTACAGTCCTATCTCGGTCGCCCGGGCGGGGTGTTCCTTGCGCAGCGGGTGACCCTTCCAGGTCGGCGGCATCAGGATCCGCCTCAGCTCCGGGTGGTCGTCGAAGGTGATCCCGAACATGTCGAAGACCTCACGCTCATACCAGTTGGCCGCGGTCCACAGCCCGGTGGTCGTCGGGACCGACGGGTACTCTCCCAGCAACGGCACCTTGAGTCGGAGGTGTTGGTTTCGTTCGTAGCTGAAGAGGTGATAGACGAGGGTGAAGTCGGCGGCGGGCTGATCTTCCCGATGGATGCGCTCGCGCTCGTCGATGGCGGTGAGATCGAGCAGGGTCGAGAAGGGCTGTGTAGCGCGACGGCAGAGGTGGTCCGCCGCCGTGGCCAGCCGGTCGAGTGGAACCCAGATCGTCGGAATCTCGTCGATTGTCGATTGCACCGAAGCGCTCGACTCCCGGAGCTGCTCCACAATCTCCAGGGCGACTTCGGGCGCGCTCGTCATCTGACCCCACCTCCGATCGTCGGTATCTACACCTCGTCGGGCGACTTCAGCTCAATCAGCTCGGATCGACGCTCCCATTTGAGATCTCTCATGTTCGGCGGCTCGGGACGACGCACCTCCTGGTCCCCGACGGCCCAGCTCAGCGGGCGGCGTTCGTTGCCGACCAGGTGGCGGAGGAGCTGCAGACCCTCCATGAATGCCTCCGGTCTGGGTGGACATCCGGGGACATAGACATCGACCGGGAGAAACGAGTCCACACCCTGGACCACGCTGTAGATGTCGTACATGCCTCCCGAGTTGGCGCACGATCCCATGGAGATGACCCACCTCGGTTCCATCAACTGGTCGTACAGACGTTGGATGATCGGCGCCATTTTTCGAAAGACCGTGCCCGCCACCACCATCAGATCCGCCTGCCGCGGCGAGCCCCGGATGACCTCCGAGCCGAACCGGGCGATGTCGTACTTGCTGGTCAAGCTCGTGGCCATCTCGACAAAACAGCACGAGAGCCCGAAGGCAAACGGCCAGATCGAGTTCTTTCTGCCCCAGGCGAGCAGATCCTCGAGCCGTGCAGTGAGAACGACTCTCTCGGCGGCGGTCTGCATCGATCGGGCGTTGAGTTCCTCGAGGATCCGGGCGGTCGTCGGGAGGTTGCGCCCCCGCGTCATTTGGGATCGGCCCCGGTGGTCCCAGCCTCCGCGGGCAGGTTCGGTCGGGCCGGGCCCCACCGGAGAGCTCCCACCCGGCACAGATAGATGAGCGCGACCAGAAGAAGAACGATGAACAGCGAGATCACCGCGTACCCGGTCCAACCCAGTTCGCGCACCGCCACCGCCCAGCTGAAGATGAACACCGCCTCCAGATCGAAGATCACAAAGAGCATGGCCATCAGATAGAACTGAGAGGTCATCCGCACGCGAGCGGATCCCTCGGAAACGATTCCCGACTCGTAGGGCTCACCGGTCGCGCGATCGTCGTGACGATTCCCGAGAAAGAAGGAGGCTCCGACCATGACGCACACGACGCCGACGACGCTGACGATGTAGACGCCGAGAGGCCAGAGGAAGGAGGCTCCGTTTGCGGTCATGTCGTTCCCTTTTTCCGCGCTTCTCTTGCTGACACTATAGTATTGCTGGTATAGTCATTTCAACAATTTATCAGATGAGGACAGGTGCAAACTGGGGTCGAAAAGACGATTCGTCGGGAAAGCTCACATGCTTTGGAGCAGGCGTCGCACTACCGTGCGCGAGAGCAGCCGGTCCCGCCGCTCGGGTTGCGAACCCAGGATGGCTCAGGAGGTCACGGTGCGGGAGGCTGAGTCAGAATTCAGAGGCCTGGTCATCGCCTGTCGTCACGATCGATCGGCCTGGGCCTCACCCTGTGTTTCGGATCATGAACCCCTGGCGGTCATCGGGAGGTAACCATGCTCGTGGATGCACCAATCGTTCGTGATGTGATGAAGAAACCCAGTCGGACCTTCAGGATGGACCAGTCGATGCCGGAGGCGACCGGTATCGTCGCGCGATCTCCGGTCGCGGCGGTCCCGGTTGTCGATGAGAACGGCGAGGTGGTCGGTCTGCTGACCGAGAAGGACTGTCTCCGAGCCGTGGGAACGTGGTCCTACGAGGGCGTTTCCGGTGGGGTGGTGAAAGACTACATGTCGGATCTCACCGTTCGTCTGACGTCGCAGATGGATCTCCTCTCGGCATCGCTCGCCTTTATCGAATGCAACTTCGCCTGTCTGCCGGTGATCGATGACGATCGGCTGGTCGGGCGTCTGGTGCGCCATGAGCTTCTGACCGCCATTGAACGCTGGGCGACCGAAATCAACAAAGAGCTCACGGATCGTGTGACGGCCACGTCCGCCCACCAGCGGCCATCCGCCATCCCGCACATGCTAAAAGTTGTGGGTTCGGCAACCCGAGAACAGATTTCGCAGATCTTCAAGAAGAACTGAAAGCAATTCGTCGGACGAATTGCGGCGGCGCGTCGAACGCGCCGATTGATCACAGCCCATCCATGTTCGGCTGACTTGAGGTTGGGTTCGTTACGATTGCGCCAATCATCGCTAACGGCCTGAATGTTGAAATCACAGAGCGGTCAACGTTTGCCGTGGCCCCGATTTCCCGCGAGACTCCGTGCGATGGTATGCGATGTATCGGCGCGTCAGACGCGCCGCCAAAATTCGTCCGACGAATTTTATTGCAGTGCTACGATTTCGAGGTTGTGGAGTTTTCGCAGTTCCTCCCCTGGGTGATGGTCGTGGTCGGCATAGTCGGTCTCGGCCAGGGTGCGTCGTGGCTGGTGGATGGGGCCTCGCGCCTCGCGCTGCGCCTCGGGGTCTCGCCCATGGTCGTGGGGCTTGTTGTCGTCGGCTTCGGTACCTCCATGCCCGAGTTTGCGGTCTCGGTTCGGGCAGCTCTCGTCGATTCCGGTGGGTTGAGCGTCGGCAACGCGGTCGGCTCCAACATCATGAATCTGCTCCTCGTACTCGGTGTCGCCGCGATGATCAAACCGATCCACGTCGTCGGTGGCGAGAGGGTGCTCCGCCGGGATCTCATTTTCGGAGTGATCCCCGCCGTCGTGATCATGGCCGCGGCGTGGGATGGTTTCATCGGTCGACCGTCGTCGGTGGCGTTGCTCGCGATCTTCGCCGTCTTCATCGGCCTCGCCCTGCGTCAGGCCCAGACCGAGAACACCGGCAAGACCGTGGTCAGCGGCGGGCCCATGAAACACCTGGGACTCACCCTGATCGGCATCGTCGTGCTCGTGATCGGTTCCGAGATGATGGTCCGGGGCGGGATCGACATCGCACGGAGATTCGGGATCTCTGAGGCGGTGATCGGACTCACGCTGGTCGCCTTCGGTACCTCGCTGCCGGAGCTCGCCACCTCGGTGGCTGCGGCCTTCAAGGGCGAGTCCGAAATCTCCATCGGCAACGTCCTCGGGTCCAACATCTTCAACCTGGGTCTGGTGGTGGGCACCGCCTTCACCATCAACCCGGCGTCGGTACCGGTCTTCGTCATCCGCCAGGACATCCCGTTTCTCGTCCTTGCCACCTTCATCGTAGGCAAGGTCGTGATCCGTGACGGTCGAATCAGTCGGGCGGAAGGCACGATGATGCTGGTGCTGGTCACGGCGTACCTCATCTTTGTCGTTGTTCGCGGCGGGTAGGGGGCCTGGGGTTCGGTGTCGGGTTCCTTAGAACGGAATCCCGAAGCTGAGCCATAGCTGCCCCGGCGATTCTTCGGGTTTTCGATCGAGCTTCCATCCGTACTCGAGGCGGATGGGACCGGCCGGGGTGTCGAGAGAGAATCCGAGCCCGGCGCCCCAGCGGATGTCCCCGAAGCGCACCGAGCTCGGGCTCGCCCAGACGTTGCCGGCATCGACAAAGACATGACCGGAGAAGAGCCACCAGAGCTTGCGGATGTACTCGGCGTTGAAGAGCACGAGGGCGTTGCCGCCGATCGGGTCGCCCTCGAGGTTGATGGTCTCGCCGGGGATGCCGAGATAGTCCCTGCGGAAAGCGCGGTGGGTGTTGGAGCCACCGGCGAAGAAGCGGGTGTTGAGGGGGACCTGGAGGTTGTCCGGCAGATCGCTGGAGGGACCGAGGGGCAGGATGGCCCCGAGCCGGGCGCCGATGGCCCCGCGACCGTTGGCGATGGATCCGTAGAGCGTGGTTCTGGCCCTGAGCTTGAGGAACTCGGCGTTGGCCTGGAAGAGTGGAAAGGCGTAGTCGACGGCGATCTCGCTGTAGGTGCCCCGGGTGGGCACCAGCTGGTTGTCCCTGAAGTCCCATTCGAAGGTGGGTGTGATGGACGAGATCCGGGCCTCTTCCTCCTCGCGGCCGATTTCGCCCCGCACGTTTTCGGGTTGGACGATCTGGTACTCGTAACGCCACCACAACCGGTAGGGACGCTTGTAACGGTCGCCGACATCGATCCACAGACCCTGCCGCCGCTGGGCGTAGGTGGCGAACTCCTCGTAGGTTCGGTAGACGACCAGGTAGGCCGGGAGATCGAGCTTGGGCAGGCGTGGTTCGCGGATTCCGATCTGGTACCGCTGTTCGGTCCCCGAGAGCACGGTTTCAATCGAGAATGCATGGGCGCCGCCGAAGAGATTGAGGTGGTACCAACCCAGGGTTACCCGGAAACGGTCGGTCTCGTTCCAGCCGAGACCCACCAGATAGCTCTTGTGCAGACCCTCTTCGAGCAGGACCACCAAACCGCGGTCGGTGTGTCGCTCCTGACCCGGCATGGGCAGCAGCTCGACCCGTCGGAAAAGGGCGAGCTCATAGAGCCGCTGCTGGGCCTTGAGCATGAGTGATCGGGAGTAGGGTTCGCCCTCGTGGACACCGGATCTCCGGAGGGAGCGCGCAACAACCGATTCTCGAGTGTGGCGGAGACCGGCGATGACGATCTTGCCGATGCGGACGAAGCTCCCGGGTTTGGCGCTGAGGGTGACGTGGGTCTCACCGGGCCGAGATGTGTCGACTTCGGCTTCGACGCGACCGTCGGGATAGCCGCTGTCCGCCAGCAATCCCTCGAGCCGACGCAGCGTCTCCTCGACCTTCCGTGGATCCCAGGGCGTCGCTTCTTCGATGGGTAGCGGCGATCTCTCGAGGGCGGCGACGGTTTCCGCCGGGAGTCCTTCGAGCCTCAGATCGGTGAGGAACCACCGCATCCCCTCGTCGACGGGAAAGACCACACGGACCGAGTCCTCCCCTTCGGCCTCGAGGCGCGGTTCGGCGATCTCGGCTTCGGGAAAGCCGTGGGTTCGGTAGAGGTCGATGAGAGCCCGTCGATCCCGCTCGAGCGAGCTCTTGCTCACATCCTGCCCCCTGAGGCCGCGAACCGCTCCTTTTCGGGTCGTCACCGTCGACAGGAGGAGCTTTTCGGTCAGGCTCCTGGCGCCGGGGAAAGTGACGGAATGGACCTTGCGGACAGTCCCCGGTTCGGCGGTGAGGTGGAGAACGGATTCGGTCGGATCGGTCTCGAGGTGGGCCGATACCTCTGCGAGAAGATAGCCGGATTCCTGAAGGCGCTCGCGAACCCGCTCGGCCAGAGCGTCGGTCTGATGGGGATGGATCTCCTCCTTCTTGGGATCGGGAATGGCGTTGCGGACCGCTTTCGATCCCTCTTCCGGGTACTCGAGCTCCAGCCGATAGAAATCACCGGGGTCCACCGCCAGCTCGAGATCGACGTCATTGCTCTCGCCGACGTGCGTAACCCTGAGAACCTCGGCATCCCAGTAGCCGGCCTCCTTGAGATCCTCCTCGACCTGCTGCCGTATCTTCTCCTCGAATCGCACCGTGAGCTTCTTGCCTGGTTTGATCTTGGGAGTGGCAGCGGCCTCGATCTCGGGATTGTCGATGCCGGTCAGTGTGACAGCGTTGACTGTCATGGGCAGGCCGAGCTCGGCGGTGATCGAGACGCTCACCGAGTTGGTGTCACGCCGATAGTCGAGATAAACGTCGACCTGAGGGTTGGGGTAACCCCGTTCGCGCAGCTTGCGAACGATCCGCTTTTCGCCGGCCTCGATGCTCGTCAAGGACACCACGTCGCCCAACCCGACATCGAGCCATTTTTCGATCCGTTTGCGCAGGACACGATTCCCGACCTCGACATGGATCCGGGAGACCGTCGGTTTAACGCTGATCCGAACCAGGATGTCGAGCCCATCCGGGGTCTCTGCGGATTCGATTTTGACCCACTCGGCGTCGGTGGAGGCATACATGGAGAGGATCGCGTCCCGAAGGAGCTTTCGGTCGAGGGTCCCGCCGATCTCGAGACCGAGGACCTCGAGGGTGGCTTCGGGGTTCACCGGCCCGTCGCTCTCCACATCGAGTCGTGCGATGGTCGTGCGATCGATGTTGGCGGAAGCGGGCAGTGCGGCGGTCACGATCAGGAAGGCGGCGAGAAAGACCGGTGTCGAACGTCCGCCGAAAACATCGGTGGCGAAGGTGACCACGTCGGCCCTCAGTACGGCCGTCGCATCTTGATGTCGAGACCGTACGAACCGTCGAGATCGCGGCTCGCTTCGAGAAAGATCCCGGGGGCGAGGTACCAGCGGCTGACGATGACCTCTGCGCGTTCGGCCGACAGATTCGACTGCAGGGTCACGGTCCAATTCGGTGCCAGCTGCTGGACCACT
>Ga0316198_10001190_pt1 | contig 15132 bp, 15 predicted proteins | sample OudBieAanoxic_MG_FD_204935 | JGI IMG/M metagenome (GOLD analysis project Ga0316198, IMG submission 204935) | Coastal sediment microbial communities from Oude Bieten Haven, Netherlands - site A anoxic | ecosystem: Environmental > Aquatic > Marine > Coastal > Sediment | place: Netherlands...
ATACTTTTTTGCGTCTGCCCGGCTTTTGGTCCAGACAATACTGCGAAATGTACCATCTTTCATATACTCAGGGGTATCAGAGAGTCCGATGATGGAAGAACATACCGCCGACATAAAATCTCCGAGATCAGCCCCCACGGTCCAGTCGAAATTCCTGACGAGGTTAATCATTTGACAAAGGGTGGACTTGTTTTTTACCCTGCGAACGAAGGGAATTTCATAAAGTGCTTTTTTGTCTTCCAAAAGCTTGAAGGCTACCGGAAAAGACTTAAGTCTCATCAAGCGCTCTATTCTTCGAACCGGCTGCTCCCAGTCGCGGGTTGTGTTCATTTGTCTCTCCTTTAAACCGGCATGCTCGTCAATCCTTAAAGAAACCTTAAACCAATCGTCTGCAAGCGACTGGCAAATCTTTCGATTTTTACTATATTGGGCGATACCGGATCAATTGTCAATTAGTTGATATGATAAATATTCTGGATATAGTAGTTTTAGTTATGAGTATATACCCATAAAAACACTATGTTCTACCGGAGAGGTTGTCAAGCATTTTATTCAGAGCAGTCTATTTCTTTTTCTGTTGATACGATGACGGGAAAATGGCATAGAAGGTTGCTGGATGCTCGATACTGGATGCTCGATACTCGCAAGCATAAAATAAATGGTATTGGGTCGAATTCAAGAAGATAGTCACGTTATCGTTATTGCCTAATCATATAAAAATGGCGAGGTAGAACTATGGTGGATATCAGCCAGCTGGTTAGTGAGTACAAAGAGGTGGTCATTAATTCGCGTCGCGAATTGCATCGCATTCCGGAAATAGGCTATACGGAAGAAAAAACCTCCGCCTATGTGGCGAACTACTTAAGACGGGAAGGGCTGGAGGTTCAGACCGGAATTGCGCAGTTTGGGGTGGTAGGGCTGCTGGAAACCGGGAGATCCGGGCCGACCCTGATGATCCGTGCGGATATGGATGCCCTTTTGCTCACGGAAGAAACCGGTTTGGAGTTTGCCTCCACCCATGATGGGGTGATGCATGCCTGCGGGCATGATGCGCACATGGCGATGGGCTTGGGAGCCGCAACCGTTCTCACCCGAATCAAGGAGGACCTTACAGGGACGATTAAATTTGTCTTTCAGCCGGCCGAAGAAGGACCCGGCGGCGCCAAACCCATGATTGATGCGGGGGTAATGGAAAACCCCAAAGTGGATTATGCCATTGGCTGTCATGTATGGCCTGAAATTCCCGAAGGAACCATAGGGGTGCGATCCGGACCTTTCCTGGCGGCTATGGATCGGTTTGATCTTAAAATCATTGGCCAAGGCGGACATGGTGCCATGCCGCACATGTGTATTGATGCCCTCGAGGTGGGCACCCAGGTGGTCAACGCACTGCAGCGAATCTCCAGTCGGCACATGCATCCCCTGGAGGCCACCGTGGTAACCGTCGGCAGCTTTCATGCCGGTACCACGTTCAATATAATCCCCGGGGAAGCCGAAATGTGCGGGACCACCCGAACCTTTAATCTGGATATCTGGGATTCCTGGGAGCAGCGCCTTGAGAAAGTTATTCGCGGAGTCTGTGAATCCATGGGGGCTGATTTTGAGTTGAAATTTTCAAAAGGCTATCCCCCCACCATTAATGATGACGACATCTCCGAAGTCGTGCGTCACTGCGCAGCAGAAGTCGTTGGGCCGGAAAAGGTGGTTGAACCTGCGCAGACCATGGGCGGCGAAGATATGTCATATTTTTTGCAGCGGGCCAAGGGTTGTTTTTTTGCCCTCGGGGCAGGGCGTGAAGGCTATGCACCGGTTCACAATCCCAAGTTTATGTTCAATGAAGATATTCTGCTGCTGGGGGTGGAAACCCATTGCCGGGTAGCTCTGGAGCTATTAGGTTCAAGGGTTGCGGGTTAACATCATGGTAGAGACCTGATTACCAGTTTTGAAGAGATAAGATTTAAATATCGATCCCTTTTAGGATGTCTTGGTATCGCGGCTGAAATGGAAGCAAATTTCATATGTTTCAAGCAAACTAACCTTGAACGGTGAACCCTGAACCTTAGAAGCCATAATATGAAGAAAGGAACGGTAAAATGAAGATCAATGCCAATGGAATCGATATCAATTATGAGTTTACGGGTAAAAAAGGTGCGCCGGTGGTGATGCTCAGCCATTCTTTAGCCTGCAGCCTGGTGATGTGGCAGCCACAGATGGCGGTGCTGGAATCCGCTTTTCAGGTGTTGCGCTTTGATACCCGCGGGCACGGTGACAGCGATGCGCCGGAAGGAGCCTATTCCCTTGAGCAACTGACTGCGGATGCCGCAGGCCTGCTGGATGCGCTGAACATCGAAACGGTGCACTTTGTGGGGCTTTCCATGGGCGGCATGATCGGTCAATGCCTGGCCCTGGATTACACCGACCGCTTAAAAAGTCTGGCCCTGTGCGACACAGCGGCCGTCATGCCGCAGGAAACCCATCCCATCTGGCAGCAGCGCATCGATGCAGCAGGTCAAAAAGGGATGGCGGGCCAGGTGGACGAAACCCTGGAGCGCTGGTTTCGACCCGAGTACCTGCAACTGAATCCTCCCGTAGTCGAAATGATCCGTGACCAGATCCTGGCCACTCCGCTGGCAGGCTATGTGGGCTGCTGTGAAGCCATTCGCAGGCTGAATTACCTTGAGCGGCTTTCAGAGATCGAGCTGTCGACCCTGATTATGGTTGGCGAAGAAGACCCCGGTACCCCGGTAGCGGCCTCTGAAGCCATGCATGCGCGTATATCAGGTTCTAAGCTGGTCGTTCTGCCTGCTGCCAGGCACCTGTCCAACATCGAGCAGGCCGATGCCTTTAACAAAGCGTTGATGGAATTTTTGAACCAGTATTGAGTGATATTTGTCATCTGTCATTTTTTGTGTTTCATAAAGCCTGGGGATTGTCATCTTAGATGGCTGGGAAGCCAGGAGACCGGAGGGTTAGGAAGCCGAAGGACCACAGAATATTTTGCGCCCTGGCTTCCAAGCTTTTCAGCCTCCCAGTCCCAAGGAAACCAAACTACTTCTTGACAAAACCAAAGCATTATTCTATTTTAGGGTCACATAAGCTTCTCGAATGAAATCTGATTTCACATCTGAAACGGATTCTTCCCACGTATCTTTGCGATTGCGGATCTGAGTTCATCCCCTTACTGGTATCATCATCGTAACACGCATGCTGAACAGGCATCTAGTGCGTCCACCCATTGTTGACCGGAGAAAGACATGATCGGTATTGGAGTTCCTGAAGTTCGTTTGGTGTCATTTCTAGTTTTTTACGATCCTATTTGAACATCCAAAAGAAAGGAGAAAAGTCATGGAAAAACAAGTCATCAATTATGAGACCATGCTTAAGGTTGCAATGGCAATCTCTCACTCCAAAGATCCGGAAGAAGTTGCTTTAATGACGGTAGAAAGCATTAAAACAGCTTTGAATGTCAAGGGTTGTTCTCTGTTTCTGTTCAATAAAAAAACAAATGAGCTGGAGCTGGCCACTTCATTTGGCTTGAGCGATGAGTACCTTAATAAAGGCCCTGTGAGTGCATTGCACTCGATTGCCGAATCGTTGGAAGATGGACCAGTGGCAATTTATGATGTTATGGATGATCCTAGAATCCAATATCCTAAAGAAGCTCAGAAAGAAGGAATCTCTTCCATTCTCTCGATACCCATCGTTTTTGGAGGCAATGTATTGGGGGCTGTGCGCGTTTATACATCTGAGCCCTGGGAATTCACGATGGATGATGTGAATTTTGTTCAGGCGCTGGCCCAAATAGCTGGTGGTGCTATCAATATGGCGAGATATACTAAAGGATTAAAAAGCAGCATTGAAGTCTTGAAAACGATGAAGGAAGTTCAGGCCCATCGCTCAACAAGAAGGACTCCTTATGAGGGAGTTCCCACAAGTGTTTCTTCGAGTCAATTTGCTGAGCACGAATAACCAAGAAAAATTCAATTTGGATTTATTTAACCAGGAGATGATTCACCGCATTGCTGAAAGCGCCAGAGTCAGTAGACAGGTCCTCGAAACCCTGGACGAAAAGGGATTGAACGTATTGGAAAATTGGATCGCCTCGCTGGTGGACTCCACACATCTCTGGCCTGATCAATACGGATACGGTAAGGGTTGAAAATGCCGTTGAAGCGATCGGATCGGCGGCAGGCTTATAACCGGGCGGCTGTATTTCTCAACTTTTGGCACCACTAAAGATCCGTGATCTATGAATGGTGTCCACAAAAATAGTAAATTTGTGATTTTGGCAAGATTTCACAGGTTTTGAAGTTGTCTATTTCTTATAGATTAGTTCTGCTAAACTGAATCGATTTTGCGCTTCGATAATCCCTTCGTTTTTCGTTTGATTTGGCTGGCAAATTATTAAATAATTTGTTACTAAAAACCTCTTTAAGTTGTCCATCCCACAATTCTGACCACTTGCACACTCCGAAAGGAAACCTCAAATGGCTGGATTTAAATTTTCCAATATCCAACGGGAAATGGAAGTTTACGGTTACGATGCCGTTGTCAAAAGCCACTGCAGGATGTGCCACGGGGGTTGCGGGGTTCTGGTTTACACCAAAAATGGCAGAGTAACCAAAATTGCCGGTGATCCGGACTGCCCCATCAACCACGGCACGGTGTGCAGCAAAGGCCTGGCCTCCGCCCAGCTCGCCTATCACCCTGACCGGCTGACCCATCCGGTGCGCAGGATCGGCCCCAAAGGCAGTGGCAAATGGGAGCGTATTTCCTGGGATGACGCCCTGGATACCATCGCCGAGCGTATGCTGGATTACAAGGCGCGGCTGGGTGCGGAATCCATCGTGTTAGGCTACGGCACCGGCCGGGAAAATGAGGCGGTGATTTACCGCTTTGCCAATCTGTTGGGCTCCCCCAACGTTTTGACGGCCGGTCATTTCTGCTACGGACCCCGGATTGCCACCAGCATCATCACCTGCGGATCCAATCCCATTGTGGATTACGAAAACCACCCCAAGTGCATTATGGTGTGGGGCAATAATCTGGTGATCAGCAACCCGGATTGTTACAAAGGCGAACCCTTTTCCGTGAGTCTCAACAAGGGTGCCAAACTCATCGCCGTCGATCCCCGGCTTACCCGCATAGCCGCCCGGGCTGATATCTGGCTTCAGCTGCGCCCGGGTACCGACACCGCTCTGGCTCTGGGTATGCTCAATGTGATTGTCAATGAAGAACTTTACAACAAAGATTTCATAAAAAATCACGTCTACGGGTGGGAGCCGTTTGTCAAGCGGGTTAATGATTATCCACTTGAAAAGGTTGAGGAAATCACCCGGGTACCCCGGGATAATATCAAAGAGGCCGCGCGTCTGTTTGCCACGACCCAACCGGCGGCGATCCAGTGGGGAGTTGCCATTGAGCAACAGGCAACCTGTGCCGACAATAATCGGGCCCTGATGGCCCTGATGGGCATTACCGGTAATATAGATACGGCCGGTGGACAGGTTTTATTCAATCCGCCCAAAATCAGAAATGTCGGGCAGTTCGGCGCCCACCGGATGCTGCCCCATGAGCAGGCGGAAAAACGCCTGGGAGGTGAACGCTTTCGCCTGGCGGGCAATTTTGCCATTATCAATCCCAAATGCGTCTGGGATGCGATCATTGAAGAAAAACCCTATGCGGTCAAGATGCTTTTTTTTATCAGTTCCAACCCTTTGATGACCCGGGCCAATGCCAGGGAGGTTTACCGCGCTCTTGAAAAAGTGGCGTTTATGGCTGTGGCCGACTTTTTCATAACCCCGACCGCCGAAATGGCCGACATCGTGCTACCGGCCGCAACCTGGCTGGAGATGGACTACATCGGAGATTTCTGGAAGCGCCACGGCTACCTATTACCCCGTCGCAAGGTCGTCCAGGTCGGCGAATGCCGATCCGACCATGAAATGCTCAACGATCTGGCTCACCGGGTTGGTCAGGGGGAGCACTGGTGGGATGATTTTGAAGGCGGCCTGGACCATATCCTGGAACCCATGGAGATCACCTGGCAGGAATTTAAGAAAATGGAGTTTATGCGCGGGGAGGTTACCTATCAAAAATATAAAGAAAGAGGATTTTCCACCCCGACCAAGAAGTTCGAGCTTTATTCAACCTTGCTTGAAAACTGGGGCTACGACCCTTTGCCCCAGTACCGGGAACCGCCGGAAAGCCCTGTCAGTACGCCTGATTTACATAAGCAGTATCCCTATATCCTGATCACCGGTGCGCGTTCGCCCGGGTTTTTTCACACGGAAAACCGCCAGGTGCCCTGGCTGAGGGAACTTCACCGTGACCCGGTGATAGAGATCCATCCCGATACGGCTGCCAAGGAGGGCATTAAAGAAGGCGATTGGGTCATTATCGAATCGGTCCGGGGAAAAATTCGGCAGCGCGCCAGGATTTTTGCCGGCATCCACCCTGATGTTGTGGGTGCCCAACATGGCTGGTGGTTCCCGGAAAAAAAGGACCCCGGTCATGGCTGGGATGAATCCAATGTCAATATCCTGACCGATAACGACTATGAAACCTGCGACCCGGCCATGGGGGCGACCAGTGTCAGAACTCTTTTATGTAACATTTATCCTGAACAGAAATAGATTATGAAAAAATTTGAGATAAGAATAGACAACCAACTATGCTGGGGCTGCAAGACCTGCGAGGTGGCCTGCAAGCAGGAAAATCAGGCTGCCGACGGGGTCAAACTAATTTTCGTTGAAGAGGATGGTCCCCGGCTGGTTGATGATAAACTCGAATATGTTTTTCAGGTGAACCTGTGCCGACATTGCGATGATCCCCCCTGTGCGGACGTATGCCCGGAGGAAGCGATCCACAAGCGGAATGACGGCATGGTCGTCATGGATTACGACTTGTGTACCGGTTGTCAGGCGTGTGTCGATGCCTGTCCCTACGATTCCATCTCCTATGACCATGACCAAAACATCGCCAATAAGTGTAACCTCTGCCACCACCGGATTGATCAGGGGCTCATCCCGGCCTGTGCCGACAATGTCTGTCTGGCACATTGCATCCATTTTATTACTCAGCATTAGCTTTTATCTTTTCCCAGATCAAACAGATAAGGCTGACTGAGAGTTAATATGCAACTGTCTTTTCCAAGGAATAATTCAAGCAGAATTTCCTCGCTTTTGCCCGGGCTTTATATTCTGGCCGCAGCCCTTGTGGTTGTGGTGACAGCGCTTTTTGCGGCTGTTCACAGCCCTTTAGGACAGGAGATATCTGCCGGCGAAAGCCCTGGTTTTGACTGGACACGTGCCAATATCATACCCTTTATCGGATTTATTCTGGTCTACTGGATTCGGATTGGGAGTATAAATTAAGATACCTCTATCCGCCTGTGTTGTCCGGAGTGGCCACTGTTTGGTTTGGCATCGGGTTGATGCTCATCTTACTTGGCTTCCGATGGTTGCAGGTTAGAAAAAATGATTGGCAGAGTTTATACAGAGTTTTCAATTTATTAACCTTTTTTTCTATAGTCGCTGGGTTTACCGCTTTTCTGCTAGTGACGTTATACTATGCGATACCCTGGCAAATAAACAATCTGCATTTAAAATACACTTTCTGGCAACTGGAGAAGACCCATCCGTCATTTCTGCCCGAAAACTTCAATTTGTTGGTCATAGTGGTGGATGCTCTGCGAGGTGATGCCTTTCACTCCGCCGGTTACCACCGTAACCTGACGCCTTTTCTGGATCGCTGGGCCAGGGAAGAAGCAGTGTCTTTTCGCCGGGCTTACAGCCAGGGGGGCGGATCTTTTGCCGCTTTTCCTTTTCTGGTAGCCGGCCGTGGCCGATTTGATCTCTACGGACCAGGATTATACCAGCAAAATTTGTATTTCAAAGTTGCGCAGGCAGAGAGAATTCAGCATTATATGGTGATGAAGGAATTCGGCCCGCGGGACATCTATCCACCGGATCTTCCTGTTACCGAGCTTGCCATTCCCCGTGCGGTCGGCGACCGACGGTCAGCAACGGCAGACGAGGTGTTTGATTCTGCGCGTAAGGCAATCCATGTGCTGCCGCCCGATGAGCGATTTTTATGTTTCTTGACGCTGATGGACGTTCACAATGATCTATGGAAAAAAAAAGATGGGATCAACTTTGGCGACAGATCGAGGGATGTGTATGACAACAATTTGTCGTATATTGACAGAGCCTTTAGTCGATTCATATCCTGGCTCAAAGAAGAAGAAGTTTATGATCGTACCGTCATTTTGTTCACCTCCGATCACGGAGAGCAATTCTGGGAGCACGGAGCCAGCCTCCACGGGCATACCCTATACGAAGAAGAAATTCGAATTCCGCTGATTCTTGTTTCCCAGGGTATTCGAAGGAGGTTTGAAGATGTGCCGGTTATCGCGGCCGACATGGCTCCGACCATTGCCGATCTGGCAGGTTATTCTATTGATCCGCCCTATGATGATTCCCACATGGGGATTTCACTTGTGCCCCTGATCCGTGGCAATGAGAGGGAGCGCTATCTTAATCGGGATGTCGTTGGAAGGGCGTCATTTAAGCACCGCTATTTTTTGTACCGGAACTGGGAGTGGAAACTGGTCTTCCTTGCGGAGCTGGATTTGTTGCAGCTATTTAATGTGGTGACCGACCCTGATGAGAAGACCAACTTGCTGGAGGAAAAACCGGCTTTAGCCACAGAGCTGGAACAGGAGTTGCTTGAATACCTTAAAACTGTGGAAGGCAAAACCCATCGTTCGATATTTTCCAGAGAATAAAAACAAGTATTAAGAATGAGAATTAAAAACTATGGATCTTACGCCAGACTGCCGATGTGACCCTATCCGGGCTTCGGTTTAAAAGATCGATAATTAGCTTGCTTTCGGGTTAAAGAAGAGCTATGATCTATGAATTCAATTAAGTCCTGGCTTACAATATCAGGACGGTTTCTTTCTGAAGGAACAATCCATTTGTCAAAGTGGCATCCTCCAGTTTGCAGCGTTGAAAATTTTTATGAAAGGAGGATGTTGTTATGACTAATGGAACTGTTAAGTGGTTTAATGACCGCAAAGGGTTCGGGTTTATCGAACAGGAAGACGGACCGGATGTCTTTGTTCATCATTCAGCAATCAACTCAAGCGGTTTTAAATCCCTCAATGAAGGCGACCGGGTATCCTTTGACATCGAGCAAGGCCAAAAAGGTCCTGCCGCTGCAAATGTCACTGTGATTTAACTTCCTATTTCCAAGAAAATGCGGGCATTCCTTCCAATCGTGAAGGAGTGCCCTTTATTTTTATTACTATCAAGAGTAACAGCCAAGGAGGTGACCAATTGGCAAAAGCAAAATATTCATTTAAAAAGCATCAGAAAGAATTAGCAAGGAAGCAAAAGAAAGAGCAAAAAAGACAACGTAAACTGGATAAGGACATAGTAAAGATAGACGAAGAGAATCCAGATCGACCTCAGGATGAGATCGAGAATCCACAGGTATAGGGGGACGGAATTATTTTTACCCTATCTGACAGGAAAAAGGGAAAAATGATGTTTCAAGTTTTACCGGGAGCAGTTCGGGGTAGTTTGTCACTTGGTTTATATTTTTTGAACACAGTATTCTGGTGCATACCTTTGTTTGTGTTAGCAGCCGTCAAGGCCGCGGTTCCCTTGGAATCTTGGAGGCGAAGATGCAGTCGAATCCTAAATGCGATTGCTGAAAATTGGATTTGGGTGAACAACCAGAACCAGAGCCTGGTGGTCGGCAACACCCGATGGGATGTTGAAGGTTTGGAGACTCTGGAACGGTCTGAATGGTATTTGGTTCTGGCCAATCACCAATCCTGGGTGGATATCCTGGTGCTTCAGAGGATATTTCATCGGAAAATCCCTTTTTTGAAGTTTTTTATTAAAAAAGAGCTAATCTGGTTTCCGTTTCTGGGTCAGGCATGGTGGGCGATGGATTTTCCGTTTGTAAAAAGATACACGAAAAACTATCTCAAAAAAAAGCCTCACTTAAAAGGTAAAGATATAGAGATAACGCGCAAAGCTTGTGAGAAGTTTAAAAAAATTCCGATCTCTATTATGAATTTTGTGGAAGGCACCCGTTTCACAAATGAGAAGCATTGCAGACAGCAGTCACCCTATGCTCATCTACTCAGGCCAAAGGCCGGCGGTATTGCTTTCGTGCTCGGTTCCATGGGAAAACAAATCCACAGGGTGCTGGATGTCACCATTGTGTATCCTGACGGCGTATCAAGCTTTGGGGCGTTTATCTGTGGTAAAATCCGGAAGATTAAAGTGAGCGTACGGTCATTGCCGGTAAGCCCGGAACTGATGGGTGATTATGTCAATGACGGCCAGTTTCGGATAGGGTTGCAGCGATGGTTGAATAATGTCTGGGCGGAGAAAAGCCGCCGTATCGAAGAGGTGATGACTTCATAACCTATGGTGTTGTTACCTTAGGCATTTATACGCATAAAAATATATAGCTATGTCCATATAGAATGATAAACATAGATAAAGATAAAAAGCAGGAGATTCACACCCGCCGGATTGAAATCGCCACCTATGAAGGAGGCTCTGATTCAATTTTTGTTGAAGGTGTTTTGACAGATGAGCGTCTGGTAAACTCATTTCGTCCCACCGGAGAGAGGTATCCGCCGGGGATGGTTCATCATATGATCATCCGGTTGAAAATCCAGGGTCCAAAACTCGTCATCGAGGATATTGATGTCGAGATGCCAACGGTTCCAAGGCAGGAGTGCCTGGAAACCCTTGAGTCACTCCTGCCCATCAAGGGAATACCGATTGTTTCCGGCTTTACCGGCAGGGTCAAGGATCTTGTAGGTGGAATCAAAGGGTGTGCCCATCTTGGGGCACTACTCACGGCCATGGCGCCTGCCGCGGTTCAGGGGGCATGGGTTGCAATGACTCGTAAGCCGAGAGAGCCGGCGACCTATCTGCCAGGGGCCGTAGAGAGAATAAAAAACACCTGCCGGGTCTGGCGTTCGGGCGGCCCTATGATGAAAGATATTCAAAAATAAGGTTTTTCCATAGCAGGAAACTACCCATTTCTTTAATGCGCTTGTCCGAACTCTCCACGTTGCTGCTAAAAGACAACTGTGGGAGCGGCTTTCAGCCGCAAATTAAAACGATGGCGGCTGAAAGCCGCTCCCATAAAATCCAATACCCCTCGTTCTTTCCAGATAACCGGGTTCTTTAATTTTTCTGTTTGAAAACAGCAAAACGTTGGGTTATGCTTTCCAGGCGCGACAGATATTTAAACGTAATTTCCCCCGCCCATCTTGTATCAGATGATTGATTCTTATGTTTAGCATAGAAGTCGATCAGGTCCTCAAATGTATCCAGATCGTTCCAACCGGGAAGCAATTTCGTCCTGATACCATGCTTGGCTGCTCTTTCCATGGTGATGCTTAGCACTGCCGGGGTGCTCCAGGGGATGTCCTGGAATAACTCCGGATGCGGTCGACGCATGCCGACTAAATAATAGCCGCCGTCATCGCACGGTCCGAAAACAGCATCAACCCGTTCCGACATAAGGGTTTGAAAGGATTGCTTGACTATAGACACCGATAAATCCGGGGTATCACTGTCAATAACGGAGATGGCATCGTAACCCTGGCCAAACTTTGCGAGAAAAATGTTGTTTAATCGTTGACCCAAATCTTCACCCTTTTGGGCAAAGAGTTTGAATCCGTTGCGGGTAATGCGGGCAAACGTGTCATCGGCATCGGCCGGTGTAAATGCGACGGCCAGATCAATTCCAATAAGTTTGCCAATCTCTTTCATTCTGTCCTGCAGGAAGCATCGGTACAGAGCGGCAGCTTCTTCGGGTGAAAAATGAGGAATCAGGCGGGTTTTGACCTCACCCGGCACCGGCGCTTTGGCAACTACCACTAGAAGCATTTTTGCATGCTTTTGATCCATCATAGACTCCATTGAACCCCGCATCCCCGGCAGCTTTTGGGCGGTGTTCCCGTTTGGTGGCGCTGTCTGAAGTTCTCATATTTTGGGCCCTGCCAGATTTTCTCCAGCGAGTTTTTAAAAACGTTTCCCAGGATAATGGCATTATAGTCAACGGTCGAGAAAGGTGAAATGCAACAGGGCAGCACGTTGCCGTTGGCGGTTATGTACATGAGGGTAAACGGTCGATAGCACCTGGCCCATGGCCATCCGGCTTCTGTCTCCCCCTGCAGGCTTTCAAGCGGTTCTGACCGTCCGGAGGCAGTAAAGCGGATACCCATCCTTACTGCCATCTCCTGGCTTTTCCGGATTACTTCCGATGAGCTGTCTGCTGAATCCTGAAGGGTTTGGGTGGACCGGGCGATTCCATATCCGTTGTCATCCTGGAAATATACCAGGCGCTGGAGATATACTTCCTCGATTCCAAGCTCGGCGGCGAGCGCTATAACTCCGGGGAGCTCGGCAATGTTATCCCGGGTGCCTAAAAACCAAAGGGACAGTTTTGGAGAAGCAACCTGCAGTCGTTTTTGAAGTAATCGAAAAGATTTTAGATTTTTGATAATGTGCGCAAATTTATTGCTGTTGCGAATGAATTCATATCCCCGGGAGGACGCGGCATCCAGCGATATTCGCAATTCGTCCAACCCGGCGGTGATGAGGTCTTGCTGTTGCGGGCGGTCGAGAAGGATGCCATTGGAATTAAACAGTACATACACTTTCCGTCCTTTAAGGTGCCGGATAATTGCGAAAAGCTCATTGTTTAAAAGCGGCTCTCCTATGCCATGCAGGTAGACCTGTTCCAGATCAGGTAGTTGATCTGTAATCCTTTTTATTTCTTCCAGGGAAATATCTCGATCCGGCTCCCAACTCCCCCGGTATAAAATACATCCCCTGCATTTGAGGTTGCACCGATTTGTCGTTTCAATATAAAGAGTTTTCGGAAGTTTCAAATTTCGTTCAATTTCAGACATAATTCTACAGAAATTTCCCTATTCTTAAAATTCCGAAATCCGAGATCCGAAATCCGAAATTTTTATCTTTTGCTTCTGATACTCTTTTTGGCATTTACTATGATCTCTTTGTAATCAGGCTAGATAGATGTCGCGCCCCTGACGATTGTGGTGCAAATGCTCCCAGTTCGCAAAGGCTTGCCGGCGGATGACCACCGCCCTTTCAGATGAATTTGTTTCCCCTGATAAATCGGGCAGTATTCATCCGGTTCTTCAAACCGGCTGCGCAGCTGGCGTCGGGCAGTGCACCCGCCCCCGCAATTTTGGACATGCTCACAGCTCAGACAAAATTTTGGTGTCTGATGGGATTGTTGAAAAAGTGGGGTATCAAAAATAGCTTCTTTCTTTATCATCAGGTCATCAATGCTGAGATCCGACTCAGGCCAGTAAACGCAGGACTTTAACTTTCTATCCGGGGTAACCCGCATGCTCCGACCCCCGCAGGGGGTACCCTTTAAACCGTTGGCTCCCAGAAAGGTATTCACCAGCGGCTCGGTTACGGAAATGATTTCACTCTGATCAAACAGAATTTGGTATGCCTCCCAGTAATGCTCAAAGTCCGGCATGAACTCTTCGGTGTACATGGGCTGGTAGGTGTTAACGCGAAAATTGGAGCCGAATGATGCAGCCAGCCGGGCAATACTTCCCAGATCCGTATAGTTCAGATTCATCAGGACCGCCAGAATGGAGACCCGGATGCCAAGCCGTCGGCAGCGCTCGATGCCCGCCATAACTGTTTGCCAGTTGCCCTCGCCGCGGAACCTGTCCTGTCGGCGTTGATCCGGAAAATCCACTGAAAATTCCACATCTTCGAAATACTTGAGTTCTTCATCCGGAGTGATCGACAGGGTATAACCATTGGAAGCCAGGGTCATTTTAATATTGCGGTGGTGAAGGTAGTCCAAGATTTGGAAATAGTCCGGATTTAATCCGTTTTCACCGGTACCAAAACCGATGGAGCTGATTTCCAGACTTTCGCATACTTTCTGGACATCCGCCAATGTCAGATCGTAAATATGATTTTGATCACGGTAGCAGTGAGCACAGTGCAAATTACAGTTGCTTGTTAAGCCAATTCCCAGGGAAATCATGTGTTAACTCCCAGCCCAGATAAGGGCGAAAAAACAAATTACCAATATTGCCCAATGACAAGTAATACACATCTCAAACCGAGCCTGTGATATTGCACACACATCACTTAAACTTTAGTAAAGAGGTACTTGATCGGCACCAAAAACATATAGTACGTGGCCAGAATCGTGCCGCGAATGGTTCCTGTTACCTTGGATTCACCAATGCGTTTGCGATAGTTAATCGGTACACTTTGAATTCTCAATCCCTTGCGGGCGGCTTTGACCACCATTTCCACCGGCCAGCCATAGGTCATCTGTTCCATGTTTAGACCGCATAAAGTCTGCGCTTTGATGGCGCGAAACGATCCAATATCGGTTATATTTACACCATAAAAAAGTCGCAGCAAATACACGATAAAGCGGTTTCCGAGACGGCCGTGAAGTGGCATGGCCCCTTTATCCAGGACGCCTTTGATACGGCTGCCGATCACCAGATCCGCCTGATTATCCATGACAGGGCCGGCGATAGCCTGCAGCTGCTCCGGATCATCGCTGCGGTCACCATCCAGAAATACGATGACATCAGTCCCCGCAGCGGCCTTTGCTCCGGCCAGACAGGCTGATCCGTAGCCGCGCCGTGATTCCCGGATGACCCGCGCGCCGGCTGAAGACGCCCGGTTGGCCGTCTCATCAGTGGACCCGTTGTCGACGACGATGATTTCGTGAACCCGCTCAGCGGGCACGGCGTTGACCACTTCTCCAATGGCCTGCTCTTCATTGAGGGTTGGTATGACAACGGATATTTTCATGCTGGATACTCGATTCTGGATGCTCGATGCCGCAGGCCCGATACTAAAATGTTAATGGCGCACGGCTCAGGTCTCAAGGCAAGATTAATAAGACAATTTCCCTATTTAAATCCGAAATCTCAAATCCCAAATCCCAAATCCAAAATCAAAAGCTTCTGTCATTTAATAGGTTCTTTAGCATTTAGCGCCCAATCATAGTGTAAATATTTGATTTTGGGTTTATTGTCCCAAAAGGCAAGCGTGCTTTCACTAA
>Ga0316198_10001191_pt1 | contig 15128 bp, 18 predicted proteins | sample OudBieAanoxic_MG_FD_204935 | JGI IMG/M metagenome (GOLD analysis project Ga0316198, IMG submission 204935) | Coastal sediment microbial communities from Oude Bieten Haven, Netherlands - site A anoxic | ecosystem: Environmental > Aquatic > Marine > Coastal > Sediment | place: Netherlands...
GCACCTGGTTGCCCTTCACACCCAGCACGGTGACTTCGATCTGTTCGCCCGTGGGGAGTTCGATGATGGTGGTTTCGCCGACTCGGCGGGTAAGTATCAACATGGCGGCCTACTTGCCTTCATGTCGGGTGCTTAGTTCACTGGTGCTTCGTTTATCCGCTGTTGACCTAAGCGAAGGCGAAGACATCCCGGAAACTACATACTCGGTCGCGGAGACCGGCGACCATGGCCGGCGTCCGAAGCTCCCGTCCGAACCGCAAACTGGTATGGCGGCGAATGAAATTGTAATGACAACGTACGAGTTCAAGCTGCCGGTGCAATCTCTTCTCACAACGCGCATGGGTCGGACTGCGTCGATGCAAATAGGCGACCGATTGCCGGATTGTCAAATTGAGTCGCTCGATGTACGCCGTGTTCGCATGCGCCGAATCCTCCGATTCGTCGAGCGCCTTCTCCAGTCGTCGGGTCGTGCCGATAACCGCTCGCCGCTCCACTCGTGTGACGCGGTCTTTCCGCCAAGTCTTGATGACTTGTGCGTAGATGCAAGCAACACCGAGCAGCCGACGGATCACGCGTTCGTAGAACTCGAATCCATCCGTCATAATCAATGGTGTTCCAACAACGTCGCCGCGAAGGAGTGTATCACTGAACAAGGCTTTTGTATTAGCGTAGCTGCGCCGCCCGACGACCGTTGAAGACCACAGTCGTGAACACACTTCCATGCTTGTGAAGACCCAGGTGGGCTTTGCTTTGCAGGGCGAAAACGTTCGCAGCTCGTCGGCTTGAAGCTCGACGAGCGGGATCCCATCAATGTGGCGTTCGTTGAACCGTTGAGCACGCTCTGCTGCTTTGGCCAACCATCGGTCGGCCGTGTGCCAAGCGATACCTTCGACCCGTGCGATCGCGGCGCAGCCCATGCCTTCGACACTCATATGGGCGACCCGCTCGAAGGCAGGCCACGAGCACCCTAGACCGAAGTAGGGAGTGTTCGTACGCGCTGAGAATGTACGTCCGCAGCCGCGACACCGGAACCGTCGGCGTCGACCGCAGCGAACGCGGAAAAATCCATGACGGACAACTTTCGCCGGGCTAACATTACTTTGTATGCACGCTTCGTTTGGACATGATGGGCTGGTCATCGGGCACTCCTCTGGGTTAGATACATGCTAGACTGTACTTAACTCCCTGAGTGCATGTTTGTTTTCGTGACATCTGCAACAGCATACGAACGAAGCACCATGCATTCCAGCAGGAACTAAGCTGTTTTTCGCACTGGTACAATCACAGTCGTCCCCACTCTTCGCTCAATGCCAGGACACCGCAAGAGGTCTACCATGATGTGTTGCCCGCCTGCCATCGTCCTCGATTTGAACCACGCGCGCGATGGCCGCGCAGCGCGCCATGCGCATCTCCGCACGCGCCGGTCGCCGGCCACTGTGGCGCTCGCATTCGCCTTGATGTGCGCTATCATTGGGGCCGGAAGCACCTGCCCATCGTTGATTTGAGACGCGCGGCGTAACCCAAGCGTTTCGGCAAATCTCGGTATCGGCGGCATTCAAGGCGTCGATTGCTTTCGTTGTGCTCCGATGTCCGTCAGGTGGGCATCTTGAAGTATTTGCGCTGTGAAGATGCCGACTACCACAGGCATCGTCCAGTCAATTGCCCTGCAAGCATGGGAGCAAACTTTCGCTGGACCACCACACAGGGATGTGTTGGATCACTTGACACAGTCAAGGTTATCCGACGGTGTTACAAATGCGACTGTTAATCGAATGCTGGAAGTTGTACGGGCGATCCTCAGACGTGCTGAGCGGGAATGGGAATGGCTGGAAAGCGCTCCTCACATCCGAATGATGCCGGAAGCGAAACGCCGTATTCGCTGGCTAACGATAGAGGAAGCGGATCGTTTGTTGTTGGAGCTTCCAGAACATCTGGCACACATGGCGCGATTTACGCTAGCGACCGGTTTAAGAGAAACCAATGTGGTAAAACTTGAATGGTTGCAAGTTGATTTAGATCGCCGCTGTGCATGGATACATGCTGACCAGGCGAAAGCGCGCAAAGCCATCCCAGTGCCACTGAATGATGAAGCTGTAATGGTGTTAAGGTGGCAAGTAGGTAAACATCCCCTTAGGGTGTTTACTTATGCGGGAGAGCCAGTCACTAGAGCCAACAACCATGCCTGGCGCAAAGCACTCATCAGAGCTGGGATAGAAAACTTTCGGTGGCACGATCTGCGGCACACATGGGCTAGCTGGCATGTTCAGCAAGGTACCCCGCTACATGTACTGCAAGAACTGGGCGGCTGGTCCGACTATGAAATGGTACGCCGTTATGCTCATTTATCCGTAGAGCATCTGGCAGAGTATGCAGACAGCCTCTCCAAAAGCCATTTGGTTAGCACAAAATTAGCACAGTCGGAAAATGTGGTAGAAAAAAAGCGGATAGCGTGACGTCTATCCACTTGTTTTTAATATGAACTTTGGCGCGCCCGGAGAGATTCGAACTCCCGACCGCCTGGTTCGTAGGGATACCGCTTAACGCTTCTAACTCCTTGTTCTTTTTCCCTTTTCCCGCCTGAAACTGTCCCATTATTTTTGCTCTAAGCCATTGATTTCATTAGATACGCGAAAAACTATGGGACAGGGCTAACTGGTAAGTACATCGAATTAGACGTGCTATTTCAGCCATCTGGAAAGCACATAGACACCCTATTAGATGTTCCGTTTCATCGGTAGTTGTATATTTTCCCCTAGGTAACGTATCATATCGTTATTATGGCTACACAAACCACACTAGCAGACAAAGTCCTGGACCTGGTCAAGACCAAGGGTGTCCTGCGTCCGCGGGATCTGGACCCCTATGCTATTCCCCGCACTTACCTCAGTCGACTTTGCAATGCCGGTAAACTGCAGCGCATTGCACGAGGACTCTATGTCCTACCGGACAGTAACATCACGGAGAACCATTCACTGGCAGAAGCCTGCAAACGGGTACCCAAAGGTGTTGTCTGCCTGCTTTCCGCCCTGCGTTTTCACGAATTCACCACCCAGGCACCGTTTGAAGTCTGGCTGGCCATTGGTGAAAAGGCTTGGCGACCCCGTATAGACAACCCACCACTGCGTATCGTGCACTTTTCCCAGGCCACGCTCAATGCAGGGATGGAGGCACATCAGATAGAAGGCGTAACCGTACACGTTTATTCACCCGCCAAGACTGTCGCAGATTGTTTCAAATACAGGAACAAGATCGGTCTGGACGTGGCCATTGAAGCACTGCGTGAATGTAGGCGGGATCGGCGCTGTTCAATGGATGACCTATGGCACTTTGCCGCACTCTGCCGCGTGCAAAATGTGATGCGACCGTATCTGGAGTCACTCGCGGCATGAATGATAAAACCGGGAAAAATAAAGCGGCTTCGGTGCGGAATCGTTTATTGTCGCTGGCGCGGGAACGTGGTGAAGATTTCCAATTGGTATTGACGCAATACGGACTGGAACGACTGCTTTATCGTCTGAGCCAATCGGATTATCGAGACCGGTTCATCCTGAAGGGTGCCATGCTGTTTCTATTATGGAATGATCAGCCACACCGTCCGACCCGGGATGTGGATTTTCTGGGTTATGGCGACAACAGTGAAGCGGGGCTACAAACGGTTTTTCGCGCACTTTGTGAACTCTCTATTGACGATGATGGCCTGACGCTAGAGGGCAATACCGTGCGGGTTGAAGCTATTCGCGATGATACCGAGTACGGCGGAATGCGCGTGAAGTTGGTGGGTGACTTAGCCGGAGCGCGGGTGCCGATTCAGGCGGACATCGGATTTGGCGATGCCGTCACACCCGAGGCGAGCGTCATTGATTACCCCACCTTGCTAGACGGTCCCGCACCGCGTTTGAGAGCATACCCCCGGGAAACCGTAGTGGCTGAGAAATACCAGGCACTGGTGAATCTCGGTATCGCCAATACCCGCATGAAAGATTTTTACGATCTATGGATCATTGCCCACGAATTTGGCTTTGATGGCAAAACGCTATCCACAGCGATCCGCAACACCTTCCAACGTCGGCAAACTGCCTTGCCGGAAAACACACCCTCAGGGCTCAGCGCTGCATTCTATGAAGATGTTCAGAAAAATGCGCAATGGAACGCCTTCCTACAAAAAGGCAGGCTTACCACACAAGTGGTTACGCTAAAGGACGTCTGTCTTTTCCTGGAAAGTTTTCTTGGTCCGCCCACGCAGGCAGTACTTCGTGATAACGGCTTCAGCAAAACGTGGGCGCCTGGGGGACTCTGGCGGTAAATAATAATCGCTCGTCGGTCTCTGCCGCCTTTTCTCCGCACTCATATCTCAATCACCATCCCCTCATCAAACTGCTCATTCGGCTCGTCGGGATACCCTCTGGGATTACACAAAACTCGGGTACTCCCGATGAAATAGTCCTTTTGCACGTGGATATGCCCATGAATCCATAAGTTAGCATTGGATTTGGCTACAAAATCATCCAGGTTGGATGCATACGCCGCATTCAACAAATTATCAGGACTGTTATCGGGAAATGATTGGACGCTTGGCGCATGGTGTGTAATCACCACCACTTTCCGCTCGTTCAATTCAGCGAGTTCTTTCGACAACCAAGCCACCGATTGATGATGTATTGCGCCGGAATCTTTGGGGCTAAGCCGACGAAATTGAGGACTTACCCGAATCCTTCGATAATCCGTCATGCGTTGGCTGGCCTCAAAGCCGGCAATTCTTGGGTCGCCATAGAGCTTGAAATCCGTCCAGAGAGTGCAGCCCAGAATTACGGTGTCGTTTAATTCGAGTTTACTATTTTCCAGAATATGTACATTCTCCCCCTCGACCAGCTCGTGCAGCTTATCCAGAAGACGAGGATAGGCTTGCTTGTAAAATTCATGATTACCCAGCACATAGACCACGGGCTTGTTCGGGAATTTTTCCAGTGCCCACTTGACCCCCTTCACTCCAACATGAATATCGCCGGCAAGGACAACCACATCGGCGTCAGTTCCAGGCGGCTCGAATGGCGCAAACTCCACATGTAGGTCACTATAGATCTGTAATTTCACTACCGCGACTTCCTTTAGTCAATCTACGCACCGCTTCAGGCATCAAGCATCCTGGAAAAGAAGCTATTCAGCTGGTCATAAGATCTCTTGTTCTCTCTGATTTCTTTACCCAATTCGGATAAGGTTGCCAGTTCACTCTCGATAAACGCATTCAATACAGGGATGCTGGGCGCGTACTCCGCTTCAAAACCTGCCTTCTTTTTTTTCAGCAGATCGGAAATCTCATCCTTAACTACCTGGTCTTTTAATCCGGCTTCCAACAAAGCCGAAAACTCCATGGGAACCACACCACGATCTTCCGCAATCCAGCGCATGGCCAATAGGGGGCGCAACACATAAAAGTACTTCTTTATGCGTACGCTGGCTTCTTTTAAATAACCACGGTAGTTCGTCGTGGCCATGTTCTCATAATGATGGAAACAGGCCTTCGGGGAATAGTAGTCCGCAACCAGATTCTTATAATCCTCTCTAAAGCTTCCCACACTGCTATACACAATTGGCGAATCTATCCACTCGATAAGGGCTGGATTGGATTTCTTCAAAAGAAGCAAAGACTTTTTCAAATCCCAGCCGTTAACGTCCAAGAGATCGTCGATGGGCTGCTCCACCACGTCCCGGCGCAAGGCATAATCGACGCTCAGGTACCAGTCCCGGTCTCGGATATAGATAAACCGAACGTCGTAGTCGCTGTCTTTGGAAGGAAAACCCCAGGCACGACTCCCGGACTCGCAGGCATACAGGATCTTGATGTCTTCCTTGGCCTCGAGTGCTGCTAAGTTTTCCTTGATTTTATTTTCCATGGACATGGCTTTACTCATAACTATTCATTTGCATGTTTATACCTAACAGATGCCCGGCGGCAATGTAGAGGATTGCCGCCGGACTCTCCCATTTTCATTCTCTAAAAGTAATCATCCCGTTGGCTGCCCTCATAGCGCTTGTGCTTCAGGCAACAGCGCTTGAAATCTCAGGCCAGAACCACAGGGACAGGGGTCATTCCGCCCCAGCTTCTCCTGCAGTTCTTTATCGCCATGAACAAATCGCCGTCCACACTTCACCTGGGTTTCTGATGGATAGCCGTTGCGACGCTTACTCATAGACTCAAAAGGAGTCGCCTCCTTGATATTTGTTTCGTTTACTCACGATACACCTCCTTCATTTATTTACTGCATTGATTAACCTTTTACACACACTACTTGCCGCAGGGTGTGCACCACTTCGACCAGGTCACTTTGGTTATCCATGACCACGTCGATGTCTTTGTAGGCGCCAGGGATTTCATCAATCACCCCTTTGTCCTTACGGCACTCGACCCCTGCCGTTTGCGTTTCCAGATCCATTTCGGTGAACTGCCGCCTGGCCTTACCACGACTCATGCGGCGCCCTGCCCCATGGGAGCAGGAACAAAAGGATTCCGGATTTCCCATTCCACGGACGATGTAGGATTTAGCCCCCATACTACCCGGTATAATTCCCAACTCACCTTCTCCCGCACGTATCGCGCCCTTACGGGTGATATACACATTTTCACCAAAATGATTTTCCATGGACACGTAGTTGTGGTGACAATTTATCGCTTCCTTGGTCACACCGAACTTCGGCAGCTTTTTCTTCAAGGCCTCCACGATCAAACGCATCATCTCACGCCGATTGTCCATGGCGTAATCCTGCGCCCAATGCACAGCATCCACGTAATCATCAAAATGCTCCGCCCCTTCTTTGAAGTAGGCGAGGTCCTTGTCTGGCAAATGATGCACAAACCGCCCCATATCCCGCTGTGCCAGCCGGATATAGTATTGACCAATGATGTTCCCCACCCCGCGACTGCCGGAGTGCAACATAATCCACACATCGTCATTCTCATCCAGACAGATCTCGATGAAATGATTCCCACCACCCAAAGTCCCCAACTGGCGTATCCAGGTCTGAAAGGGCTTTTTCTGCATCTTGAGCAACTTCGGATGCTTTTCCAGCAGCCGATCCAGGCCCACAGATAACCCTCGCACAGTCGAGGCACGCGCCTTATCGGATTTATGCTTATCAAACCCCACCGGGATCGCCGCTTCAATCGCCGAACGCACGGATCGCAGGTTATCGGGCAGTTCATCGGCCTTGATCGACAAGCGCAAGGCGTTCATGCCACAACCGATATCGACCCCCACCGCAGCCGGAATGATAGCCCCTTTGCACGGGATCACCGAGCCCACCGTCGCACCCTTCCCATAGTGCACGTCCGGCATTGCCGCGACATGGCTGTGCACGAAGGGGAACTGGGCGATATTCAACAACTGTTGATAGGCCTCGTGCTCGATGTCATCGGTGTAGATTTTCACCGGCACTTTTCCTTTTGTTATGACTGTCTTGATTGGCATCGTACTATTCCTATCTTATATCCTATTCTATGACACAATGAGTTCTTGAGACTCAGATTCTTCCCGGGCCGCATCCAGATAGGCCAAATGTTTGCGAATATAGCGCATAAACAGCAAGGCCTTATCCTCGGCGAGGAAAGTAGCATCTCCAACATCCGCTAGCGGTACCGGGAAGACAAAGCCGCATTCGGTTTCGTAAAACAGTTCACCTTCGCGGTAGAACCTGAACCGAACCACTTTGTCTTTCACCATCGTCTTGATACTACGCATCACTATGCTCCTTACTATTAAAAAGTATAGAGCCCGGCTACCCGCCGGGCCCTATACCGTCTTACTCCACGGTCGTACGTCCATTTAGTCCGGACGCACATTGATCCGCACCGTGTCGTTCAGCACACCATCCAGGCCACCGAACACGGTGAGCTTGTCCACCTTCTCTGTCACCTTCTCCAGAACTTCCAGTTCCTTCAAACGCATCAGAGTCGGGTTCTCGTCCATGAGCCGCGCGGTGTTCAACAAAGAACGCGCCGCGGCGGTCTCTTCCCGGCGCTTGATCACGTTGGCCTGCGCGGCCTTTTCCGTTTCAACCACCCGGTTGAGGATTTCCTTCATATCACCTGGCAAGATGATGTCCTTCACGCCGACGCTACGCACGTTGATACCGTGTTCCAGCACCTTTTGGTGCACGGTATTGTGGATTTCCTTATCCAATTCACCCTTGTTACCCAACAGGGTATCCAGGGTTCGCGCACCCACAGCCTGGCGCAGGGCAAACTGCAATTCCCGATACAGATGATCCGAGAAGTGCGTCAGATCGCTTCGTGCCTGCACCACATCGGTCACCTTGTAATGGGCCGACAGATTCACACGCAAGGTCACCTTGTCCTTGGTGAGGATCTCCTGCCCCTGGACTTCCATCGCCTGCAGGCGCAGATCCACCTGCTCCACTGTCACCTTGCGGTTGAACTTCCAGTAGGCGTACAGACCCGGCTTCAGGCTCTTAACCAACTCGCCATCCACAATCAGCAAGCCGAGATGGTTATCCGCCACTTCCGCAAAATAGACCGAGTTGATGACATCGGTCGGCAGCGAGTTGGCCCGTGCATGGGCAATCAAACCCACCATGTTGCGCGGCAACGCATAGTCTTCCTTGATATCCAGCACTTCGACCTTTACCTCAACGGGACCCTTCCAGTACAACTTACGGGTTGCCGGACGCTGGATACCGCTGAACTTACCGTTCTTATAGACCAGGCCCACTTGGTACTCACCCAACTCAACCACTTGAAAATACTGCTTGCACAATTCCGCCCGCTCCTTGAGCAGGACATCGGTGTAGGCGTGCTCGAACTCCGGCACCGTCAAGGCATACACCTCGATGTTGATACGACCGAACAGGTCGTAATACCGGTACACACCCGGTTCCAGGATCCTCTTGATAGAACGATCCTTCAGATACAGACCACGCTCATGTTGTGCAATGACCATTCGCTTATAACCCAACATTGCATTTCTCCTTATTCATTCGTTAGTACTTGTTTATGCGTGGCGTTCTCGATCTCGGAACCTTTCTACTGGGTAGCCACACCGATGCTGATTAACATTTCATCTCGCTTATCCTCTTTGTTCACTACAATCTAAAAATGCGGGTTAGCGCCCCACGCCCATGACGCGGGTGACCAGCAACGGCCAAACGATCGCATTCCGGAACCGCTACAAGGTGCACGTCCTGTACTATTTCGCGAAATCCCTTCGCTATCCTCACAACCGCTGCCGTAATGCATCAACCTGCCCGTTGCACGGCCACACAAGGCATCATCAGCGCTGTGAATTGTCGAAGCCAAAACCAACAAACCGCTTTGGCGACAACAGCCACCGGGGCGCTACCCTGGTGTCGGGTGTTACCTACACCCAAAGGGTGGATTTGAACCACAGGCTTTCGCCTTTTCCAATGCCAACCTGTTACAGCTGGCGGAGTACCTAGAGGGAGTCGAACCCTCGACAGGCTGATTATCAGTCAGCTGCTCTACCCACCTGAGCTATAGGTCTGGCGTTAAAATGCACCACTATCACTCTGTACACACCGTGCAATCGCCTATGGCTAAGCTTTGGTGCGCAGGACAGGCATACAGAACCTGAACCGCTGAATGAAGCGCTAACATTCCAACTTCTGGACGGGTTCCCCACTGGCTACCCGTCACAATTCCTTATGATCCCGATTACATCACCAAGCGATGCCAGCGAGGATTTCTAACATTCTTCAACTTTCGCTTTGCCGCCCGCGATTTCTGCAGCATCACGGGTACATCATGGGTCTGCTCGAAGCAAAACCGGCGCGGCAAATTGGTATACAGGGAACGGGGCGGATACCTAAAATCAATTCCTTTCAGCACATTGCCCGTTTCAAAGGTGTGGTAGTAAATATTGCTAACACCCAACTCATCGATAGCGAACTGTATCGCGGCCGTTAATGCCGCCTCATCCCATATTCGATAATAGGGAGCCAGTATTTCCTTTGCGTAATACATCGCCGCCTTTACCTTCCCGTTTACCGTCAAATACTCTAAATTACCCTTCCCGTTCTTTACGCACCATTCAAGATGCTTCAGATACCATTGCGCATGTCGCAGCCAGTCGTTTTGCACCTCCTCAATCAGAACCTCATTTTCGTCAAAATCCACATCCATACGCACCCACGCCAATGTGTAGCGGAAATATCGCCGCTCCCCTTCTCGCAAAACCGGATGACTACAATACTGGAAGTAGTCCACTTCCTCCTCATGCACCACCCGCTGAAACTCGCGGTCGTGTCCGGCGTTGAAATTCATCCGTAATACCAGATTTCCCTCATTACGCGACGTCTGGTTGTAGCTGCTCTTCTCTTCATTCCAACTTCCAGTAGTCAGCAAGAACGGTTTACGTCCCTCCACATAGGCATAGTCAAACACTGTTCTTGACAACATGCCGGACCCTTCATCCGCCAAAATCTTGCGTATCGTTGCCTTGCTCAACAGCCCACCGAATTTCGATTGGCGCACCTCTCTCATCGGCTTGCCATTAGCGACATAGCGAGCCAGCAGCATCAACGCGTAATCGTCTCGCGTATAGTGAAATACCGTTCTTTCCTTCGGCAAACAGGCTATAACCTCCTTAAGTAATTCTGTTCTCATAGTATTATTCACCCCATAAACGTTTCCGAAGCGGCGACCGGCCCCATTGCCGGCCACCTTCACAGGCCTACAACTACACCTTCCCCCGTACAAACCTGATATCCCCATTCAACTCCACAACCGGCTATCCTTCGGACATTGCGCCTTCAAATACGCCATTTGGTCCACCAGAATCTTCCGGTTATGTAGAATCAACCACTCTGCATAACTGGGCACATAGGGCACCGCATGCAACCGCAATCCCGCACGCTCAAGCGAGTGATCCGTCTTCTTCTGATTACAGGCCCGGCACGCGGTCACTACGTTTGACCAGCAATCCCGGCCACCCTTTGACAAGGGGATCACGTGATCCCGCGTCAGATGTCGCCCGCCCAGTTCCACCAGGCAATACAGGCAGGTGTGGCGGTCGCGTCGAAACAACTCGCGATTGGTCAGGGGCGGTGTTGTACGGTAATCACCGCTATGCACAACACCTTTGGCCGCCACCACCGGATGCACATCCATGTAGGAGCGCAACCCTGTCAAACGGCTTGTACCACCATGGAAACGCAGCGTTTCCTCACCCACTGCCCACAACACCAGATTCTTTGCATAGAGCAGCACGGCTTCCTGCCAGGGAATCCAGCCCAATGGGCGACCGCCTTGGTTTACACGCAAAATCATTGTCATGGTTCTATCCTCTTTTTGTTGACTCTTTGCTTTAAACGCATCGAGAAGTGTGTTTCGCCAGCCGTCCTGTGCTGTTTGTGCGCCTGGTCAGAGTCGAACTGACATGCCTCACGGCAACCGGTCTTAAGCCGGTCGTGTATTCCCGTTCCACCACAGGCGCAATGGAACTGGTGCACAGGAAGAGATTCGAACTCTTATGAGACATTACATCTCACCAGCCCCTCAAACTGGCGCGTATACCGTTCCGCCACCTGTGCAGGTTTACTCTGGTGCGTCTGGCGGGATTTGAACCCGCATGCCGCTAGGCACCCGCGTTTGAAACGGGCGTGTATGCCAACTCCACCACAGACGCTTATTAAAAGTGTATATTTGGTCGTGGCCCCTGGACTCGAACCAGGATCTTCGAGATTATGAAGCTCGCGCTTTTCCGTTAAGCTAGGCCACACAACTGGTACCCCCGGTGAGACTCGAACTCACATCTGGCAGATTAAAAGTCTGCTGCTCTAGGCATTGAGCTACGGGGATCTTTTTGGATCGCCGAACAGGACTCGAACCTGTATCTCGAGATTCAAAGTCTCGCGTCCTGCCATTAGACGATCAGCGAATAGCAATTGGTGCGCCTACGAGGACTTAAACCCCGGACCTCCGCCTTCGCACGGCGGTGCTCTATTCACTGAGCTATAGGCACGTCATTGGTCAGTCGCGAAGGCTTTGAACCTTCATCATCCCGGGTAAGAACCGGGTGCTCTCGCAGTTGAGCTAGCGACCGTTGCTGTACTTGCTCGCGCCGCTTCAGGCGACGCAGTCGGATCAATGCAATTAGTTGCTTTCGTGTCAGTTTCATTTCAGTTCTCCTTTTCAATTGGTACCCTCCGAGGGACTCAAACCCCCACCCCTTTGGTTCGAAGCCAAAGACTCTATCCATTAAGCTAGAAGGGCCTGGATAAATTATTTGGTAGCGCGGGTGAGAGTCGAACTCACATGCCCTGCGGCACCCGGTTCTGAGCCGAGCGTGTATACCAGATCCACCACCGCGCCATTGGTTTTACTACTAGTACTTTGGTTGTCGCTGACCGATTCGAACGATCGACTTCCTGCTTGTGAAACAGGCGCTCTGGCCCCTGAGCTAAGCGACAATGTTGGGCGATCGGCGAGACTCGAACTCGCATCCACCCGGGTCACGGCCGGGGACTTTCTCCGATTAAGCTAAGATCGCCATTACCTGAAGCAGGCAACGGGGGTTGAACCCGTGGCTCGACCGTGGCGGGGTCGCGCTTTACCGCTAAGCGATACCTGCTGCAATTGGTCTTGGCGGCAAGATTTGAACTTGCGGCCTCTCGGTTCCAAACCGAGCACTCTGACCAGACTGAGCTACACCCAGAAAACTACGTGTTATTGGTTGCCCCGGCTGGTTACGATCCAACGTCTCACCATTATCAGTGGTGCGCTCTACCTATTGAGCTACAGGGCAGTTGGTGAACCGGACGCGATTCGAACGCGCAATGTCTACGACACTGGGTTGAAGGCCCAGCTGCTTAACCATTTGCATACCGGTTCATTAATGGCGAACTGGAACGGATTCGAACCGTCACCTTCGTGATCGACAGTCACGCGCTCTACCGATTGAGCTACCAGTCCAATGTCGGAATAGTCTGTGTTCATACGACTTGATAAAATCGCTATCAACACAGACCACTCTTTCTTCAGTTGCTGCTTGGCATTCCTGCGCAGCGTCTTTTTCGACTTTTCATGCACACCGCCTTTTAACAACAATGGATGTCCATGCAGCGGGTTCCTTACTTTTACTTTCTTCAACTTCGTTTTCATAACATCTACTCCTTCTCTGATCGTGATTAAACTTTGGTGGAGCCAAAGCGACTCGAACGCTTATCCCCTACGTGCAAAACAGGTGCTCTACCCATTGAGCTATGGCCCCGGTATTGGTGGATGCGGCAAGAATTGCACTTGCAAACCCGCTAAGGGTCACGGGGTTACAGCCCGCCGGGCTCACTACACTGCCCAACGCATCCGGTATTGGCTGGCAGGGTCGGACTCGAACCGACATCCATCTCCTTAACAGGGAGGCCGCCTACCACTGGCGCACCTGCCAATATTGGTGCAACAGGAACGATTCGAACGTTCATCGCCCTGGCCTTCAACCAGGCGCTCTACCATTGGAGCTACCGTTGCCTGTTTCGATTGCAGCACTTGGGAGATTGCCAGGACCGGTTTCACCCCACCGGTACCCTGACTAAACAGCAGCTCCGCTTTACTCACCCTCGCTTCGTCAGACAGTTTTGAATAACGAAGCAACAGGCCCGGAACCCATCCAGGTGCTGCCACACCTCCTGGCAACCTCCCAAGTGCCGCAAACATGGAGCCGGTGGCACGGCATCGAACCTGCAACCTCCTGCTTACAAAGCAGGCGCTCTAGCCCATTGAGCTACACCGGCAAAAAAATCGGGCCGACGGGATTCGAACCCATAACCTGCCGCTTATCTGGCGCACGGGGTATAAACCCGCTGCTCTCCCATTGAGCTACAGCCCGCTAAAGGGGGCACTGCATCCCTGCTGTGACGTGCCATATTCCGCCATGGCTCGCAGCCCGCCCGAATCAACGGACAAACATACCCCGTAAACGGTCGTATCAACGACCGCAAAACACACTTCCCGACTTGTTAAAGATCACCTCGCCCAACAAGTGACGAGTTTTTGGGGCATAAAAAAACCCCGTTACGCTTTTCTGCCTAACGGGGTTTTTGTTCCCGCGAAAGGCTGTTTCTATACCTTTCGCGAGTGAATATGTGCGGAAGGTCAGGTCATACCGGTCTCATTAATATCTTGTTGCGCATCACGTGATATACCCGCTAAACCAAGCGCAACGATGCTAAAACCTGTGGCGTTGATATACGCGCACGTATGCACGCATACCGGCCGCCTGGGCTGGCATAGCTGTTCGTATGATTTTTGGTTGCGAATCGTCATATTTCTGTTCCTGTTAATGGCCGAGAAGTATAATCCACGTTTTCAAGAATACAAGCACTATTTACAAGTTTCTTGTAATATAAGATTTACCTAATAGATGGGCACTCGCTATGGCAGACCGAAAGAACCCCACCGCCATTCAAATAGGGCAACGCATTAAACAGGCTCGGCGCATGGCCGGATTCGATACCGCCGCACAACTTCTTGAAAAAATACCGGATTGGGGTTCCTCACGTCTGGGGAATTATGAAGCCGGCATCTCGCTCCCCTCTCCCGATGATGTGAAAGTCATTGCGGAGAAAACCGATGCCTCACCATGCTGGATTATGTTCGGCAGTGGCCCCATACGCGCTTCCGGTCGTGATACCCAGGCCATCCGGCACCAAAACCTGGTGGCCACATTCGAACAAGCTCGTGCTCCGCGCGGACAACTCACGCCATTACTGAAAGCTATCGGACTTTCCCGCAAGAAACTCGATGAACATATTGCCAATCCATTTCTCGTTATTACGGATCGTCTGGTACGGCGCTGCGAACAGTACCTGAAGAAACAAAAAGGCTGGATGGACGAGCAACATGTAGAAACGGACCCGGTATGTGCCAGTTTTCCGGAGGAAATGCGGCGATTGATGATGATTTATTCGGAACTGCCCGCCAAGGAACGCCGGCGATTATTGAGAGTTATCGAAGCTCTTAGCGAATAGGATGGCGATAAATGATGGCTTCGTTTTGCAGATTAATCAGCAATTCATAGCATAGTACCCGACCTACCAAAGATGCCGTAGATGCTGCATCCTCTAATCCCCGCCCCCATCTCCACCCCCGTCATGGCCACCAAATC
>Ga0316198_10001193_pt1 | contig 15112 bp, 10 predicted proteins | sample OudBieAanoxic_MG_FD_204935 | JGI IMG/M metagenome (GOLD analysis project Ga0316198, IMG submission 204935) | Coastal sediment microbial communities from Oude Bieten Haven, Netherlands - site A anoxic | ecosystem: Environmental > Aquatic > Marine > Coastal > Sediment | place: Netherlands...
ATCCCATCGTCGCTGCAGTTCTGGTCAACCGTGATATTATTACGCTGTCCGAGGCCCAGAGTTTTTTTAACACCTCTTTGAATAATTTGCGCCCGCCCTTTTCCCTGAAGGACATGGATGCAGCCGTCGACCGCATCCACAAAGCAATCATCGACCGTAAAAAAATTCTAATCTTTGGCGACTATGATGCCGACGGGGTCACGGCCGTTGTTATCCTGCTGAACTTTTTGAGTTATGTCGGCGCTGATGTTTCCTATTATATCCCCCATCGGATTACGGAGGGTTACAGCATACAACCTAAACATATATCCCATTACGTCCGTCCCAATCAATTCGATTTGATCATCACCGCCGACTGCGGTTCCGGGAGCCATCAGGCGGCGGAAACAGCTAACAGATTCGGCATTGACATGATTATCACGGATCACCACAACATTTCTGATGACATCCCCCCCGCGCTGGCGGTGATAAACCCCAAACGCCATGACTGTAATGCGGGCCTGCAAAATCTAGCCGGTGTCGGTGTGGCCTTCTTTCTGTTAATCTGCCTGCGAACCCGTCTGCGGGAGGCAGGATACTGGGACGTGCGCCCGGAACCCAATTTAAAAGAATATTGTGACCTGGTGGCTCTCGGCACAGTGGCCGATATGGTGCCGCTCATCGAAGAAAACCGTATCCTGAGTAAAACCGGCCTTGAACTGATCAAAGCCGGCCATCGCCCCGGTCTGACAGCGCTGCTGGAGGTCAGCGCCATCCAAAACCAGTCCCTGAGTGCCGAGGATATCGCGTTCAGGTTGGCCCCCCGGTTAAATGCCGCCGGCCGCATGGACCATGCGGCACGGGCGGTTGATCTATTGATCGCCAAAGACACCGATGCGGCAGATAAAACAGCGCGCACGCTAAATTTGCTGAATCGCAAAAGACAGGACATTGAAAAAGGAATCATAGCAGACCTTCAGCGCTTTATAGACAACAACCCGTCATTGCTCCGCCGGCGGTCTCTGGTTTTATATCGGCAAGGTTGGCATGCCGGGGTACTGGGAATTGTAGCCTCCCGGATAATGCACAACTATCATCGACCGGTGGTTCTGATTTCACTGCAGGATGGGATGGGTAAGGGCTCTGCCAGAAGTGTGGAGGGACTCAACCTGTATGATGCCCTGACCGCTTGCGGTCCGTTTCTTGAAAATTTCGGAGGTCATGCCATGGCAGCCGGGCTGCTAATCCGGGAGGAAAAAATTGCCGACTTTCAAGACGCCTTCGAAAAAGAAATCCAGCGCACAACGTCGTCGGAGGTCTTAATACCTTCTTTACAAATTGACAGTGAACTGGATTTTACTGCCATTTCAGATGATCTCATCGATGAATTGGAATTGTTGATGCCTTTTGGCGCCGGCAACCCCGAACCGCTCTTTCTGGCAAGAAATGTGAAAGTTGTAAACTCTAAAATCGTCGGCAAAAGCCATCGACGTATGATTTTAAGACAGGCATCAGGATACACGACCCCGACACTCCCCGCTATCCATTTCAATGCAAGGGACGAAGATGCAAAAAAAATTCACTTTGATCAAATAGTCTTCAGGCTGCACTGGAATCGATGGAACGGTAAAAAATCGGCCCAGATCGTAGTGGAAGACCTGCAGTAAACCTTTGAACGGTTCCATACATTTTTGCTTGCAATCCTATTTGCTAACCATTATTATGCCCGCATCAATGGATAGTGTGAGCCGGGGCGTTTGTCTGCCCTGGAAGAACAGCCTCACGTTAAACCTGCTACAATACGAAAATCAGAAAAAGGTAGTATGCCATGGCCAAGGTATTCAGACCCAGTTCTCGCGAATCAAGCATCTTATCCAAAATAGAATCAACCAAAGAGCACATGCGCCGTCTGGCGATCAGCAAGGTTCGCGATTGCTCGGAATCCCTTGCCAATGCCATTTCCTCGAAGCTGATTGAAAAAAAACTGGTTGAGACAACCAGTCAAAATTCCTTTGAAGAGCAGATAAGAGGGTGCCTGGACAGAATGACGCGCATGGACGATTTTGATATTGATTATCAGATCGCACCGATTCGCAATCTGGTTCCACAGCCGCAAATAGTAAGTCTCTATGTGACCGCTTATGTTATCGAGAAACTGATCGACCACAAGGATGTGGTGGACATATACGGTTCTGATGAAGACTTATATTTTACCATCAACCAGCAAGTTAAAAAATTTCTGCCGTTATAATGCGCCCCCGCTTTCATCCCAGGCTAATTAACGGTCCTTTTGACGACCCCGGACTATATATTCCATTACTTTTTCAACACCGTGCCATAATTTTTGATCTCGGTGACATCATCAGTTTGTCGGCCAAGAGTCTGCTCAAAATCAGTCATGCCTTTGTTACGCATACCCATATGGATCATTTCATCGGCTTTGATCGTCTCCTGCGTACTTTACTGGGACGTGAAAAAACCCTTGCGCTTTTCGGGCCCGAAGGTTTTATAAAAAATGTCGAGGGAAAACTGGCTGCGTATGCTTGGAATCTGGTTGGCAATTTCAATTACCCTCTCAATTTAGAAATCACCGAAGTCAATTCACAATCCACCGTCTATCAGCGATACTGCTGCCGTGACAGCTTTATACCCGCGAATAAATCCGTCGAGCAACCGTTTAACGGTATTCTTTATGAGGAGCCGGGGTTTACGGTCACGGCCGCCATTCTCGATCACGGCATCCCCTGCCTGGGATTGGCCATCAAAGAACACTTTCACGTCAACATCCTCAAAGATGGATTAATAAAACTGGGGCTTGAACCAGGTCCATGGCTGGCCAATTTTAAACAGGCGTTATACAGCCGGTCTGATCCCGAAACGAAATTGGAATTGCGGTTTGGCCCCGGGGAAAAAGCCAGGCATTTCCGTTTGGGAGAACTTAGCGCCAAAATCGCCCTTATCACACCGGGTCAGAAAATAGCCTACATCACCGACGTGGCGTACAATCAATCCAACGTCGAGAGGATTATTGGGTTGGTAGAAGGATCAGATCACCTTTTTATTGAAGCGGCCTTTATGAACACCCATAGGGATATCGCCGCTGAAAAAAATCATCTCACCGCCGGGCAGGCTGGAATGCTGGCCGCCATGGCCGGGGCAAAACAGTTCTCGGTATTTCACTTTTCCCCCAGGTACACGGGAGAAGAACAGCCTCTGCGGGAAGAAGCGCGTCGCGCCTATGAAAGGCACAGATCAGAGGCCGGAAGACGGATGGCATATGACACACTGATATCCAAAAGAAAAGAACGCCCACCGAATTTTTCCTGAGGCACGTATGTCACACTTTTAGACGAGCCAATATTTACTCTATTACTTCAGCACCAATGACACTGTCACCGCCACTAAAACCGGCCTGATGTGGGCGGCAAAGGACAATGGACGCCCGATAAACTGGCATAATGGAATTCAATATTGCCAAAATTACAGTGGTGGTGGCCTTACCGACTGGCGGATGCTGATGTGTTTAATGCCATTGATAAAAATCTTGGTCGGGGTTACAGGTGGAATCCAGGCCCAGCGATTGGTGGCGGGACATTGCACTATAAATCAAGATCGGTTGTGCTTGTTAGAAAGGAATCGAAAAAAAATGGTGTGGGTTCCTGGATTTAAACTATCCCCAATTTTAAAGCTGCACCCATAGGCCGCCCACATAATTTTATTTTTCTTAATACTGAATTGTGAAAACCATTACCCAAAAGAGTGTAGCACTCTGCACAATTTATCAATCCTACACCGCGGTAGGCAAGTTAACTGTCTGTAATAATGATCAATTTTTGCGATACAAAAACCGCTGATTTTGCATGATTATTGCATTGTACTGTCCATAATATAAAGTACAAGAAAAGGCCAAACCCATTGAAAGGTGGGGACGGAAAGTCACGGATCTTAGCTGAGCGCTAACAGCGGTGCAGGAAGATAGCCGAACTGCCTTGATGGTATAGTTCGGCTTTTTTAATGGAGGGGGGAATGAAAAAATATAATAGTCTTTTACAGATAGCGCCGAATCTTGTCAAAGAATGGCATCCAACCGCAAATGGCAATTTAAATCCAAGGAGTCTGGAAGTTGTTTATCCCCGGAAGGTATGGTGGATATGCAGTGAAGGTCATGAGTGGAAAGATAAAATCAAAAACAGGATAAATCAAAATGATTGCCCGACCTGTAAAAAAATAGAATCGACTAAAAAGGCTGATAAAACCTCAAACATTCCGATAATAGGTAAAAATCGTCGAAAATATAACCGGTTTAAGACCAGTGCGATAGCAGTAGTAATAATTCCAAAATCAGGGCACATGGCATATTCCGAAATAAAGAACTTTAGCCGCAAAGGGCTGTGCTTGGAGGCAGATACTGTGATCAGACCGGGATCTGCAATTACATTGAAATTTAATAAGAATCAAGTAATGTCCAAGCCAAGCAATACACGAAAATCGGTTAATACTGATAATTTCAAAACTTACAATTCGACAGTAAAATGGTTTAGAATATTAGAAAATGAGCGATCAGCTTCAATCGCTAATATAGGAATAGAACTATGATAGCACAATCATATACCTGTGTTGGAATATGGTTTTGATAGCAGATCCTCATTATTGACCTTTTGAGAACTCGAGAGCAAGAAACTAGAAACCTGTGATATTATCCGTTCGAGTGATCAGGGTTTCGGTTTAGATTTCTATGAAAAACAACCTATCAATTCGGCTAAAACCGTGTGATACTCGAACTATGTCAACATAGGTTTCGATGATTGTCGAATTACATTTACTGGCACATTATGTAAGATTAAGGATTTGAACCTCAGCTAACATATAGGTGTATGATGCTTACAAAAGGGAAAAGGCCCCTCAGCGTAATATTATCTATCATTTTTTTGAATTTTTGCCTTTGGGCAATCACGATTACAAATGGATGTAGTTGGACCAGAGATAATATTCCCAGCGCGAGCATTCCTTCGAATGGCCAATTGACGTTGTCATGGGATGAAGTTCCGAATGTCAATTTTTATAACATATATTTTTCAACTGTGCCCGGCGTACAAAAGCACACCAGTGATAAAATTCCAAATGCAGCCAATCCTATTACCATTGTAGATCTAGAGTATAATGTCACATATTATTTTGTCGTAACTGCAGTAAATGATTTTGGTGAAAGTGCAATATCAAAAGAAATATCGTATCGAGTGGCGGCCCCTGAAAGACTATTAAAAGTTGAGAATCTATTTTCCCCTCAAAATCTAATAATATTTTTTGGTACCAATTCAACCAAGCTCTCCGACGCTGGGATAGATAAACTAAATCGATTTGCTGAATATATTTTTGGAATTGCCAGGTATCATGTGAGGTTAGATGGTTATACGGATTCAGCTGGTGATCGTGTCTATAACAGGTTAATTTCCAAAAACCGAGCGGCTATTGTGAAATCTTATTTGGTAAGTAGGGGGGTAAAGACTGAAGATATTGATATAATGGGGCACGGTGCTAAAAAATTTATTTCAGATAATACTACACCTGAAGGCAGGAGGATGAATCGTCGAGTGGAGATCAATTTTCAAATTTTTAATTAAAAATTATGTATACCATTTAGCCATACTGAGAATTGGGATATTTTAAATTCACAATTCAATTTTAGGCGGACCTATCAGAACTAAGAACCCTGCGACGGAAATTAATTTGGCCTGAATCTTCAGACAGAGTGTATCAACCCTTCTCTTGAAATAGGATTGTAACTATTCCCAACTAATCTATTCATATCCCTCCCCCTTAAAGCTCACTTTTTATCAATTAATCCATTTTGTAAGTACCCCTCCTGTATAAAAAAGCATACAACCAAGGTATGTAAAAGGATTAATTCCCCTTATTTCTTCCATATTCAAAGTTAGTAACCCCCTATAATAATTATGATAAAAAAAATGATGCGGGTGGCATATAGATTGCTATGTAGGTTACCTAAGTAAAAATGCTGAGTTTTATATTGTATTAAATTTTATAACGATAGCCAACAAGATCTAAATAGAATTGAATTGAATTATTTCTCACTGCAAAAAACCAGATATACTCGTTCCCGGTGCCTAAGCTTACTTTTTGTAACCCTCTCGTTTTTCTTTTTTGTATCGCCTGCGAATGCCTATGATACTGTTATCGCATGGGATTCAAATAGTGAACCGAATTTAGCCGGTTATGTTCTCTATGTTGACGATGGCTTCTCAGAAATACTGTATGAATATGTTGATACTTATCCACTGGAAGACCTCGATACCCAAAATCCAACTATAAAAATAACCGACCTAAGAGATGATTGGGCATACTATTTTGTTGTTACAGCTTATGATACAGATGGTTATGAAAGTGATTTCTCCGATGAAATTTGTGTGATAAATGGTGAACCGTGCCCGGAAAGTTGGTCTGCAAGCAGAATTGAACTCTTAAGTGCTTCCAATGTGAATGGTAATAGCGCTGGAACTAGTGTCAGCAGCAGCGGCGGGGGTAGCAGTGGCGGATGCTTTATTTCGTCATTTAATTACACCGAAAATAATAACAGGGGGATCTCCAGCCAACATATTATTTTGTTTTTAATTTATATAGGAGTATTCGGTATCTTCAGTTTACTAGACAAGAAAACCATTAAGACTCGATTTAAAAAGATAAAACATTTATTAGTAGTCCACAATTTCAATTTCCATACAAATATAAAATCCTGATAAAAAATTGATATCTCGTCATTTCTCAATAAGTCATCGCTTAATTTCCAATGATTTTCCTTGACACTCCGAATTAATTCACATTATTTTTATGGGCCTTAGCTCATAACGGTCCTCATTATCCATAAAACCATAGTGTCTGATCGATAACCAAATCGAATTTGGTATATTGAGTGCTTCCTGTGCGAATCAAGCAGGCCTGCCGAAGATTAGATACAATTGCCGGATCGGCAAATTCTTGGAGGATAGAATGGGTCTGAAATGGTTTCATGTGATTTTAATCATTCTGCTTTTCTGGGTTCAAGCAAACACAAGCGTTTTGGCCCAAACCGGAAAAGTTACGGCCATTGTTCATGTGAATCTTGTGCCGATGACGGCCGAAACGATTGTCCCTGACCAGACGGTTCTTGTTAATGGGCTACAGATCATAGCAATAGGGCCATCTAACCGCATCGACATACCGAAAGATGCAGCTATCATTAACGGTTCAAATGCCTATCTATTGCCCGGTCTTGCCGATATGCACATGCATACAGGGACTAACTGGTTAAGCGCCGATTGGCCCGTATCACCATTTTATTTGTACCTCGCCTGCGGGGTAACCTCTATCAGGTGTTTTGGCCCAAAAGGTAGATCTCCGGACAATGTCCTCCACTGGAGAGAGGGTATAAAAAAGGGAGAGCTCATCGGTCCGACAATATACACCTGTGGTGAGCAGTTAAGAGGATATATCGACAACCCTGAAGAAATGGTACGCAAACAAAAAGCCAAACCATTTGATTTTATCAAGCTGTATTCATACCTGTCCAAGGATGAGTTCCACAGGGCAATATCAACCGCCAAAGAGGTCGGCATATATGCAGCTGGACACATTCCATTCCAAGTCGGACTGGAGGGCGTGTTATCGGAAGGCATGGATGAAATCGCCCATATTGAGGAATTGTTTTGGGAATTTGTGGGTTTTGATAGGAATAGATATTTCAATAATGAGCATGAATGGATGTCCTACGTCATTCGAGCGACTTTTCAACAGTATGAACCGTACTTACAGTCCGATGCAAAAGAAATAGAGCTGACGCTTTCAAATAACATGGCGCTGGTTGCTAAAAAGGTGAAGTCAGCGTCCATACCTGTCTGTACAACCCTATTTTTAGACGAAGTGATCGTCGAGAAGCTTTTTGAACCTGAAACTTTTTTATCGAAACCGGAAAACAAATACCTGCCCAAAGATTACCTGGATGCATTCAGGCAAGGCCGTGGAAAACACCAAATGCAATTTCGTGGAGGCGAGGCTTTTGCTCCATTCAAACGCAAAGCCGACTTAATGCTTCTCCATCAATTGAAGGAAGCGGGTGTTCCTCTGATTTTGGCTACCGACGCAGGAACAGGATGGATGGGTCTTGTCCCCGGGTTTTCACTCCACGAGGAATTACGTGTTCTGACTCAAAATGGCTTTACCCCTTATGAGGCCATCAAAACCGCAACCGTCAATGCAGCCAACATTGTAAAAAATATGATTGGTACAGGTGATTTTGGAACCATAGAGGTGGGCAAGCGGGCAGATCTCCTCCTGATTGACGGGAACCCGTTTGATGATATTGAAGTACTTTCAAGCCCCCAAGGGGTTATGGCTTCTGGCAGATGGTATGACAAGGCCGAACTGCAAAGGATGATTACACCTGGCATCCCTGTTACGGGTGCTATCCATCACGTATATGAAGCCGATAAATACAGTAACACATATTTTGAAATCCTTATTGGCAAAAATTTTAGCGGCCAATTACCTGATTCAATTGAGTCGATCGTCGTTTTCGGGCCCAAGGGAAAGCTACCGATCGGCAAGGACGATTTTACCTACCTCCCCAACCTTCGAGATTTTTGGCTCAAACTACCTGGAAATCCGGACAAAGGAACCTATAGGTTTGAGGTGACAAGTGCGGACGATTGCGGATCAACCTTTGATTATCAGTATGTTGTAAAAAAAATTTCTACTCCAGACAGTACAACATTTTCACCGGGAAAGGGGGCTAATCTGCATTCAGCCTCGCCTACCTTTTCCTGGCAGCCTGTAAAGGCTGACCTGCCACTTTATTACCGGCTTGAAATAAATAAACAACACGGCGGAAGAGTATACTCGACTCGGCGTATTAAAGATATGATATCCCATACAGTTCCCAGAGGTGTTTTAAAACAAGGGCAGACCTATCGCTGGCGGCTTCGAATAGCTGACAGCGACGATTGGGTGAATGTTCAAAACCGGTCTCAAAGCGGGTGGCATATTTTTCATTTTCGGTAACAATTGGGGAATCTTGGCGATTATTGGATTGGCGTTGGGGGTTTTTCCAAGGTTTTTGGCAATGGCACTTTTTTTTCAACACCCATCTTTATTCTTTTTTCTTGGTCATGGAAAACTGATCGGGGCTTTCTGCCCCTGGTTATCTGCGTTTTTACTAGGTTCATTCTGCTCGATAGCTTTATTCGAATCAGGCATCAAGCGAAATATAGATTAAAAAAAGGCATTCAACACATGAAAGATAGGGAAGAAAGTCTTTTTAGAAGACTTAAAATATCAATTCTCATTTCACCATCCCGACACCCAGATTAAAGGCTTTGAGGTTTAATTCCTGTTTGTCGAGGGACAGATTCTCGGCGATGGCAGCCTCAAAATCTTCCCTGTCCAGCGGCAGAACACCGATGGCGGCGGCGGCACCGATCATCATAATATTTCCTAATATCGGATTGCCAAGCTCCATGGCCTTTTCGGTGGCATCCATAAACCAGGCAGCTTCGGAGAGTTCGGCAACCCATGCTTTAATATCAGCCAGGTCGGGATACTGCTGCTCTCCTGATATCACTCCGATGGCGTGGATGGATCTGGTGTTGCAAAGGACCTTGATAGCCGGATTTCCGTAATTCACCAATACGCGCATGGCTTCGGTGGGTTCTAATGAAATTACCAGGTGGCCCTGACCCTTGGGAATTTGCGGTGACCAGCTTGAAACCGCCGATATCCGCAAATGGCTCATCACCGATCCCCCGCGCTGGGAGGCCCCAAAAGTTTCACCGATCGTTACGCTCAACCCTTTGCGGGACAGCATGTTTCCCAAAATTCGAGAAGCCATTACATTGCCCTGCCCGCCGACACCGGTGATAATCACATTATAGGGATCATATGGGAGGTTCACCTGTTGCATGGTCTACGCTACCTCCTTTTTCCGAATGGCGCCCGCAGGGCATATGGAGGCGCACATACCGCAACCGACACAAATAACCTCATCGATCCTGGAAACCAGATGCTCCTTATCCCAGTTAAGGCCGGGACATTTGAATATACGGGTGCACAACTGATTGCAGCCGCAGGCCTGACCGATGCAAACCGCCTGATCAACGGACACCTCAAACATTTTTTGGGCTTTTTTTTCAGGGCTCAAGGCGCACATCTGCTTTAATACCAAAACTTTCAGCCCCTTGATCTCGAAAAGATCCAGGAGGGTCTGCCGGGTTTTCTCGGGCTCAAACGGATCGCTGACCCTTACGGTAGCCCCCATGGCCTGGCATAGATTAACCACATCGATGGCCGACGCTTCATTTCCGGTTGCATCCACAGCAAGACCCGGATGGGATTGAAATCCTGTCATGGCTGTGCCGCTGTTATCCAACACGACAATGGTAATGTCCGACCGGTGGTGAATAGCATTGATCAAAGCCGGCAGCGCGGCATGGAAAAAGGTGGAATCCCCGACAACCGCCACAACCGGTTGCGCCATACCAAACTGTGCCAGCATGCCGAATCCACTGGCCAGACCGATACCTGAACCCATGGCATGCAGCGTCTTGAGGGTGTTAAACCCCGTGGGTAGTATGGCCAAAGAATAACAGCCAATGTCGCCGCATACAAACCCTTCGCGGCCATCCATCTGAAGGGTATTGTGAATCGTCCAAAAGGAGGCACGATGGGGGCAGCCCGCACAAAATGTGAGATCGCGTCCCGGAGCACCGGCATCAGACAATTCTTTGGCCCTTGCAGCATATGCTTCCGGTACGGCCTCAGACGCTACCGATAGAATCTTTGACAGCGCTGCCGCCACATGGTCCGAATTCATTTCCCCTGTCTGGGGAAGGGATCCTTCCCGTTTACCGTAAAAAGTTTTTGAGCCGATTTTCAGGGCCAGTTCGGCAGCTATAATTTTGACGTTTTCTTCGAGAAACGGAATGACCTCTTCAACTACCAGAACCTTGTCGGCCGTGCAGAGGTATTTTTCCATCAACTGAGGCGGAAGCGGCCAGGTGGTTGCCAACTTCAGCAAACCGACCCGGTCTTCGACTCCCAGCAGGCTGATGGCTTCTTTGCTGTAAAGATAGCAGGCGCTACCGGTAATCAACAGCAATTCAGGGGCCCGGGGCCCGCTGTAAGTATTGAAGGCCGACACCTCAAATTCGGCGATGACCTTTTTGAGCTTTTCCTGCTGCCGGCCATGTTTAAAGACAACCGGCAAACTGGACATAGGGCCTTGTAGGGGATCCAGTATATTGCCCTGATGCTTGAAAAACGCTTTTTTCTCAAGATCCGGCAGGTCACCAAAGACGACGTTTCCGCTGGCATGGGACAGGCGGGTAACACTGCGAACCATAACCACATTTTGGATTTTCTCGGAGAGCTCAAAGGCCCATTTGATCAGGTCTTTGGCTTCCTGGAAATCAGCCGGTTCCAGCAGCGGTATTTCGAGCATCCGGGCGAAGTGTCGCGATTCGCCTTCGTTAGCGCTGGAAAGCGCCCCGGGATCATCACAGGGCACCAGCACCATCCCCCCGCGGGTTCCGGTAATCGCCAGATGCAGCAGAAAATCGGATCCCACATTCACACCGTTTTGTTTCATGACGCACATGGAGCGCAGCCCGGCAAACGATCCAGCCGCCGCAACTTCCATGGCCACTTTCTCATTGACCGACCACTCGACATACAAATTTTGCTGCGCGGATACGCGGGCCAGGGTTTCAATAATCTCGGATGACGGTGTTCCCGGGTATCCGGCCACCACATCGACACCGGCCTCCAGAGCCCCCCGCGCAATAGCTTCGTTGCCCATGAGCAAGTGGCGGGTTCCCGGCTGGCCATCTAAAATTGGTGACATAATTAATCCCTTATTGCGTTACCCTAATTGAGGTGTTCTGCGAGACCATAGAGGTTGCAGGTGCCGGGTCCAAAATCAAAGGTGTTCCAATCGTCCTCGTCGTCGTACTCGTCCTCGAAATCGAGGAAATGACAACGGCGTCGAGGGCGAGAACGAGGACGAGTACGAACCCAAGGACGAGCTAACGAATTCAGTCTCTGGAGGCATTGAGTATTTTATCAACAACTTCCTGCGGTATCCGGACGGCCGCTCGTTCATCGCCCGGGTTATTAATAAGCCCCCTGCGGATCAGGGTTCGCAGTGATCGCTCTTTTTTATCAGCCGCTGCTTTCAACAAATGCTTCAGATTTTCATCCGGGAAACCCTCGGTTTCAAGGAAACCCTCTTTGCCGGCCTGCTGAACGACGTCATCGCCCGCCTCCGACCGCACAATCAGCGTGTTCCATCCCGGCCGACCTTCGAACATGCCGGCCGAAATATCGGCAAATTCCGCGGTCATGTCCGGGCAGATATAGCAAGTGTGCGGAATCAGCGGCTTGATTTCAGAAAGCGAAACCTCCACCCGCCCGTTGTCTGTTTCTAATGTCATGATGCCGGCCGGTGGTGGTGGTAGGTCCATGCCACGTATTTCGGAAATTTTCAACCGTTGGGCCAGCAGGTCGATCAGTTGTCGGGTGTCAACCGACCAGTTGCAAAATAAACCCACGCTCAGGGCAACCGGAACCTTATGTTCCTCCCTTTCCAGGGGATTGTTGCGCATCTGGGCCACGGCCGTCATCTGGCAGGGTGTGCCGACAACACCAAGGCGGTTGTATCCTTTCCTCACCCCTGTATTTAGAGCCGCCAGAGTCGGGGAAGCCATAAATTTGGATGAAGCGCATCCGGCAACTTTTTTCCAATCGGTGATCAGTCGGGGAATCGGGGTCAAGCCATCCCGGTCGGTTAAGGCCGCGGCATCGATCAATTTGTTTTTCAAGGCAAAGGCCATCAAGGCGGTAACCGTGCCGCCGGCCTGAAACGCGCTTTTTTTCACCTGCCTTCCGGCCCGGGACGCCAGCACTTTTCGGTAGGGTCCCAAAGGATTGCCGTCGTAGTCGATACACCAGATTTTATGGGTCAGTTCGTTCAGATCGACTTCGGCTTTGGGGCAGTAAGCAAAGCAACGCCCCTGTTCCAGGGTGCAGGGAAACAGCTGAGAGGTTTTGCCTTTGTAATTTTTAAAATACGGGCAAAGATCCACACAGGCACCACAACCGATACATAACTCCCGATTGTGGACATCCTCCAGCAACTCAGCGGAACCATATACTTTAGACATTAGAAAATCCTTGAAGGCATAGAACCGGGGTAGAAGGATATATAGGATTTTAGATTTTAGATTTCGGATTCATGAAAGGAAACGTTCGCGGGTCACACGAAAAAATCCTGACAAATTCGAAATCCGCATTCCCAAATCCCCGATCGAAAGACCCGCAACCCGCAACACGAGAGGGACTCGTACTCACCCTTGTACTCGTCCTCGTCCTCGGCTTTTCGGCTTATTCGATTACGAGGACGATAGCTTCGACCTCGAAACCCGCACCCCGCAACCCGCAACCCGCAACCCGTAACCGTCACCCGTAACCCGCAACCGTCACCCCCCCAGTTGCACCTGAATCAGGACAATGGGTTCTTCAGATTTATTTTCGATACGGACAACGCCCGGCGCCGATACGGTCAGGGCCTGACCCTGATTTAAGCTTTGTGTTTTGCCGGCTGCATCGACCCTGGCAGGCCCCTTTACCACAATCAGGTGCATGGAGGCACCCGCAGCCACCTCGGCCTGAAGGGTTGATGAAGGATAGACCAGCAGTCTGAAAACCGTATTACCCTCTTTTTGTTCGAGTAGCGTCCTACTCCCCCAGGGGAAGTGTATGCTGCGATGTTGATGATATTCTTGGCGGCCTTTGGCTTTCAGGCGGGCCACAATGGATTTTACATCTCGACTGCGATCGATGTCCGAAACGAATATGGAATCGGGTGTTTCCACGACCACCATGTTTTCAAGATGGTTGGTAGCAATCAAACGATCGCGGCCCAGTATGAAGCAGCCCCGGGTATCGTTGGTGATAACATCGCCGTCAATTACATTGAGATCGTCATCTTTGGGCAAAAAATCATATAGGGATTTCCAGGAGCCGATATCACTCCAGCCAAAATTGGAAGGCAAAACCACACCCCGGGCGGTTTTTTCCATGATGGCGTAGTCAATGGATATGTCCGGCAGCTGATCATAATCCGCTTTGCCAATGGCGTTCGTGCCATCGTATATCGTATTCATTTTTTCCAGAAGATCGGGCTGGTAGGTACGAAATTCTTCTAAAATAACCGACCCTTTAAAAGCAAACATACCGCTATTCCAGAAATAATTACCGGCCGCAAGGTATTGTTGAGCAGTTATTTTATCCGGCTTTTCAACAAATCGATTGATGGTCAACGCACCGTCGGCTACCTCCTGACCACCTTCAACATAGCCATAACCGGTTTCCGGATAATGGGGTGTGATGCCGAAAGTAACGACATAGCCCTGATTCGCCAGCCGGATGGCCGCTTTTAGCCGGTCGTGAAAACGTTCAATCTCACCGATGACATGATCGGCCGGGAATACACATAAGACCGCATCCCGGTCGGTATTCAATGCATTCAATACAGCCAGCAAAATGGCCGGAGCCGTGTTGCGGCCGCTGGGCTCACAAATAATTTTGCCATCGGCCGGCAAACCGATGTCCTGCATGTGACGGACGATCTCATGGAAATGCTGCTCTCCGCAAACGATCCGCACGCAATCCGGATCCAGTACCGGAGACAAGCGCTTTATCGTGCTTTGCACCAATGAATCATCGCCGATAAATTTCACCAGTTGCTTTGGATAAAGTTGCCGGGAGACGGGCCACAACCGGGTACCGGTTCCGCCGGCCAACAAAATAGCGTAGACTTTACCTGCCATATCTCCCATTCCGTGGTCTCCTGTTTCTGCCGTTTCCGTTAACCCCGTTATTCGCCGCCGGGGATGTCACCGCCCGACAGCGAGTTTCCACTGCATGGTAGCCAAGAAAAGTGTGCACCTCCCGGGTCAGAGAACCGCCCGCTTTTAATTTCAACGTATCCGGCAGAGCAATGATCGAATCCGTTTTATCCGGGCTTCTCAAATGAAGAAATCCCGGGCAGGGTCCGGGATGCCTTGCAAAGATGGCGTGCAGATCCGAA
>Ga0316198_10001194_pt1 | contig 15104 bp, 17 predicted proteins | sample OudBieAanoxic_MG_FD_204935 | JGI IMG/M metagenome (GOLD analysis project Ga0316198, IMG submission 204935) | Coastal sediment microbial communities from Oude Bieten Haven, Netherlands - site A anoxic | ecosystem: Environmental > Aquatic > Marine > Coastal > Sediment | place: Netherlands...
GGTTCCGCGGGTCGGAGTATCAAGCAATCCAAGCAGGTAGAGTAACGAGGATTTACCCGATCCGGAGGGTCCTGTTATCACCACAAACTCCCCGCGCCGGATCTCCAGCCCCGCATCTTCCACCAGCGTAACCGGCACTTCGCCGGAAAGTCTGCGCGTCAGATGCTCGGTTCTTATAACGATTTCGCTCAAACCCCGCCCCGCAGAATATTGACCGGCTGGACCCGTGCGCCCTTTCTCGCCGGCAGGAATGCGGCCATGAGTGCTGCGCTCAGGGCGAACCCGCTGGCAATGGCAAATTGCAGCCAGCCCCAGTCAAGCGGCATCACGATGGTCTGCGCGCTGCCCGGCGGTTTCAACTCAACCTGCATCAGGGCATACATCAGCGCACTGCCCAGCGGCAGGCCAAGCAAACTGCCGACAATTCCCAGGATCAGGCCCTGTATCACAAAAATCCGCTGGATATCGCGTGCAAGGAAGCCCATGGATTTAAGGATCGCGATATCGCGGTGCTTCTCCATCACCACCGTGGAAATAACATTATAAATCCCGAACGCCGCAACGATCAGCACGGCACTGACCACGCTGTACATGATGATGTTGCGGATGGCGAGCGTACTCATCAGGTCTTCCGAGGATTCCTGCCATGAAATGCTTTTATAGCCGATACGACCTTCCAGATCGGCTGCGATCGCGCTGGCACGGTACGGATCCGGCAGCTTAACGATGATGGTATTGGCCCTATGCGGACGATCCATCAATGCTTGCATACGCTTGAGCGAGACAAATCCATGGTTCAGATCATAATCAGACCTGCCGGTACGGAAGACGCCCAGAATCTTGAAGGTACGCACCTGTCCGGTTGGAGCGGTGACGGTGATGTTATCGCCGCGATCCAGGGAGAATGTCCGAATCATCTCCTCGCCGAGGACAATACCGTTGGGGTTTGCGATCAGATCGCTGATGCTGCCGGAAACCATGTAATCCTGAATGGTGACGACACCCTGAATATCTTCGGGGATCATGCCATCCAGGGAGACGGCGGTATTCTTGCCCGCGAAACTCAAGACGCCCTGCCCCGCAAGCACGGGGGAAGCCTCTACGCCCGGCAGGGAGCGCAGGTAATCGACGATCTGTTCGTAACCACGGATGCCCCGCGTTTCGGTCACGGGTTTGACGCTGCGCACCTCGATCGCTCCATTGCCGTTATAGAGCCGCTCGACAGGCTGCAGGCTCGGATTGCGATAGGTGTCCGTCACAAAAATATGCGGCATGTTATCGATCAGCCGCCGGATAAAATCCTTTTCAGATCCCTGCATCAGCGAGGAAATCGTCAGGAAAAACGCCACGCCCAGTATGATACCCAGCAACGAAACCAGGCTTTGCCGTTTGCGAGCAAGCAGATGCTTGACGGCGATAGAGGCCAGCAAGCGCATGACTATTCCTCCTGCCGAACCATCCGGGGGCGTATATTCAGCCCTTCTTCCAGTTCGTCCTTGGGTTTCAGCACAATGACATCATCCGCCTTTATGCCGCTGAGAATCTCCGTTTCTTTAAGTCCTTTAGCACCGACGGTAACCTTGCGCTTTGCGAGCCTATCCTCTACGACCAGCCAGACATTTCCCTGCGTCACCGCACCGGAAGGCAACAACAACGCTTCCCGTGTTTCGCGGATGATGATATTGGTTTCAGCGGTCATACCGATCATCAGCGGGGTTTCTTCGCTGAATCCAATCCGCACACGGTAACTGCGCGACACCGGATCTCCCTTGGGCGTGATATTTTGTACCGATCCTTCAAAAGTCTGGTTGGGAAATGCATCGGCGCGAATCAACACATTCTGCCCCGGCTGCACGAGAGCGATATCCTCTTCATCCACTTCCGCGGTAATTCGCAGCGAGGTACCGCAGGAGAGCCAGAATACCGGCTGATTTGCGGGAATCAGTTCACCGACTTCCCCGTCACGACGAATAATGCGGCCATGCGCCGGAGCGAGCAGCTTCATGAAATCGGATTCGGCAACGGCCCTGGCCACGGCGGCCTCTGCCGCTGCCCATTCCGTACGGGCGCGGTCATGCTCTGTTTTGGATATGACGCGCTGCTTCAGCAGGGTTTGCTTACGTTCAAATTCCTGCTTCAAAAACGCTTCATTGGCCTGCAATTCCCGGATCGTCTGGCGCAGGACTTCGTCCTCCAACCGGGCGAGCAACTGGTCTTTTTTTACGGTAGCGCCTTCATCAACATGCAACTCCTGCAGGCGTGCGGCAATACGCGGGGCAATCGGCAGCATGACAGGCGACTCCACCGTCCCGGTCGCATAGACGGCCTGCACGGCCAATCCACGGTGCGGACGAATGACTTCTACGCCGTCTCGCCCCAACCAATGGAAGGCAGCCCCTCCACCCACGAGCAGGCACACGACCAACAGGACAACAAACAAAGACTTACCCCGCCAAAGAACCTCAATCAATTTCATCTGCTCTCCTTTATGCACAAGTCAACTGATTATGCCAAACCAAGTGATTGTGGACACTTGGTTATTGTGGACACCCATCAATCGAATGACGCCAACATATCAAGTTCATAGTCTTATGCAAACAAGCTAACGCTAAGGAGAGCTCCATGCCCAAACCACGGAACCGCTGCTATTCAATTGGCTTCAATGCGTTGCAGATGCACTTATGTCGGAGATCAGGCCGCAGTTGATGTATGCGTGACCAAATCGTGACATCCGATGCTCCAATCTGTTTTCCGGGTTTACCCTCGGCCTTTCGATTAATGCTAAAGCGTGTAGAGACAGGCCGCCCAATAAATGTTGCTACACAGAAGATGCAAGCGATACGGTTAACATTAACAATGCACTGGGCGGCCTAGGGTTACACCACGTTTCCACTGCCGCTTAGGTTGAGCAGTTATAAGCCGGAGGTTTCCAAGTAAAAATGAGAATCACTCACTATCTTTATAATGCCTTCATCATAGAGTCAGGAAGCAGGAAAATCGCCATTGATCCCGGGGCGCTGTTTTTCTACTTCTTTCGATTTACGACTCTCATTCCAGAATCTGAGTGGAAAGGTATTACGCACATATTTGTGACACATGGTGACCCCGACCATTACTGGCACATCGACCGCGTAGCGAGAGCTTCCAATGCCCCTGTGATATGCAATAAAACAATGTTGGAAATGGTTAATGGAAAGGAACTAATGCTTGGCCCCAGAGACAAGGGTTTGGCTTTTACTATGCCTGTTGAGAATGTCCACCCACTTTCAGTCAGTGAAACCGTCCAGCTCGATGGAATGTCGGTCACCGGCATACAAACAACACATGGCCAACTCAAGCTGAAAATCGGACCTTTTTCAAAAACCCTGAAACCCGGGCCGAAGGAGCGGATCGGATAGGGGGCTATAGGGTTTGAGATCCAACTCGATAATAAAGTAATCGTCAACCTGGGTGACACGCTGCTACAGGAAAAAGAGTGGGAGGCAATAAGCAATCCGGATGTCCTGATGATCCCTATTGGCGGAAAAGCCGTTCATAACACTATGGATGAGATGGAGGCCCTGAGAGCAGTGAAGATAATGAATCCGAAACTTGTGATTCCCTGTCACTATAATTGTCCTGCCTTTTTTAAGAAAAAATACAATCCGGCTGATGATCTAAAATTCAAAGAAGATGTAGAAAAAACAGGTGCCAGATGCGTGATACTGCGTAGTGGCGATTCAGTAGAGATATAGAAGAAACAGGTTCCGGGGATGAACAAACAAGGTAAACCGGCTATCGGTGCCAAATCCTGGGTGAGCCTCGTTATCCGTACTGCATTGTTCCCGGTCGCAATACTGTGGCCTGCTGGAACCTGGCGGTGGTGGGAAGCCTGGGTGTTGATTGGGCTCTGGATGGCCTTTTTTATAGCATTGACGATTTTCCTGTTGCGCAGAGATCCGGCGTTACTTGTCGAACGAATGAAGGCGAGTCCGGTACAGAAGGGTCAGAAAGGCTGGGACAAGATCATTATGTCATTGATGTTTCTAGTGGCTATTGGTTACTGCATTATTCCCGGCTTTGATGTTATCCGTTTCGCATGGAGCCATCCCTTTCCTGGATGGCTCGAAATTACTGCCATGGCCGCTCACATACCGTGCTTTCTGTTTCTCGGGTGGGTGATGCATGCAAACACCTATTTGTCACCCGTTGTGAAGATCGACCATGAACGTGAACATCAAGTGATCACTGACGGGCCATACGCAATCGTACGACATCCGATGTACAGTGCAGTAATTATGCTTGTGGTTGCATTCCCGACTGCATTGGGCTCACGATTTGGGCTGATTCCGGCTCTGCTTATAGTGCTATTACTGCTAATAAGAACCGTTTACGAAGACCGCACGCTTCGCACCGAACTGCCAGGATATCGTGAATACACCAGTCTGACGCGATATCGACTCATTCCGGGGATTTGGTGAATTCGCAAATAAGACAGGCATGAGCATTAAGATCTGTGCGAGACTCTTCCTTGCTTTCTGAAGCTGGTTTTGTACGACCGGTTTGACGAGGAATTTCTATGTCAGATTCCAACTTGAGAAAGACTATCGCTCTAGGGTTGGTAGCTATTCTTTTGCTAGTAGAATTTAGTATGTTCTACGACTTTTTTTATCCGTTTCGGTTCCTGTGGAATCAAGGCAAGATAATCGAGTTCTCCCTGTCATTGATTTTGTTCTTCTGGAGTCTATTAGGCGCATTCTTGATAATCTTTAGTGGTCGCAGTCTTTTTCGAAAAGTAACGTTACCGATTTTTCTTTTCTTCTTTCTTTTTAATATTGGTTCCTTACAGGTCGCAAAGTCACCTATTGGTTTCCAAACTACAATCCAGATTGTGGAGAATTTTCAATGGTGGTTTTGGGAAGTGGTTGAGACTTTTGGCTTAGCTGCACTACCTTTCATAATAATTTTTATTCCAATTGTTATTCTCGTCGAACGGTTACCAGAACTTTCAAAATTGAATTTCCCCAAAAGTGCTATTTCGTTCCCGTAAGCGCAGTCATACTGACCATTATTGATCTGCAATATAGTCATGGCTTTTTTGATCGATATCCCTCCTTTTTCAGGATTCCATCAATATTTGTATATGCCAGCCAAAGCCGCATTTACGATGGTAAAAGATCTGAGGTTGCTTACTCGGGCGATTTGGATGCACAGGTTGAGAAAATTGTCCTGATTGTGGATGAAAGTATCCGCGCGGATATTCTGGGGATCAATGCATACGAAAAAGACACGACACCCTATCTCCGCTCTCTGGAAACCGGGATCGTGAATTTCGGAATATCCGCTTCATCTTCAAACTGCAGTAATTATTCCAACCTCATTCTCAGGACGGATGTGAGAAAAGAGGAAATTCCAGACCAGAATCAAATGACCTTGAAGAAACCTTCGATTTGGCAATTTACCAGGAAGGCAGGGTTTTACAATGTATACCTGGATGCCCAGAGCGCTGAGGAATGGACGAACTACCAGAATTTCATGACTGAACATGAGGCTTCTTACGTAGACGAAATACTCAGAGTTTGTCAGAAAATCGCCTATGAAAGCGACGGAGTTGCTCGTGAAACGTTAATTGATCATCTCAAGCAACCCGGCAAGACCTTTATCATGCTTAATAAATACGGAATTCATTTTCCATACTTCAGGAGCTATCCCAAAGAGTACAAATATTTCAGCCCTGCTCTTGAGCATGGTGAGCCAATGAATGATAGAGAAAAGTCTCTGAATTCTTATGTGAATGGAATACGCTGGAGCGTTGATGACTTGTTTAAAAACCTGTTATCCGAAAGTGGGGCTTTTAAGCCTTACGTCATTATATATACAAGCGATCATGGACAAAATATAGTCGACGATGGAACGCTGGCTACTCACTGCAGGCCGAGAGCAAATCGTTTCGAAGGTATTGTGCCTATGATGGTTTTCTCCAACGACGCGGCAATTTTAGAAAGATTCAAGGCGGTTCAGGTGACTGGTTTCGACAAGACGAATCACTTTCAGGTATTTCCGACGCTAATTAGACTTGCCGGTTACGAAGGCTCGTGGGTCAGAAGCCATTACGGCGCATCTCTGAGCGAGCCCCCCGGCACCTTGCCAGAATTTTTTGCGGGAGATGCCTATGGTCGTGGATCAGTCAGGCAATGGGTCTCAATATTTCCCACAGAAACTGAAAGTGACTAGGGTGAACCCATCGACTTGAATGATGGCAGACAGCATCAGAATATGGGGGAGTGAATGAATAAGCAGATGGAATTTACTGCACTTGATCTGGATCGGGTACAACCTGTACCTTGTTTTCGGTAAATCCACTAATTCTTATTTTTGATCCTTTTTCTATTTTCTTGAAGGTCTCTATCGGGATCTCCAGGCCATTGAAATTCCCCAGACCATCCTTTAGAAATTCTCCCTGATCACCTATACCGATTCGCGCCCAGGTTACAGAGCTCCATGGCCATTTGAATACCACTCCAGGCCCTTTCAAGCCTTGATATTTTCCAATGTTAAACCATACGTATCGCTGATGTACTGAAGTTATGCGCGTAATCAATACAAACGTTATTAACAGAAATATAAGTATTGTGATGATCAATCCCATTGTCTTGTCAACCTCTATGACCGGAAAACAGGCTCTGGCAGCCAGAGAAACGAGAGCTCAAGTCTCTTTTCAGCGCTTATGTGTGCCGGATAATAACTGTGTGGAATGCCCCGGGTTCAATTTCATTATGGAATGGACTAGTCGGGCTTCCTCCGGTGGGCTAGTAGCTCCCGATGCAGTTGGTGTTTCTGCCTGATCAGCAGATTCAGTTCCAGCTACCGGTACACACGCCTGTGATTCCAGCCAAAACCTATCACATTGCGCAGGTACTGAAAACAAAATCCAAAGCCCCATCACCGGGAGGATTAATTCAAATTACCAGCTATGCTGGTAGCAGGAGGTTCACATCCGTCAATAATTCATCGGCTGTCGGTCACAATAGGGTATTCAGCAAAATCGCAAGCATCTGCCTGCTAATGCCAGCACAATCCGGGCTTGTCTGCATACCTGGGGAATGATATGGAAAGTGGCTATGGAGAAGATGGGTAAGATGCAAGGCATATACCTGGTCGAATTCGGACACACGGAACCTCATAATGGCAAATGACTATAATGCAATCGTTATTGGATCCGGACTCGGGGGGCTGACAGCGGGCGCACTGTACGCGCGCGCCGGAAATCGGGTCCTGGTCCTCGAACAAAACGACAGGTTTGGTGGTGCGGCAACGACCTATCACCGCGGCACCATGACGATAGAGGCTTCGCTACACGAGACTGCAAGCCCGCAAGCTTTAGCCGATCCCAAGGGAGAGATCTTCGAGGCACTCGACCTGTATCAGGATATCGAGCTGGTCCCAGTGGGCGATTTCCAGGAGGTCCGCTGTCCGCTCATAGGCAAGCCGCTGATTATACCCCACGGACTGGACGCTTTGGGCGAGCATCTGATCGAACGTTTTCCGCACGAGGCGGCTGCCATCCGCCGTTTCCTGAAACGAATCGACTCGATTCAAACAGCCACGCAGATCTTCATGGAAAACCATGGCCGTTTATGGTGGCTTGCTCATGGCGCCATGATGCCGTTTCGACTCTGGCCTGTATTGCGTGATTGGCGAGCCAGTGTGTCAGAAGTGCTGGAGCGGTATTTCGGTGACAATGAGGCCATCAAGATCGCCTTGGCGGCAAACCTTATTTACTGGTCGGATGATCCCGATCGGATGTGGTGGATTTTTTATGTACTGGCCCAGGGCGCGTTTATCCAAGGTGGAGGCCATTACATCAAAGGCGGCTCCCAGGTGCTCAGTGACCGGCTGGTGGATCGCATCCGTGAGGGTGGCGGCGAGGCACTAGCAGGCCAGACTGCAGTCGAGATCCTGCTGGGCGCGCAAGGTCAGGTATCCGGGGTCCGGTATCGGCCGCGGGCGGGTGGAGCGGATTCGGTTGTCCGCGCGCCCGTGGTGTTCGCCAATGCCTCGCCGCATGCGGTTGAGAACATGCTGCCAGCGACGGTGCGCGACAGGTTCATGTCGCCCTATCGCGACAGGCCATTATCGACCTCATTGATCTCGATTACCCTGGGCCTGAACCGGCGCCCCTCGGAACTGGGTGTATCCGCGTATTCTACCATGATCATTCCGGCATGGATGGAACGACTTAGTGATATAAAGCAATGCGCAGGGCTGCTCGCCGATATGCCCGGCGGCCGATTACCCGTGTTGGGGGTGTGTAACTATAGTCATATTGAGAGCGGACTGATTGACGGCGGGCTTTTTCCGGTGAGCATCGCGGGCGCCGACCGGCTCACCAACTGGGAGGGGGTGAGCGAAGACGATTACCATGCCAGGAAAAACGCCTGGCTCGAGGCGGTGATCGGGCGCCTGGATGAAGAGTGGCCGGGCTTTGCCGACGCTGTTGTGCAGCGAGAGTGCGCGACTGCACGAACGATGCGCGAATTCCTGAATACGCCGGGAGGTGCCATCTACGGATTCGCTCCCAACGTACCTGAGCGCAGCCTGTTGTCGGGACCGCCGCGGACACCCGAGACACCCATCAAAGGACTGTGGCTGGCATCAGCCTACGCAGGCTTTGGCGGCTTCAGCGGTGCCATGTATTCAGGAGGAACGGCAGCGAAAGCTGCACTTCGGCGTGATTGACCAGAGCCAGTCGGATTCAGATCAGGGCGAGTGAAGAGAAGATATGCCGACGCATCGATGATCGGACAGGATCAATATACGGTATGGACAAGTATCTTCCGATCCTCTTTATTGCATACTCATTGCTTCTCTCGGGCATTTCGTTCTACTGGCAGCTTGCTTCTAGCCACCGCACGCGGGCTGGCTGGACCATCCAGGGTCTCGCGGCCGCCAGCATCATGGCATTTGCGTTTCTTGCCACGCCGTGGGCCTTTACGAGCTATTACCTGCGGTATATCGTGCTCGGTCTGTTCGTCGCTTTCGTCGGTTACTCCTGGCGCAAGACGAAGCAACTGGTGTCTGTGCCGGGTATGCACGGCTACTGGAGTTCAATCCCCTCTATCCTCCTGCTACTACTGTTTGCCGGGCTGGATGCCCTGGCTGTCGCTTCACTCTATCGACAGGAATATTCCTTTGGCGTGTCATTCCCGCTGGGGTCAGGCACGTATTATGTCCTCCAGGGTGGTGATAGCGTCGTCACGAATCCGTTTCATACCCTTGCCGGCAGCGCACATGCGATGGACATCGTGAAGCTGAACGCTTTTGGAAATCGCGCTGAGGGCGTTGCACCACGCTCATTACACGCCTATGAGATATTCGGCGACAAACTTCACAGTCCGTGTGCAGGACGCGTTCTGGAGGTTCGCGACGGTCAGCCGGACAATCGTCCCGGCGAACCAGATAAAATGCGCACGGAAGGCAATTACATCGTATTGTTCTGCTCTGATGTTGAAGTGTTTATGGGGCATCTGAAGCGAAACAGCATTGGCGTGACGAGGGGACAAGCAGTGGCTCAAGGACAACCGATTGCCGAGGTGGGCAACTCTGGGAACTCACTTGAACCTCACTTGCATATTGAAGCAAAGAGGGACGGTAAGGGCGTAGGCCTTGCGATTCACGGAAGGGCATTGTCGACCAACAGTCTGGTCAGGAGCAGATACAATCTATCTGGCCATGAATAACCTGCTATATTCTTGCGGGAACATCTTTCCAGCATTCAGGAGCATGTTTGTTCATCCACGAGAGCGGTACAAATGACAACCCGACTATCGTCTTTCTGCATGGAAACTGCTTATGACATTTGCGTATATATCGTTTCAGATGTAGTGGTATCAGGAATTGAGAATGGGAAGCGATCGCTTCCCAGATTTGGTGAGAGCCCTACTCCCGATACCATCAAACGAACCACCGGAAATGAGAACTACCTGACCAAGCTCAGCCAAGGCATTGGTAATCAAGGTTTGCCAACTCGTTGACCATGTGATTCACATACTCAACGAGAGCATTTCCTGCTTGATAAACAATAAGTTACTAAAAACCCCTACTCCCACTCGATGGTAAATAAGCCGAATAAATACAGCATTGGCAATAAGTTAGCATTTGCAGGAAATGTAAATACCATGAAAAATACCATGATCAATAATTCTTAAAGAAATATTCTGCGACATTTTACTACATGGCCAAACAAGCAAAATAGGAATTCAGTTCAACCGAGTAAAACGTGAATCAACCACGTGAAGGTTTATCGATGAAGAACTGCGGCACCGACCGGCGCTGTGAGCGCTCGATCTTCATCTTGCTCACGTACGGCATCCGGGGAAACATCGATCTCTGCGTAACCGAGATCCTTGTTACGTAACAATACCTTGGCCGTGCTGCAGCAGGGATACCATTCCTTCGAGTAGCTTTCAATTTTAGCCATGGTGACATCCTCCAGTTGTTGATGGTTACTCTTGCTCCGGTGTATGATAGATGACGAGCGGCGCTAAATCGATGCTATAGCCACGCGATCACGACAGACATCAAACTTCCAAGCGCGACGGGCAACCCGATATACCCCATTCCGGATTGTCAAGCACCAGGGGATCCGCGCCCGCTGGCGGATGCGTCACCCGCAGTGCTGCCATTGCAGCAATGGCAATGGCCAAGCCCATGCTCCACCATTCCATGAGTAAAAGTACGCGCAACGCAAGTCCGATGCCCGTCGAGACGATGTGTCCAACAATTACGCTGGCCGGTTGCGACAACGGACTGCCCGGCGCGGAGAACAGCATCACACAGCTCGCCCCGAACGGCGCCATCAGCCAGGAATTGCCGGTACCATGGCTGAGTCAGGCCAGCGTAGCGATTGCGAGCAGACCGCCGATGCCGGCCTTGAGCACAGGCGCCAGGGATTGACCGGGTCGCTGGCGATGCAACAATCCTGGACTGTAGCATTTACCCGCATGCTGACCCGCGGTCACACCACCCTCTACGGGCAATACCGTACAGGTTATCCGATTCGCCTGCGCACCCGACCAAAAAGAGGATTGCCGAGGTCACATCCAGCGCTTTTCCATTGCGCCCCGGCGGATGTAACTCATTGAGTTTGGGTAACTCGTCTTTGACTTCCTTGTCACTCACGAAGGTGTGTATACCGGAGTTCCACGACCGCCTTGCCGGATCGGTTATCCCATGACTGTCGTATCATCGATACCGGTAATGAGAGCCACCTCTTCAGATATTCTACTCCTCAACAACAGGAGAACAAAAAACTAGAAAAAAACAATGAAATCAGGCCATAATCTGGCCAGACAGGCGGGTCATTTTCAGATGCAATACCCAAGGCAATTTTAAATGCAAATCTATATCAGACACACCAGGCCACCGAAATGAAATCTTTCAGCTTTGCCGTACTACTATTTCTTTTCTGGATCTTTTTGTCGGGACATCTGGAACCCCTGCTGCTGGGGTTGGGGATGGCATCTGTCGCGCTCACGGTTTTCTTGTCACGGCGAATGAATGTTATCGATCACGAAAGCTATCCGCTGCATCTCTCGTCGAAATTCCCCGGCTTTTTTGTTTATATATTCAGAGAGATCGTAAAGGCAAATATCGATGTTGTTACACGGATCCTGAGCTGGAGGAAGGCACCGATCAGCCCGCAGATGATCGAAATCCCACAGTCGCAAGAAACCGATCTCGGGGCGGTAATTTACGCCAACTCCATCACCTTGACTCCCGGCACGGTCACGATCAAGTTGTCGAAAGACAATCTCACCGTTCATGCGCTCAGCAAGGAGGCGGCCAGCGAGCTTGCCACAGGCGCCATGTCAGAAGAGATCTCTAACCGGATGTTCGACAAATAGTGTTTATCGCAGCTTTACTGGCGATCCTTGTGACGATGGGATTGGCCCTCGCGCGCGCCCTTGCCGGGCCTACGACTTATGATCGTATTGCGGCGGTCAACATTTTCGGCACCAAGACTGTGCTGCTGATCGCCGTTCTGGCGTTTTTCTCCGGCAGAGGTGATCTGCTGGATATTGCGCTGGTCTATGCGTTGATCAATTTCATAAGTGTCGTCGCAGCACTGAAGCTGGTCACTCGAGGCGATTTTCACTCCTCCGACAGCGATGAGAGCGAAGCTAACTAAGGGAGGTCCGGAATGATTATCGATATCCTCAGTTGGATCTGTCTGTTGGCCGGCGGGGCGCTGGGTATCGTTGGCGGTATCGGTATCCACCGCTTCCCCGACTTCTACAGCCGCCTGCACGCTGCCGGAATAACCGATACTCTTTGCGCCATGTTGATCCTGCTGGGCCTTGGGCTGCAGGCCGGCTGGAGTCTCGCCGCCTTTAAATTGGCCTTGATTTTCATGTTCCTCTTTTTTACCAGCCCGACCGCTTCCCACGCGCTGGCAAACGCGGCGCAGCACAGTGGTCTGCAGCCCAGGCTGGATAGCGATGAACCTGAGGTTGGATCATGATTGATATTGTTATCGATGTCACCTTGCTGGCCTTTTTGGCGATCACCGCGGTAGCTACCTTGCACCTGACAAACCTGTTTGCCATCGTCATGCTTTTCGGGGTTTTCAGTCTGCTGTCAGCCGGTCTGTTCGTGGTTATGGATGCCCCCGATGTGGCTTTTACCGAAGCGGCAGTGGGGGCGGGAATCTCGACGGTATTGATGTTGGCTACCCTGGCATTGGTCAAAAGACCACAAAAACCCTACTACGCAGAGGCGCCGCGGGCCCACCGTCCATGGTTGCCGCTGGTCGTCGTGGTCATAACAGGTTCGGCACTGGTTTACGGCACCTGGGATATCCCGGGGTTTGGTGCGCCCGAGGCGCCGGCACAAACACATGTTGCGCGCTACTACATCGACAATGCACTCCAGGAAACGGGGGTGCCGAATATTGTGACCGCCGTACTGGCGAGCTATCGCGGGTTTGATACCCTGGGCGAGGTCGTGGTGGTTTATACCGCAGGCGTGGCCGTGCTGCTGCTAATCGTGGGAGGCGCTCAAAAGCGGCGGCCAGGCCCAGGGATGAGGGGAGACCAGATGAGACCTAATCTTATCCTGCATGTTATTGCAAAATTCGTTATTCCACTGATCATTCTGTTTGCACTCTATGTTCAGTTTCATGGTGATTTCGGGCCGGGTGGCGGCTTTCAGGCCGGAGTGATATTCAGCGCCGCGCTCATTCTTTACGCCCTGGTGTTTGGGCTTGACGTCGCAGAAAAGATCATCCCCTCACGCTGGTTACACAAACTGGCTGCGCTGGGCGTGGTGATCTATGCCGGGGTTGGGGTGGTGCCCTTGCTGTTAGGTGGTAATTATCTCGATTACACGCTTTTGGGCAGCACCCAGGTTGCCGGGCAACATCTGGGGATTCTGCTGGTGGAGCTGGGCGTGGGTATCACGGTGGCGTCGGTTATGCTGATTCTTTTTTTTGCCTTCGCAGGCAGGGCCAGAAAGTAATGGATTTCTTTATTGGCCACTACAACTACTGGATCGTGATTTTTTTAATGATGGTCGGCCTCTATACGGTAATAAGCCGCGGCAACCTGATAAAAAAGATTATCGGCCTGAATATTTTCCAGGTCTCGGTCTTTTTTCTCTATATCAGCCTGGGCACCGTGGAGGGCGGCGCGGCGCCTATTATCGCTGAAGGCGTCGAGGTCTATTCAAACCCCCTACCCCATGTGTTGATCCTCACAGCCATCGTGGTGGGCGTGGCAACGACGGCGCTGGCGCTGGCTTTGGTGGTGCGCATCAAGGAGTCCTACGGCACCATTGAAGAGGATGAAATTCATAATCTGGATCATTCGCTGTAATGGAAAATCATATCAGCCTGTTATTGGTGGTTGCACCGCTGATTGCCGCGCCCGTGGTCGCCGTATTGCCCCGTGGCCGATGGCCCTGGGCGGTTGCGTTTTTTGTTGCGGCCTTGTGTGCCGCGCTTGCCGGGATGCAGCTGTGGACCGTGGTTCACGAGGGGGCAATCAGTTACGAACTGGGTGGCTGGGCACCGCTCTGGGGGATTGAATACCGTATCGATGCGGTCAATGCCTATATGGCCCTGATCGTAGCCGCTATTGCCGCAATCACACTGCCCTATGCCTTGCTCAGCTCGGAGCGGGAGATCCCTGGGGAGAAGATTCCGCTTTTCTACAGTGCCATGCTGCTCTGTTTGACCGGTCTTCTGGGGATCACCCAGACCGGTGATATCTTTAACGCATTTGTCTTTCTGGAGATATCATCACTCTCCTCCTACGCGTTGATCAGCCTTGGAAAAAAGCGGCAAGCGTTCACCGCCGCTTATCAATACCTGATCATGGGCACAATCGGCGCTACCTTCTATCTGATTGGCGTCGGCCTGATCTATTCCCAAACCGGTAGCCTGAATATGCAGGATGTAGCAACCATTCTGCCCGGCGTGCTGCATCTTAAAACGGTGGAAACCGGCTTCGCCTTCATCATGATCGGCATTGCGTTAAAGCTGGCACTGTTTCCCCTGCATCTCTGGCTGCCCAATGCGTATACCTACGCACCCTCGGTGGTCACCGTTTTTCTGGCGGCAACGGCCACCAAGGTAGCCATTTATCTGATACTGCGCATATTTTTTACGGTTTTTCCAAGCGGTTTTGCAATGGGAACACCGGCTGAAGAAGTGTTTATAGCAGCAGGTATCGCCGGCATTATCATTGCCTCGATCTATGCCATCTATCAGGCGGATGTCAAAAGGTTGCTGGCCTACTCCAGCGTGGCGCAAATCGGTTATATGGCGCTGGGGATCGGGTTTGCATCGGCAGCAGGCATCACGGCCGCACTCATTCACCTTTTCAACCATGCCTTGATGAAAGGTGCGCTATTCATGGCGATCGGCGCCATTATCTATCGTGTCGACGAATGCCGTATGGATCAGATTCATGGCCTGGGCAGGGCGATGCCCTGGACCTTTGGCGCTATTGTTATCGGCGGCCTGAGTCTTGTCGGAGTACCGGGTACCGCCGGGTTTATCAGCAAATGGTATCTGGTGACGGCCGCCCTGGAGCAGGCGGCCTGGATATCAGTCGCGGTTATCC
>Ga0316198_10001195_pt1 | contig 15096 bp, 14 predicted proteins | sample OudBieAanoxic_MG_FD_204935 | JGI IMG/M metagenome (GOLD analysis project Ga0316198, IMG submission 204935) | Coastal sediment microbial communities from Oude Bieten Haven, Netherlands - site A anoxic | ecosystem: Environmental > Aquatic > Marine > Coastal > Sediment | place: Netherlands...
CACGAGTGCACGGAGGCCGCGATCGAGCATCTCCTCCCACCCGAGGTACTCCGACTCCTGGATTGCCCTGGACAGGTGGGGGAACTCCTCCGGAGCGACCCCGCTCTCCCCGCCGGTCTCGGGCATGTCGGGGGTCTGGCCCTGCTGGGTCACGTGGTTGACGTAGGCGAGCTTGGCGCCGAACACCTACTGCCCCCACGATGTCCACGGCTGCGATCGCCTCGGTCTCCATCGGGCCGACCACCAGCATGAGCAGCAGCGCCGAGAGCACCGCGTACCAGGGGGAAGGGGAAGGACAGCGGGCTGCCCGTGATCCACGCCCCGAGGCAGAACGCGACCGGGGGTCCCGAACGCCAGGTAGGCGGCCCAGCCCAGCGGCATCCGCCACAGTGTCGGGCGCCGCAGGTAGCTGGGAAGGCCGCGGACACCGTCGTGCTGCAGCACCAGATCGATGCCGGAGATGGCCAGACCCCACGACAGCCCAGACGCCATCGCGAAGGACGGGATCACGGTCCTGAGGCTTGCCCTCATCACATCGGCTCGGCCGCTAGCGTTCACGGATGGGCGGGACGGCCTCGTCGTAGGGGAGGGTCTGCGTGGACGACACGGACTTTGTTGTGCGGACAGAAGCCCTGTCGAAGTCCTACGAGGGCACGAACGTTGTGGACTCCGTCGACCTGCGGGTCCCCCGTCACTCGGTGTTCGGCTTCCTCGGACCCAACGGCGCCGGAAAGACGACCACCATGAAGATGCTGCTGGGCTTGATCCGACCGACCTCCGGGACGGGGAGCATCTTCGACCTCGACATCGTGGCGGACAGCCCTCGGGTGCGACTCCGGATCGGCTACCTGCCGCAGGAGCCACGCTTCTACCCGCGCATGACCGCCAGGGAGACTCTGCGGTTCGCGGCGAGCTTCTTCTTCTCCGGACCGGCCGACCAGGTGGAGGCCAGGATCAGCGAGATGCTCGCCCTGGTGGGGTTGATGGACAAGGCCGACCGCCCGGTCAAGACCCTGTCCGGTGGGGAGATACAGCGGCTGGGGATCGCGCAGGCGCAGATCCACGAGCCCGACCTGGTGATTCTGGACGAGCCGGCCGCGGCCTTGGACCCCTTGGGGCGGCGTGACGTGCTGGCGATCCTGGAGCAGTTCAGGGCGACGTCGACGGTCTTCTACTCCACACACATCCTTGATGACGTGCAGCGGGTGAGCGACATGGTATGCATCCTCAAGGACGGTCGAATCGTGCGCCAAGGCCCGTTGGGTGAGGTGCTTGCCGGGGGATCGGAGTCGCTGTTCACCGTCGTGATCGAGGGTGACGTGGAGCGGGCACGGACTGCGCTGCTGGACGAGCCGTGGGTCGAGCAGGTGGCCGTCGATGGCGGGGGCACCTCAGCCCAGCTGCGCGTGCTCGTGACCGACGCCGAGGTGGCGGCGGCCAAGCTGCAGCGGGTGCTGCTCTCCGACGAGCACCTCGTGGTCAGGGAGTTCACCAGACCAGCGGCCAGCCTCGAGGATGTGTTCGTGGGTCTCGTCGAAGATGGGTCCGTCGATGACTGACGGTGCTGCCCTCACGCTTCGGCCGACACCCAGCGGTGGGTGGAGAACGGGCCTGCCCACGTTGATGAGCGCCGGCTTCGGCTCGTGGTGGAGAACCAACGACTGGTGGATCCAGGCGCTGCTGTGGACGGTCGTCATCAACGGGTCGGTGGCCGTCGCGGTGTGGGGTGACGCGCCCGACGGCCTGGACGTGTTCGCGCTGTACGGCGTGATGACGATGTTCGCCGCGATAGCGGTGGCCATCGTGATGCAGGAGGCGATCGTCGGGGAGAAGAGCAGCGGGACAGCGGCGTGGGTGCTGTCCAAGCCGGCGTCACGCGAAGCGTTCCTGCTGTCCAAGCTGGTTCCCAACGCGGTCGGTGTCGTTGCCACGATGATCGTGATCCCGTCGGCGTTCCTGCTCCTGCAGGTGACCCTGGCCGACATCGAGGTGTCGGTGCCGCGCTTCGCGCTGGGCGCGGCAGTGGCCGCGCTCAACCTTCTCTTCTACCTGACGCTGACCCTGATGCTCGGCACCCTGTTCGACTCAGCCGGGCCGGTCATCGCCATACCCCTGGCCTTCGCGTTCGGCCAGCAGCTGATAGCGGGTATCCCCGGCCTCGGCGAGGTCTTGCCGTGGGCGCTCGTCGTGGCCACCGGCGATTCCGATACCTCGGTCGCCGCGGCGATCATCACGGGTCAACCCGTCGCAGCACCTGGGGCCATCGTGGCCACCGCGCTTGCCTGCACCATCTTCACCGTGGTGGCGTTCTGGACGTGGAATCGAACCGAGCTGTAGGCCGTCAGTCCTGGCATCAGCACGCTGTCTCAGACTCGCCGGCTACCAGCGGCCTGCGCCCGCGACGAGGCGGTTCGGGAGGAGCATGGTGCTCAGCACTCTGACCATGGTGCGCGGCGACGGGTGGGCGTAGAAGTCGATCAAGGCCCGGGCGTTCGCCACGGTGAGCTCGTTGTTGACCAGCCAGAAGGGCTTGAGCATCGACGGGTACTCGCCATGCCGGGTCAGCGGCGGTGTGGGCCGGAAGGCGGCCCACAAGACGTTCTTCTCGGGTGCAGGGAACATCAAGGCGTTGTGGACGGTCCCGATGCCGGACTGGATGTCGACGGGGTCGTTGCCCGGGTACGCCCCCCATGGCGCACGCCCGATGACGGCGGCGAGCACGCTCCACGTGTTGACTCCGATGCTGCCGGCGCGCAAGTTCGCGATCTGCCTCTCCAGGCCGGGCCCGAGTTGCCTGGCGGTGGCGGGGTTGATGATGACGTTGGCGGCCAGGTTGCCCAGCAGCCGGTCGTTGGCAAAGTCGACCGCGTTCTCCAGGTACTGCTCAGGGGTGTCCCCGGGCAGGGACGTCGTGACGTAGATGGGACCGAACAGCTCGGTCCGGAAAGCGAGATGGTCGTCGTCTGGGTCGACGCCGGACAGCAGCACGCGGGGTTGCCGGCAAGGCAGCAGCTCGGCCTCGGGGTTGTCGGCGGTGAAGGCGTCGATCTTGCTCAAGGTGTCGGGGTAGAACGACTCGCGGTGCGGCGCTGCGGCAAGCGCAGCGCGCACGGCGCGGACGAACTCAGCGGCCTGGGGCCAGGCTGCGGGGAGGACGAGCACCTGAGAGGCAGCGCAGACATGCCCGGAGTAGTTCAGCTTCTGGCTGGCCACGACCTGTGCCTGCAGGTTCATGTCGGCCTGGCTCCACCGGCCGGGAACGACAATGGTCGGACCGACCCCGCCGAGCTCGGCAGTGCACGGCTTGCTCAGCAGGGGTTCGCGTCGCGCTCGCCGCACCTCGGCCTCTGCGCCGGTGCCCCACATGATCGTGTCGTAGGTGTGCACGCCGCCTGTCATGTGGACGCGCTCGACCAGGCCGTCCTGCACGAGCGAAGCGCCGACGTCGGCACCGCCATAGACGAAGCGGACGAACCCGTCATCGATCAGCGGGGCCAGGATCTGCTCGATCACGGGCCCGTACACCTCGTTGACGGGGTTCATCTTCACCAGCACGACGTCGCCGTCGACGATCAGGATCGACAGGACGTCCAGCGGCGTCAGCAGGGCGACGTTGCCCGCAGACAGGAGCAAGGTGACGCGTCCACGAGGGTCGGACTGCCGGTAGAACGGCGCCAACGACTCCCGAAGCCCGTCGATCGTCACGCCGGGCTGCATCCACACGTCGGCGCGGACCTGCTGCAGCAGGTCGTAGACGTCGCGAGGCAGCACCCGGGCGACCACCTTGCCGTCGGCGCGAGTGCTCAGCCGGATGCCGTCGAGCACATCCGTCCCCAGGTCCACGGCGGTGAGCGTCGTGACCAGGTCGGTCAAGTAGCTCGCCAGGCCCATCGGGCCCTGGAGCCACTCCTCCATGACCGCTAGAGGAGAGTCGGCGGCGTAGCCCTTCAGGCGCGCGCCCGCCTCGGCCCAGTCCGGGGCATGCTGCACTGTCAGCTGCCGCACCTGCTCCAGGTAGCCGATCTTGTCTCGAATGGGCAGCCGGGCCCATCGCTGCTTGTGATCCTGAAGGTCCTGGACGACACCTCGGTCGACGATGGCCTGCATCACAGCCCCCCTTGAGCCGGTTCCAGCGACTCCTCGGCTGTTGTCGAGAAGCCGACGTGCACTACGTGCCTACTCCTCGGGAGAGCGGTCGCCCAGGGTCAAGGGGTCCCGACTCGGTCAGATGCGGAGGCGGCCGGTCGTCACAGCGACACCAGGCTCCGCCGGTCGTCGGTCGGAAGGTCAGGCTGGGCGGTCACCGTCAGGGTCGGAGTCACCATCCCGAGGTTGGCGTCGAGCGGAGTCACCAGCGCGGTGTCGGCGGCATCACGACCGTGCGCGATGCGCACCAGGCTCGGACGCGGGGCCAGCCGAGTTCCGTCAAAGACGCGCCACTGCCCGTCCACCACGGCTTCGACGACGGCGTGGAAGTCCATAGGGTCGAGCCCGGGCGCGTAGACGGACACGTACCGGGCAGGGATGCCGAGCGCGCGGCACAGCGCGACGCCCAGGTGGGCGAAGTCGCGGCAGACGCCGCTGCGCATGAGCAAGGGGTGCAGCGCATCGTCGTCGGCGACGGTGGAGCCAGGCTCGTAGAGCACCTCGGTGTTGAGCCACTCCTCGATGGCGAACACGCTCGCGCTGGGTGTGAGGCCGCCGAACTGTGCTGTGGCGAGACCGGCGATGCGGTCCGACGGGCAGTACCGGCTCGGTCGCAGGTAGATCAGTTCTTCCTCAGGCGTGACTGACGCCGAATCCGGGGCCTGCGGAGTGGCCGTCGCGTCGTAGATCACCGTGAGCTCCCCCTCGGGCGCCGTCGACACGTGGACGCGTCCGCCGGTGGTGGACACCTCGCGGACCTTGACCAGGGCCCCGGTGGCATCGGTGACCGAGAGGCGCTCGCTTCCGGCATCGGGTGACGTCACGGCGACGGAGAAGGCCAGCCGTCCGGCCTGCTCGACGGGGACGACGAGGGATGTCGAGATCTGCACGTGGGGGGTCACAGCGCGCATTGTCCATCTCGGCGGCCGGGTGGATGACGACCGCGGGTGCCGGTGATCGGCGACGCCTGCTGGCCGACAGATTCCGTGGGTCTAGTGTGCATGGGACGCGGGAACGCAGCCTCGTGGCTGGGCGGTCCTGAGGGTCGACCACGCAGGGGGGCAGCGCATGGCACCTGGCATCACCGATCGGCAGCAGGTGGTCGATGTCTCCCGAGAGGCATACGCCTTCTTCTTCCCGATGCTGATGGGGTACCGGTACCTGTTCGGCAGCTTCCTCGTTCCGGGACTGCCGTCGCACCGGGTTCCGCTGAACACCCTGGGCGGTGCGCCGGAGACGCTCGACTACACGTTCAAGGACGTGATCACGCCGAACGCTGACACCCCCTACTCGATGGCGGGCCTGGACTTGCGGGCCGAGCCGATCGTGCTGTCGGTACCGGCTGTGACCGACCGGTTCTACCACTTTCAGCTCGAGGACCTGTGGGGGCACAACGTCCACTACGTCGGCGTGCGAGCCACGGGCACCGGCGCCGGGACGTACCTTCTCGCCGGTCCCGGGTGGGACGGGCAGGCGCCGACGGACGTGGCTGCCGTGCTGCGCTTCGAGACCGACGTCGTGTTCGTGATCGGCCGTACACAGCTGCTCGGCCCGGACGACGTCGATGCCTGCGGTGCGATCATGGCGGCCTACGACCTGAGGCCGCTGTCCGGACATACCCGAGAGCCGGCGCCGCCTGCGCAGCCGTTCGACTGGCCGGTGTGGGACGACCCGGCCTCCCGCGACGAGCGGTTCATCGGATACGTCAACGCCGTGCTGCCGCTGTGCGAGCCGTTCCACCCCGATGACGTGCCCGACCTGGAGCGGTTCGCTCAGATCGGCATCCGCGCGGGGGAGCCGTTCGACGTCGGGGCTCTGGATGAGCAGACGAGGGACGCGATCCGGGCGGGTGTCGCCGAGGGCCGCGCGGCGATCGGAGCAGCCGTCGACGGGCTGGGTCGAACCGTCAACGGCTGGTCGATCACTGAGGTGTTCGGCGACCGCGAGTCGTACCAGGGCGACCACCTGATGCGCGCCGCCGGCGCCATGGCCGGCTGGGGCGGCAACGACGCATCCGAGGCCGTCTACCCGACCGCACGCCTCGATTCCGACGGGCATCCGCTGCGCGGCGATCGTCGCTACCGCCTGACACTGGCGACTGAGCCCCCCGCCGAGGCGTTCTGGTCGATCACGATGTATGACACGTCCTACGACGGAACCGCCGGCTACCTGGTGGAGAACCCGATCGGCCGGTACCTGGTCAACTCCACGACACAGGGCCTCGTGCGCAACGACGACGGATCGTTGACGATCAGCGTCCAGCGCGACGAGCCGGACACGCCTGCGGGCCGGGCGAACTGGCTGCCGGCCCCGGATGGTCCGTTCTACCTGGTCATGCGGCTCTACCTGCCAGGTTCGGCAGCCCTCGACGGCTCATGGGAGCCGCCGCCCGTCGTCGCGGTGGCCTAGCAGCCGGGTTCTCAGCCGGCAGGCTGGCGTACCTGTGGGCGCGCGACGGCGCGGGTGCGTGACCTCCTGCGCCGTGCGGCTGGCAGCGTCAGGATGAGCGCGATGACAACGCCGATGACGGCTCCCAGCCCGTTGGCCAGCAGATCCCGTTCGTCGGGCACCCGGCCGGGGATGGTTCGCTGGGCCGCCTCGATGAAGGCGGTCATGGCGAACGACGCCACGAGGGCGACCCACCACAGGCGCGTACCGAGCAGCAGCAGCAGGAACATCCCAACGGGCACGAACAGAGCGATGTTGGCCAGAAACTCCAGCTCGTTCTCGTCGATCGAGAGCAGGTAGTCACGTCGGTGCAAGGCATCGAGCACCCGATAGATGATCGCGATGTGCTCTGCCGCGTACGCCTGCGGCGTCAGCGTCAGCCACGCGACGAACGCGAGGTAGCCGACGGTCAGCAGGCTCAGCAGGGGGTGGCGATGAAGCACCGGTCCAGTATGGCGACAGATGGCTGACCCTGAGTCGTCGAAGCGGGCGCACCGGTCGGCCGGATGCATGGCCCCGGCCGTGGTCCTGGGGCAGGGTGGAGCCATGAGGCTCACGCATCTCGGGCACGCCTGCGTCTTGGTGGAGACCGGTGGGGCCCGGGTGCTCATCGACCCTGGAACCTTCGCCGACGGCTGGGACGGTCTGACCGACCTCGACGCCGTCCTGATCACCCACACGCACCCCGACCACTGCGACCGGGACCGGCTGCCTGCCCTGCTTGCCGCGAGTCCGGGAGCGCTGGTGGCGGCCGAACCGGACGTGGCCGGCGAGCTGTCATCGGACAGTCGTGCCGTCCAGCCACTGCCGCCCGGTGAAGTGCTGGCGGTGAGAGAGGTGCGGGTAGCCGTCGTCGGGGGACGGCACGCCGTCATCCACGACGACATCCCGCGCGTCGGCAACATCGGGCTGGTCCTGCAAGCACCGGATGGGCCGACACTGCTGCATCCCGGGGACTCCTACGAGAGCGCGCCGAGCGGCATCGACGTGCTCGCCGTCCCCTTGAACGCCCCTTGGGCGGCATTCAAGGAGACCGTGGAGTTCGTGCGCGCGGTGGCCCCCCGGGTCGCGTTCCCCATCCACGACGGGCTTCTCAACGACCGTGGCCGAGCGCTCTACCTGCGCCAGCTGATCGCGCTCGGCCAGACCGAGGTGCTGGACCTGGCGGGGGCGGACGCGCACGACGTCGGCTGAGCGCAGCACAATGCGTCCGTGACAGCTGAGCGCGACCTGGCCCGGTTGCTGGCTGGGATGGAACCGCAGATGAGGCCGGGCGAGGTCGTCTATGTGACCCGCCCGACCCTGACCGACGACGTCACGGCGATCGCCTGGGTTCGTGAGGACGAGGGCGTCACGCTCGTCCTGGACCGGGGCGAGGCCGACCGGATGTCGTTCGCCTACGAGTTCGTGGCCGCGATGATCACGCTGCGCGTCCACTCGGCGCTTGAGGCGGTCGGACTCACCGCAGCCGTCGCCGGCGCACTGACCGATGCCGGCATCCCCTGCAACGTGATCGCCGGCTACTTCCACGACCACGTGTTCGTGCCCGCTGAGCAGGGTGATCGGGCGATGGAGGTGCTGCGCGTCGTAGCTGGGGCTTCCCCGTCGAGGTGAGACGTTTTGGGCCGATGTATCGTTGGCCTGGCATCGACAGACCTGGCGGGACAGGCTCGGGCGGGAGAGCGCATGTGGGAACGCACGTTTGGACGGTGGGGTGACCCGGCCCATCCGGTGAAGGTCACGCCTCGCGGTGAGCGGTTTCTGCTCGACACGCTCGGACGCCCGGCGCCACGGCCTGCGCGAAGTCCGTCCAGCATTGACGTCACCGAGTCCCACCTAGGTCAGGACGACCTGGACGCCCTGGCCGGCTGCCTCGGCAACGCCCACGTGGACGCCTCCCGCGCGGCTCGCCTCGCACGTGCGGCCGGGTGCTCGCTGGGTGACTACGTCGACGCCCGCGAGGGTTCGCTCGACCACCTGCCGGACGCCGTTGCCCGCCCTGGCTCGCACGACGAGGTGCAGTCGCTGCTCACGCTGTGCCAGGAGCGTGGGTTGGCCGTCGTCCCCTTCGGTGGCGGCACCTCGGTGGTCGGCGGCGTCACCCCGCTCGCCGGTCGGCATCGGGCCGTCGTGGCGCTCGACCTCGCCCGGATGATCGAGGTGAGCCACCTCGACGAGACCTCCGGGCTGTGCGTGGTGCAGCCCGGCCTCACCGGACCCATGCTCGAGCGTTGGCTCGAGCCGCGCGGCCTGCGGTGGGGCCACCTGCCGCAGTCGTGGGAGCGCGCCACCATCGGCGGCTACGCAGCCACTCGCTCGGCCGGGCAGGCGAGCAGCGGCTACGGCCGAAGCAACGACACCATCGAGGCTGTCCGGCTGGCCACCCCGTCCGGCGAGGTGCGCCTCGGGCGCGGCCCAGGCTCGGCCGCCGGCCCCGACCTCCGCCAGCTCGTGCTCGGCAGCGAAGGCGTGCTCGGCGTCATCACCGAGATCACGTTGCGGCTGCGCAGGCTGCCTGCCTACGAGTGGTACGAGGGTTTGCTCGTGCCGTCGTTCGCTGCCGGTGTCGAAGCATTGCGCGAGATCAGGCAGGCGGGGCTGCACGCCACGGTGATGCGGCTCTCGGACGAGGCCGAGACCGCGAGCACGCTGGCTCTGTCCGGCCCGGGTGGCGCGGTGGGCCAGGCCCTCGACCGGTACCTGGGCGCCCGCGGCGTGGGCCACGGCGCCATGGTGGTGCTGGGATGGGAGCACTCCTCGCGTGCCGTCGGTCGGTCCCGGCGCAAGGCGGCCTGGCAGATACTCGAACGCCACGGCGCGGTCACCCTCGGCAGGCGGCTCGGTGAGGCGTGGCGCTCGCACCGCTACGACGGTCCGTACCTGCGCGACACGCTGCTCGACCGCGGCTACATCGTGGAGACGCTCGAGACCGCCACGCACTGGAGTGGGTTGCTGGACCTGCACGCCGACGTCCACGCTCGCCTCGGCGACGAGCTGCGCGAGGCATCCAGAGGTCGCGCCTTCGTGATGGCGCACGTCTCCCACGTCTACGACACCGGCGCCTCTCTGTACTTCACCGCCCTGGCTCCGGCCGCCGAGGACAGACGAGCACAGTGGTGGTCGGCCAAGAGGGCGGCCAGCGAGGCGATCACGGCGGCGGGCGCCACCATCACCCACCACCACGCCGTGGGCACCGACCACGTTGCCTGGATGACCGAGGAGATCGGCGATCGTGGCGTCGAGGCGCTCACCGCGGTCAAGAAGGCCTGGGACCCGGCTGGAGTGCTCAACCCGGGCAAGCTCATCCCCTAGCTGCGGCCGGTTGCGTCGCTACCGTAGGTGTGTGCCCGAGTCGCCTGCGGTGCGCCGTCCGCGGCGCGACGACGCCATTGACATCGCCGAGCAGATGCTGCGACGAGGCGAGCGCGTCGACATGCAGACCGTGGCCGATGCCCTCGACATCGGACGCGCCACTCTGTACCGCTGGGTGGGCGACCGCGAGAAGCTTCTGGACGAGGTGCTCGGACGGCTCGTTGCCAAGAACTGGCGTACGGCCCGCGTCGAGGCGGGGGCGTCGTCGCTGGATGCCGTGCTGGCGACGATCGCCGGCTTCATGGCGGCGACAGCCTCGTGGCCCCCGGTGGTCGACTTCGCCGAGCGAGAGCCCGATCTCGCCCTGCGCATCCTGCTCGCTCCGGACGGCAACGTCGCGGACGGCATCCGCGTCGGCCTGCAGGACACGCTGGCGCGACACCTGCCGGGACGGACCGTGCCGGCCGCCACCCTCGACGTGATGGTGAAGATCGGCGCTGCGCTGCAGTGGGCCAACGTCGCGGCGGGCAACCCGCCTGACATCGACACCGCCGTCGAGGCCTCCCGAGCCTTGCTCACGGTGGCGCTCAGCGACTGATCTGGCAAGACTCCGAGCACACCAGAGGGTTGCTGAGGATCACACGGGTTCGCCAAGAGTGGAACCCGGCGGTACCAGCACCCGAACCCCGAGCGGATGAACCTCGACGTCGATCGGCAGCGCGCCGACGCGCTCGCCGTCGGCGTACGCGAGCTGGTTCGGGGCCGTCACGCGAATGTGGCGTCCGGCGTGCTGGCTGACCCCAGGGTGGTGGATGTGGGTGCCGCTGAACACCTTGGGGAACGTGCGGACGAGCTCCCAGCGCGGCATCCGGTGGATCCAGGTCATGGTGAGCAGGCCGTCGTCCAGCCGCGCGCCGACGCACACCTTCATGCCGCCGCCGTAGCTCACCCCGTTGCCGATGGAGGCGAACATGGCGTCGTCGCTCATCTCCACGCCGTCGATCTGCACCTCGAAGCGCACGGGCGTGAAGGCGCGCAGCTCGGAGACCAGGGCGCGCACGTAGCGCGCCTGGCCTCGGGGCCAGGTCATGGCGTTCGCGCGCTCGGTCACGAGGGAGTCGAAGCCGGCGCTGAGGACTCCGAGGAACCACCGGTACTCGCCCTCGTCGGTCCGTACCGACGCCACGTCCACGGCGCGCACGTTGCCGGACGCGATGATGTCGGCGGCCGCCTGCACCCGCTTGACCGGCAGCCCCAGCCCGGTGGCGTTGTCGTTGCCCGTCCCGAGGGCGACGACGCCCAAGGGCGTGGCCGTTCCCGCCACGGCCTGCAGGGCAAGGTGAACCGTCCCGTCGCCGCCTGCTGCCACGAGGCAGTCGGCGCCGTCCTCGACGGCTGCTCGAGCCATCGACAGGGCCTCCAGCGGGCCGGTGCCCACCAGAACCGCGGTCTCGATGCCGCGCGAGCGCAGCGCTGCCACGAGGTTCGGCCCCTGGCTCCTGCCGCGACCGCGTCCGGCCTCGGGGTTCATGAGGATCGCAGCAGATCTCGGCACGACACGATGCTAGCGTGACGAGACGAATAGTAGTCTGTGTCTCATTCGAGTGACAGGGAGTCCCATGTCTCACCGCAGGGGCAGCATCCGCTACCTGCGACCGGGAGACCCCGCCAGTCGCCTCGACGCCGACCGGCGGGGACGTGACCTCGCGGCTATCCAGCGAGACCACGAGGTCGACGTGGTCGTGATCGGTGGGGGTGTGACCGGGGTCGGGGTCGCGCTGGACGCGGCGACCCGGGGGCTCGACGTCGTGCTGCTGGAACGGCACGACCTGGCGTTCGGTACGTCGCGCTTCTCCAGCAAGCTCGTCCACGGCGGGCTTCGCTACCTCGCCAGTGGCGACGTGGGCATCGCCTGGGAGAGCGCGGTCGAGCGGGCCCGGATCGGGGCCGTGATCGCGCCGCACCTGGTGCGCCCTATGCAGCAGGTCATCCCGGTCTACGCCGGTGGATGGCGCGCCGCCGCGCTCGTGCGGACCGGCTATCTGGCGGCCGACGCCCTGCGCCTCGCCGCCCGCACCCCGTCGGAGCTGCTGCGACGCGCACGGACAGTCGGGGCCTCGGAGACGCTACGGCTGGCGCCGGCCATCCGCAGCAAGGGACTCGTCGGGGCCCTCGTCGGGTACGACCTGCAGCTGGTGGACGACGCTCGGCTCGTCGTCGCGCTCGCCCGGACGGCCGCGGCCTACGGCGCCCGGGTGCTGACCGGCATGGACGTGCTCGAGGCCACCCCGCAGGGGGTTGTCGAGTACCGAGACGAGGCCACCGGGGAGCGTGGCCGACTACAGGCCCGGCACGTCGTCAACGCGACCGGCGTGTGGGCGGCAGACCTCGACGCGAGCATCGCGCTGCGGCCCAGCCGGGGGACCCACATCGTGCTGGCATCGGAGCTGCTCGGCGGGTCAGATGTCTCTCTGACGATCCAGGTGGGGCTGGGACGTGCCGTCTTCACGCTGCCGCAGGCTGACGGGCTGACCTACGTCGGGCTCACCGACGAGCCGCAGGCCGGCCCCATCCCCGATGTGGCCGAGCCGAGCGAGGCCGACATCCGCTGGATCCTGGGTGTGCTCAACGGAGCGCTCGAACGACCGATCGATCGGGCCGACGTCCTGGGAGCTTTCGCGGGCCTGCGCCCCCTGCTTGCGTCGGGGTCCGATGCCGAACGCGGCACGGCCGACCTGTCGCGACGGCACGCCGTCCACGTCGACGGGCGGCTGGTCACGGTGTCGGGCGGCAAGCTCACCACCTACCGGCGGATGGCGCAGGACGTGGTCGACACCCTGACGGATCGGCCCTGTGTGACCGGCCGGACCGCGCTGGTCGGGGTCGGCCCGGTCGCCTCGTCCGACGTGCCGCAACTACTCGTCGCCCGGTACGGGTCGGAGGCGCCACTGGTGATGTCGATGGCCGAGCAGGCCTCCGACCTGGCCGACGAGGTCGCCCCGGACGTAGGCGTCCTCGGTGTGGAGCTGGCCTTCGGTGTCGAGTGGGAGGGTGCCCGGACGGCGGATGACCTGCTCGAGCGGCGCACTCGCCTCTCGATGGTGCCCGCCCACGCCGAGGCGGCGCGTCCACTCGCCACCCGGTTGGTCGACGCCGCTCGTCCGGCACCTCTGTGCTGACGGCGCTCCTCGTTCCTGCGACAGTGCCCATGGCTCTCTCGACTCGTCGCGCCCTATCGTCACCGTGCTGCCTCCAGGCCGTCGAGCAGCAGGTCGAGCCCGAAGTCGAACGAACGTCCGAAGCTGTAGCCGGGCTGCAGGACGTGATTGACCGTGAACGCGACCATGTTCGGGTACTCGTCCACGGGCATTGCGTTCATGATGCTCTCGGCCAGCTCGCCGATCTGCTCGGTACCGAAGGGAAGGTTGGTCTCTTGCATCGTGAACCCGTAGACGTAGCTGTCGAGCACGGCAGCGGCGTGCGCGACCAGTGCGAACGACAGGCCCCCACGGCGCAGGCACCCGAGCACGGTGTCGTGGTGCAGCAGGGTCGCCGGACCGGGGTTGGTGCGTGACTCCATCAGCGGCGGTGCCCACGGGTGCCGGAGCAGCACCTGCCGGGCGGACACGCACCTGTGGCGCATGGCCGTCTTCCAGTGCTGGTCGTGCGGCGGCAGGTCGATCTCGGCGAAGACGCGGTCGACCATCCCGTCGATGATCGCCTCCTTGTTCGGCACGTGGTGGTAGATCGTCATGGGCTTCACCCCGAGCTCGTCGGCGAGGCGCCGGATGGTGAACGCCTCGATGCCGCTGCGGTCCGCAATCTTCATCGCGGCGTCCAGCACTCGCTCGGCCGACAGAGGTGGACGTGTCGGCGTGGTCGGTGTCGTCACGGCAGTCCCTTCGTCGGCGCCCTTGCGCCACCATACTTAGTACGGCTACGTTACCTGACGACAGCCATACTAAGTACGAACATCCATGGACAGGAGCCACCATGACCACAACGGACGACACCACTGCCCACTCCGAAGCGCCCGTGAGCACGTCGATGCGAGCCGTCGTCCAACAGGGATACGGATCTGCAGACGTCCTCGCAGTACGCACCGTCGGCCGGCCGCATATCTCGCCGAGCCAGGTGCTGCTCGAGGTGCACGCCGCTGGCATCGACCGAGGCGTCTGGCACCTGATGACCGGGCTGCCCCTGGTGGGGCGAGCGGTCTTCGGGCTGCGCAAGCCGAAGCAACCGGTTGCGGGCCTCGACGTCGCCGGCCGTGTGGTCGCCGTCGGGGCGGACGTGACCCGGCTCAAGCCCGGCGACGAGGTGTTCGGCGTCGCCATCGGCTCGTTCGCCGAGTACGCCGCGGCCGAGGAGCACAAGCTCTCGCTCAAGCCGGCGTCTGTCACCTGGGAGCGGGCCGGTGTCACCGCCATCAGCGGCCTGACGGCGCTGCAGGCTCTCACGGAGGTAGCCGACGTGCAGGCCGGGCAGCACGTGCTCGTCCTGGGAGCGTCCGGCGGTGTCGGGACCTACACCGTCCAGATCGCCAAGGCGTTGGGCGCTGAGGTGACCGGGGTCTGCAGTGCCGCGAAGGCCGACCTCGTGCGCTCGCTGGGGGCCGACCACGTGCTGGACTACCGAACCGACGACTTTGCCGACGGCTCGTACGCCTACGACGTGATCATCGACGTCGGGGGCATGAGCCCCTTGCGTCGCCTTCGTCGTGCCCTGACGGCGCGCGGCACGCTGGTGATCGTCGGTGGGGAGAGCGAGGCCCGGTTCACCGGTGGCGTCGGACGGCAGGGGCGGGCGATGCTGCTCTCGCCGTTCGTGAGCCAGCGCCTCACGTCGTTCCTCAGCAAGGAGGGCCATGCCACGATCGACAAGCTGGCCGGCCTGCTCGACTCCGGCGCGCTCGTCCCGGCGATCGACCGGGTCGTCACCCTGGATGAGGTAGCGGCTGCCATCCAGGATCTCGAAGACGGCAAGGTGCGCGGCAAGGTCGCGGTGCGCGTTCGTCGCTAGATCTGGTCTGCTCGGCGATCAGCCAAGCAGGGGACTGACCTTCGTGCCGACGGTGTGCATGAAGGTCTCCGGGTCGGGGTCGTCCCCGGCTGGTTGTAGCACTACCGTGTCGGCGCCTGCATCGACCCAGCGGCGGACGCCGTCGGCCACCTGCTCGGCACCACCGGC
>Ga0316198_10001197_pt1 | contig 15081 bp, 7 predicted proteins | sample OudBieAanoxic_MG_FD_204935 | JGI IMG/M metagenome (GOLD analysis project Ga0316198, IMG submission 204935) | Coastal sediment microbial communities from Oude Bieten Haven, Netherlands - site A anoxic | ecosystem: Environmental > Aquatic > Marine > Coastal > Sediment | place: Netherlands...
ATTGTTCCCCTGACAGTCGACCGTGTATTCCACATCCTGAATGTCGATCAGGGCTGGGGCTGACGACCCAGCGTCGTACCCATTGGGTACGACCACATTCACTTCAGTGTTACCCGCAGTACCGCCCTCGCCGCTCGTACAAGCTGCAAGGGAACCGATACATGCGAGCACGATCCATTGGGTAAATCGTGTCTTGCTCATTCGTTACGCTCCTTGAATTGGACAATTCACTGCGACAGCCGCAGCACTATTGAACGGGTTCACGAAGGAGTGGCTATCTCAACACGATTCGGAAAGTCAACACCCTGAACCGCTCTTTTGTTCGCCGGTGCCCGCCGTTCTTCGGTTTGTGTTAGGTGGCACACAGTGGCCTGCAAAAACCCACAAGGTGACCTGAGTCACAAAGGGAATCGGCGGCTGCAGGCTTGCTCTGATAAATCACAGGTGATCGCGCGTGCACCTCGGCGAGCGCTCGCTTCCATTGCGGGGGGGGCAGCGTTGCAGAGCGCCGAGGCGTGGCGTTGCGTCGCGTGTCGAAGGCCGTCGACAACCAGGCGGTTCGAGTCGGGAATCGTCACCCCTGGAGCGGAGAAGTCCGAAAACTGCCGATGGCGAGTCGAAACCGGACCTCAGAGGCCGCGCGCCCCGGAAAACATTACTGAATGAGGATCGTGCCGCGCGGAAACACCTTGACGCAGGTGCTGTCGACCTGAATCGGCACCGGCTCGCCGTCCTCGAACACCGTCCGCTCGTAAGGGGAATTGACGTCGGGGTTGATGTCGAAGACGACCTCGTCGTCATTGCAGTCGAAGCCGCAGAGGGTGATCTTCATGTAGTACCGACCGAAGGGTTGATTGGGGTCCGTGAAGAAGAGCACCTCGAGCCTCTGATTGCCCGGCGTGTCGATCTCTGCCGTGGCGACCGGCGCGCCGTCGAACGAAACGTCCTTGAGCTCGACCAAAGCCTGCCGGGTCTGCCCGTTCACGGTGATCTCCGCCTCGACCGTGGCCCCAGGCCGAGCCGTGGCCTGCCCATTGTCGTTGTCGGTGACGAATTGGGGCGGCCGCACCACCGAAAGGTCGGGCTGATCGGCAGGAAAGGTGGGCTGGATGCAGCCCTGCACCCCAGCGTCGCCTCCGCCGATGTTTACGACGTTGACCGGAGTCTGATCGCCGCCGCCATCGCTCGTGCATGCGGTCAGGGCCAAGGTCAGCAAGCTGAGCAGCGCGAACCAGGGGATGGTGTGTCGCAGATTCGTAAGCATCATTGGTAAGCCTCCACGCGGGAGCTTAAGAGGATAGCCGATGCTTCCGAATTCTCAAGCGCGCAGCCACGCGAGCGACGTCGCGCCTATTTGGCGACGACCTTGATCGTGCGCTGGTTGTGGACCGCGACGCTGGCTTTTCGCGTCTTGTCTTCGTTACGAAAGACTGCGCTGTCGAGGGCGTTGGCCTCAAAGGATGCAGTCCGAGGGGCGAGTTGGCTGAGGTGCCAGCCGAGTGTGCCGCTTCCTGTTCCATTCAAACCTTGCAGCTCGAACTTCGCGCCGGTCATGGGGTTGGTGTAGGGCTGCGGGCTGGCGCTTTGCCGAAGGTCGACCGAAAGCTCCAGGCGATTTCCGTCCACCTTGACCAGCTCGATCGTGCGGAGCTGGTTCACGAGGATTCCGCCCTGTATGACCGACTCGTGCGCGCTCCACTTCGCGCCGACCCCCACCGGCTCCGATGGGAGCGCGGGGGTCATCTGGCCGAGGGACCAACGGAGCAAGTCCACCAGGCCCGGCCCGGCCTGCGTCCCGTCGGACGCTTTGACCAGCTTGAAGTCGCTGATGCCGCCGCGCGGGCTCAAGGTGTAGCTGCCGACGACCTTAGCCCGCTCTTGCATGGCGAGCTTTTGCGCCTCGGTTTGCTTTGGCTCTGCGCCTTCGGGCACCACCACCTCCACGCCGGTGACGTGGAAGCCGACCTGAACCGTGCCGTCTTTTCGAACCTTTTTCGCCCGCATCGTGAGGTCGTACGCGCTTTCGACCAGCGGCATCTTCGATCGAATCAAGACGATCACGGCGTCGACCCCGATGCCGAGCGTTGCCGTCAGAGGTTGCTCGAGGCCTGATTCAACCCGCCAGCGAAGCTCCTGACGGGGCTCGCTTCCTCGTTCGAGGACGTTGACCAAGGGTGGCGCGTCGAGCAGTGGCGCCTGTCCTTCGAGCTCGGGCGGGAGGGGCGGCAGGTCCTCGACCTTGAAGTCGGTGGCCGCCTCGGGGTCGGCCATGACGGCGGCTGCTTCAGGCGCCTCGCCGACGGCCGGGCTCTCGGCTTCGGCGGCCTGTTCGGTTTCGGTGGTGGCTGGCTCCTGCTTTTTCGAGCAACCGAGACCCAGCGCGATGAGAATGATGATCGACCAACGCATAAGGCGGCTCTCTAGCACAGATACGCCGCCGTGATGAGAAAGCTCGCTCACAAAATCACGAGCTTCGGGAGGTTTCGGGCGAGCTCGGATCGGTTGCATTGACAGGGCCGGCTTCTCCTTCGACATTCCCCGAAAGGAGTTCTCATGCGTGCTCGCGCTTTCCATTGCTTCGCTGTCCTGGGATTCATCGCAGGCCTGTTCGCGCCGGCAGCGCGTGCCCAACCCGATTACACCTTGTTCGAGTCCGGGCCGGTGCGGCCCATCGCGCTCTCGCCCAACGGTGCGCGGCTCTTCGCGGTGAACACACCGGATGGCCACTTGGAGGTCTATGACCTGACAACGGGCTTTCTCCTCCAGGAGGCCTCGGTGCCGGTGGGCGTCGAGCCGGTCGCGGTTGCCGCGCGAAGCAATGATGAAGTCTGGGTGGTCAACCATGTGTCGGACAGCGTCAGTGTCATCGATGTGGCCGCGGTGCCTCCGCGTGTCGTTCGCACCTTGCTCGTCGGCGATGAGCCACGCGACATCGTGTTTGCAGGGCCGGGCGGCAACCGCGCGTTCATCACCACGGCGCACCGGGGGCAGAACAGCCCGTATCCCGACGGCCAATACGACACCCCTGGGATCGGCCGTGCGGATGTATGGGTCTTCGACGCGACGACCTTGGGTGCTGCGCTCGGCGGGACGCCGGAAACGATCATCACGCTCTTTGGCGACCGGCCACGCGCCTTGGCGACGACGCCGGATGGGTCGCGGGTGTTTGCAGCCGTGTTTCGCTCGGGGAACCAGACGACCGCGGTCGGCGAGCGTTTGGTCTGCGACGTCACCGACCCCGAGCCTTGCGTCATTTTCGGCACCTCGTATCCGGGTCGCATGCCGGAGCCATGGACGAATTGGGACAACGTGCTGAACCGCGAAGCCGGCCTCGTCGTGGGCTTTGACGCTCCGTCGGGTGAGTGGCGCGACGAGCGTCAGCTCAACTGGAACAGCGCGGTGCCCTTTTCGATCCCGGACCTCGATGTCTTTGAAATCGACGCAACCGCCTCGGTGCCGGTCGAGCTCGGCTCGGTGTCCGGTGTGGGGACCGTGCTCTTCAACATGATCGTCAATCCGAGCAACGGAAACATCTACGTCAGTAACACCGACGCGAACAACCGCGTGCGCTTCGAGGGCTTTGGCGATTACGTCAACACCCTCGGCCCCAAGCCCTCGGGCGACCCCGCCTCGGTGCGGGGGAACCTCCACAAGTCGCGCATTACCGTCCTCGACGCATCGAGCGACAACCCCGGCACGCCGGTCACCGAGCTCAGCGTCGTGCCGCGACACCTCAACAAGCACATTCCCTACGGCGTGAGCCCGACGCCGCTCGACGTGAAGGCAAAGAGCGTGGCGACGCCGCTCGGGATGGCGATCACCGGCGATGGGAGCACGCTCTACGTTGCGGGCTTCGGCTCCGACGCGGTGGCCGTGTATGACACGAGCGCGCTCGAAAACGACAGCTTCGTGCCCGATGCGAGCAATTTGATTTCGATCGCCGAGCGTCCGAGCGGTCTGGCCCTTCACGATGCGAGCAATCGCCTTTACGTCGCGACACGGCACGCAGTCCATGCCATCGACACGACCGACAACTCGATCGTGCAAAGCAAGACCTTTTTCAACCCGGAGCCCGTGGCCGTGACGACTGGACGCAAGTTCCTTTACAGCGCGACACTCACCTCGAGCAACGGCGAAGCGTCGTGCGCGAGCTGTCACATGTTCGGCGACATGGATGACCTCGCCTGGGATTTGGGCGACCCGGACGGAGACGCCGTTCCGAATCCGAACCCCGCGCCGCCCGCCGTCGTCGGGAGCGGCGTGGACAACCTGCAACCACTCGACCCCAACAAGGGGCCGATGACGACCCAGAGCCTTCGGGGAATGAAATTCGCCGGCCCGATGCACTGGCGTGGCGATCGAACCGGCCCCGAATGCGCGACGACGCCGGGCGACCCGGCCTGCGCCAATCGGGCCTTCAACGAGTTCAACGTCGCGTTTCCCGGTCTGATCGGCCGCGATGAAGGTGAGCTCGACCCGACCGACATGCAAGCGTTCACCGACTTCGCGCTGCAGCTCACCTATCCACCGAACCCGGTCCGCGCGCTCGACAACTCGCTCACCCCACAGGAGCAGGCCGGGCTCACCCTCTACACCGGCCGCGTCACCGACGGCGTGGCCAATTGCGAGGGCTGCCATCAGCTCGATCGTGCGCAGGGTTTCTTCGGGACTGGCGGCGGCTCGACTTTCGAGGGCGAAGCGATGGAGTTCAAGGTGCCGCACCTGCGCAACGCGTATCAAAAGGTGGGCATGTTCGGAAACATGCCCACGCAGTTCTTCCCCGGGCAGAGCGGCGCGTTCATGGGAGACCAAGTCCGGGCGACCGGCTTCTTGCACGATGGGAGCGTCGACCGCCTGGGAACGTTCGTGTCGGCGCAGGTTTTCACGGTGAACGCCGCCGAGGAAGCCAACCTCGAAGCCCTGATGATGGCGTTCGAGACCGACATGGCGCCGATCGTGGGGCAGCAGGCGACGCTGAGCGATACCAGCGGGACCGACGTCGATGAACGCATCACACTCCTGATTCAGCGGGCTGACGCCGACTTCGTGTTGCCAGGCAACATCCAGACCAAGGAATGCGACCTGATCGTCAAGGGCGTGGTATCGGGCCAGCAACGTGGTTGGCAGTACCTGGGCGGTGACGCGTTCCAGAGCGACTCAGGCACCGAGGCGCCCTGGTCTCGTGCAGAGCTCGAGAACGTCGCGAGCGTGCCGGGTCAGGCGCTGACTTTCACTTGTGTGCCACCCGGCTCGGGCAAGCGCGCAGGCATCGATCGAGACCGGGACAAGCTCTTGGACCATCAGGACTCGGCGCCAACGGTTCCCTTTGTGCCGAGAAGCAGCGGTGATTGCAGGATTGCGCCGTCCACCCCGGCGGGGACTGGGCGCCACGTGCTGTTTCTTTTGGGGTTGGCCATGCTAGCCCGCCGGCTGTGCCGGAAAGCGAGCTGAGGAGCCGACCGGGGTCGAGCGCGCGGGGCCGATGACCGTTTATGGCGATCCGATGGATCCATTCGGACTGTCGTCCTGTGTCGCACGGTGTGTGACCCCGCTCACAGAATGCGCACAAAGCGCAAGCGGGTCCGAAAAAGGGGCGGGATTGAATTGATCTCGCGCGCGGACGCAGGTTAGTTTCCTCCTTCCCCGTGAACATGGGCCCTGCCCGGCCCAACGTTGTTGATGTTGTCTAAGCCCGTCATTCGAATGGTTGTGTTGTGTTGCGTCGCTCTGAGCGCGGCGTGCAGTGGCGACATGGATACGCCGTCGGGCAACACAGAGGTCAACTTGGTGATCTCGGATCCAGACACGGCATCCGATCAGATTTTACCGTTGATCGATTTCGTGAGTTACCGGATCACGTGTCTCGATAATCCCGAGCTCACTCAATACGACGACTCGGTCGAGCTCAGCGGGAACTTTGGGCTCGACGCGGAGGGCCCGACCCCCGTTTGGCAACTCGTCACCGACCTGCCCCTGTCCCCGTGCACAATCTCCTTGTGGGTCTTCTACGAGGACGAGGTGATCTGCTCAGGGACCGAGGCGCTGGAGATCGTAGAAGATGGAAGTCTGTTGGCGCCGAACAAGGTCAACATCGTTTTGGAGTGCAACCTCAGCGTGAATGGTCCTTCCGGCGATCTCAATGTCGACGGGAGCTTCGAGTTCATCAACGGCAACTACTGCCCGAAGCTCAACTGGCTCAGCGCCATTCCGACTGTCTTGCCCGCTGCGCTTCCGCTCGAGACCACCATCGAAGTATCAGCGTTCGACCCAGACAGCACCTGTGGCTTGAACTGCGACCCGCAGACCTGTGACCTGACCCAGAACCCGCCGCTGTGCACCGCATCTCCCGATCCCGGCTTCAAAACGAGGCTCTTCGCGCCGGCTGGCCATGGGAGCCTTGATCCTGACGTTGCCATGGGGATGACGCCCATGCAGGGCGGAACTCCAATCGATGCACAAGCCACCTACACCTGCAACCCGCTCTTCCCCGGGCCCACCGAGATTTGTGTGATCGCGAGCGACGGGGACAACGACTGCGATCAGATCCGATGTACGACGATCATTTGCCCCGACCTTTGTGACCCCAACCCCTGCGTCGACGACCTCAACGAATGCACCAGTCAGCATTGCAATCCTCTGGATGGGCAATGCATCACCAATGTGGCGCCCGACGGTATCGCGTGCGCCGACTGCAGCGCCACCTGTGTGCGAGTCGGCGCAACCGCAACCTGTATCGGTCCCGATTGGGTCGGAGGGGTCAGCGGGAGCGCTATGAGTTTCTCTGGTACCTTCCAGCAGGTCAACACGACGCTGGTCAATCCGTACAGCGGCGAGGCCGTGCCGCTCAGCGGCTCGTTCAACGTCAACAGTACGTCCTACGAGGGCGTTGGCCTCAACGACACGCTCTTTGGAACCAACCTGGGGGATTTCTTACTCGTCCAAGAGCCGATCGGCACGCAGCGTATTTGCGGCGTCGAGAACGTGCTCGCACAAAACAGCTTCGACGCGATAATCCTCGCAGACGAGTTCATCTCGCTCGACAACATGGTGATCGAAGGTGGAAACACCGGCGATATCATTTGGGCCAACGTTGGCGATGACACCGTTCGAGGCGGCAATGGTGTCGACCTAATCGACGGCGGGCCGGGCGACGACATCATCGAAGGCGGTCTTGGAAACGACGTGATTACATTGTGGCCGGGCAGCGGCTTCGACAGCATCGATGGAGGCACGGGCGTCGTCGACACCGTCGAGATCCTCGGCGTCATCCAGAGTCAGATTCTCGTGATGCAAGCCGCGAACTATCCGACCTACGAGTTCGACATCTTCTTCCTCGGGGTGCCGATGGCTCAAGTGCGAACGGCCGAGCTCATCGTCATGGACGATGCGTCGATCGATCTCACGATGTGCACCGGCGCCCCGAACGATGTCTGCAACCTGTGCGGCAACGATGCGCTCAATGGCGGCGAAGAGTGCGACGACGGCAACAATGTAGATGGAGACGGCTGTCGGGCGGACTGCACGGCGGAGTATTGAATCGATGAGACTACGCGTTACAGCACTGCTCGCGCTCTCACTCGGCTTGGTCGTCGCGTGTGACCGGTCGAATATCGACATCGACCAGCCGCGGGCGGGCGTGGTCAGCGTGACGGTTGGGCTTTCGGCCTCCGAGGTCGGCGCAGCCACCGTGAGCTTCTTCGTCAGTCACCCGACTGCGCTGCCGCAGCCGATCACCGGCACCGTACCCGTCGCGGATCCGGTGACAAGCTTCACGCTCACCCAAATTCCGGTGGTCGATCTAGGAGACCCGTACACGCTTTCCCTCATCGCAGAGAAGACCGACGGCACCTGGGTTTGCGAAGGGAACACGACCTTCGAACACGACCAGGAGGGGGTGACCACTTCAGTCGATATGGAGCTCACCTGTCCCACCAGTGACACGCTTCCGAACGGGGAGGTCGGTGTCGACGTCACGTTTGAGCTCAACTACTGTCCGGTGATCGAGGAGATCTCCGCGGCCCCGCAAGTCACTGTCATCAGCGACCCTGTCACGCTGCAGTCCCTCGGCAGCGACCCAGACGACACCGCCCCGGTCACGTACCTATGGACCGCGTCGAACGGCCTGATCACCGACGCGACGCAGCCGACCACGACCTACACCTGTGCGACGATCGGCGACCACTCGGTTACGCTGACGATCAGCGACAGTGACACGAATTGCGACCAGCAGCGCCAGCTCCTGATCAGCTGCACACCCGATGCACTGTGCGGCAACGGCATCCGAGAGGTCACCGAGTTTTGCGATGACAGCGTCAACGATGGCGGGGAGTTGCAGTGTCTGAACTGCACTGAGTTCCAGATCTGTCTCGATGGCGATCCCAAAGGAACCGAGCAGTGCGACGACAGTGGCTGGAGCGCCGCGTGCGATGCGGACTGCACGTTCGCCGTCTGCGGCGATGCCCTCCATAACCCGGCGGCTGGCGAAGTCTGCGACGACGGTGTGGACACGGCCGCGTGCGATGCGGACTGCACGGCGGCCTATTGCGGCGACGGCACACTGAACATCGCCGCTGGCGAGATTTGCGACACCGGCGGGCAGAGCCTGACCTGCAACGCCGACTGCACCTTCGCGGGGTGCGGGGACGCAACGATCAACGTCGCTGCCGGTGAGCAGTGTGATGGCGGGGGTGAAACGGCGGCCTGTGACGCCGATTGCACAGTCGCACGCTGTGGAGACGGCACCATCAACGCGACGGCCGGCGAGGCCTGTGACGATTCGGGTGAGAGCGCGACCTGCGATGTCGACTGCACCGCCGTGGTTTGCGGCGATGCGCGCGTCAATACCACGGCCGGTGAGATCTGCGACGACGGTGTGAACGACGGTACGGGCTCAGGGCTTTGCGAACCGGGCTGCGGCGCGCCGGCAGATTGCGGCAACTTCAGCATCGAGACGTTCGAGCAGTGCGATGAGGGCGGGACTGCGACCGCGACCTGCGATGCCGACTGCACCTTCGCCGTTTGTGGCGACGCTACGCTCAATGTCGCCGCGGGTGAACAATGCGATGCGGGGGGCGAGAGCGCGTCCTGCGACACCGACTGCACCGATGCGATCTGTGGGGACGCAACGCTCAACGCAACCTCGGGCGAGGTCTGCGACGATGGCGGCGAGAGCGCGACCTGCGATGTCGATTGCAGCGCACCGCAGTGCGGCGACGGACTCACGAACATCAGCGCGGGGGAGCAGTGCGACACCAGCGGCGAGAGTGCGGCCTGCGACATCGACTGCAGCACGCCTGCGTGCGGCGACGGCCTGGTCAACGCCACCTTTGGCGAGCAGTGCGACGATGGGGTCGAGACCGCGACTTGTGACTCGGATTGCACGCCTCCGGTTTGCGGTGACGGGCTTTTGAACCTCAGCGCCGGCGAGGCCTGTGACGACGGTGTCAACGACGGTACCGGCCCGGGCATGTGTGAGCCTGGCTGCGCTTCGCCGGCACAGTGCGGCAATGGTCTCAATGAAACGGTCGAAGAGTGCGATGACGCCGGAGAAAGCGCGACGTGCGACGTCGACTGCACGGCCGCGTTCTGCGGTGACGGGACGCTCAACCTCACTTCGGGCGAGGCCTGCGATGGCGGAGGCGAGACCGCGGCCTGCGACAGCGATTGCACCGCGTCTGCGTGTGGTGACGGCCTGCTGAATGTGGCGGCTGCGGAGACGTGTGACGACGCCGGAGAGAGCTTGACCTGTGACATCGACTGCACGGGCGTCGTTTGCGGGGATGGCGTGAGCAACATCAGCGCAGGCGAGGAATGCGACGGCGCGGGGGAGACCGCGTCCTGTGACAGCGACTGCACGTTGCCGAGCTGTGGTGACGGCTTGCTGAACCAGTCGTCCGGCGAGATTTGCGACACGGGCGGACCAACGCCGACTTGTAACGCCGACTGCACGATCGCCGGTTGCGGCGACGGCATCGTCAACGCGGCCGCAGGCGAGGACTGCGATGATACCGGCGAAAGCGCTACCTGTGACAGCGACTGCACATTCGTAGCCTGCGGCGACGGCAATACCAACGTGACGGCAGGCGAGGCCTGTGACACGTCAGGCGAGAGCGGGTCGTGCGACATCGATTGCACACCGGCCGCCTGTGGCGACGGCACGGTCAACGCGACTGCGGCTGAGACCTGCGACGACAGCGGCGAGAGCGCGGTTTGCGACGTTGACTGCACCGCACCTGCTTGCGGGGATGGTGTGACCAACGTGACTGCCGGCGAGGAGTGCGACGCAAGCGGCGAGAGCACCAGCTGCGACCTCGACTGCACCACCGCGTTCTGCGGCGACTCCACCGTCAACGTGTCACGCGGTGAAGCTTGTGATGATGGCGTCCAAACCGCAGCTTGCGATGCGGACTGCACGCCGCCGGTCTGTGGCGACAGCGTCGCCAACATCGCGGCGGGCGAGACCTGCGACGACGGTGGAAACAGCCCGACTTGTGACAGTGACTGCACCGCGCCGTCCTGCGGTGACGGCTTGGCCAACCTGCTGGCAGGCGAGGACTGCGACGAGACCGTTCAGACCGCGACTTGCGATGCCGACTGCACGCTGCCGGTGTGTGGCGATGCCTTGGTCAACACCTTGGCTGGTGAGGACTGCGATTCAGGCGGCCAGAGCGCGACCTGCGACATCGACTGCACCACGCCCAGCTGTGGCGATGGCGTGACCAATGGCGCAGCGGGCGAGGCCTGCGATGACAGCGGCGAGAGCGCCACCTGCGACGTCGACTGCAGCGTTGCCGTCTGCGGCGATTCGACCATCAACGTCACGGCGGGCGAAATCTGCGACGACGGTGGTCAGAGCGCGACTTGCGATACCGACTGCACGCCTTCGGCCTGCGGCGACTCGACCGTGAATCCGGTGGCAGGGGAGACCTGCGACGACGGAGGGGAGAGCGCCACCTGCGATGTGGACTGCTCGGGCGTGGTTTGTGGTGATTCGGTCACCAACACGACCGCCGGCGAGGCCTGTGACGATGGCGGTGAGAGCGCGGCCTGCGATAGCGACTGCACGGCGCCCGTCTGTGGCGATGGGCTCCTCAACGCTGCCGCGGGCGAAGTCTGCGACGATGGCGTCAACAACGGCACCGGCCCCGGCCTCTGCGAGCCTGGCTGCGCGGCGCCTGCGCAGTGCGGCAACGGCCTCATCGAAACGGGCGAGGACTGCGACGACAGCGGCGAGAGCCTGACCTGCGACGCAGACTGCACCTTCGTGAGCTGCGGCGACGGCAATACCAACACGACGGCCGGCGAGGCTTGCGATACGGCTGGCGAAAGCGGCTCCTGCAACATCGACTGCACGGTCGCGGCCTGTGGCGATGGGAAGATCAACGCAACGGCCGGCGAGGATTGCGACGACAGCGGCGAGAGCGCGACCTGCGATGCGGACTGCACCAGCGTCTCGTGTGGCGACGGTTCGACCAACGCAACGGCGGGTGAGGCCTGCGACGATGGCGGCGAAAGCGCGACCTGCGACGTGGATTGTAGCGCGGTTTCCTGTGGCGATGGCACGACGAACACGACCGCCGGCGAGGACTGCGACGACAGCGGCCAGAGCGCGACCTGCGACGCGGATTGCAGCACGGCGACCTGCGGTGACTCGACGCTCAATACCCTGGCCGGCGAGACCTGCGACGATGGCGGCGAAAGCGCGACCTGTGACGCCGATTGCAGCGCGGTTTCCTGTGGTGACGGCACGACGAATACGACGGCTGGCGAGGACTGCGACGACAGCGGCCAGAGCGCGACCTGCGACGCGGATTGCAGCGCGGCGACCTGCGGCGACTCCACGCTCAATACCCTGGCTGGCGAGACCTGCGACACCGGCGGCGAGAGCGCGACCTGCGACGCGGACTGCAGCGCGGTTTCCTGTGGCGACGGCACGACCAACACGACCGCCGGCGAGGACTGCGACGACAGCGGCCAGAGCGCGACCTGCGACGCGGATTGCAGCACGGCGACCTGCGGCGACTCGACGCTGAATACCCTGGCCGGCGAGACCTGCGATGATGGGGGCGAGACCGCGACCTGTGACGCGAACTGCACTGCGGCGACTTGTGGCGACTCGACGGTCAACGTGACCGCAGGCGAGACCTGCGACACCGGTGGCGAGAGCGCGGCCTGCGATGCCGACTGCAGCGCAGCGATCTGCGGCGACCTGACCGTGAATGCCTCGGCCGGCGAGACCTGCGACGCTGGTGGCGAGAGCGCAGTGTGCGACGTGGATTGCACCGGAGTGGCCTGCGGCGATGGCGTCACCAATACGACGGCGGGTGAAACCTGCGATGACGGTGGCGAAACCGCCACCTGCGACCTGGACTGCACCGTAGCCCTCTGTGGCGACGGTCTGCTCAACAACGCGGCGGGTGAGACCTGCGACGATGGCGGTACTTCCGCGACCTGCGATGCGGATTGCACCGCGGCGGTTTGCGGCGATGGCGTCGCGAACACGGTCGCTGGTGAGCAATGCGACACCAGCGGCGAGACGGTCAACTGCGACATCGACTGCACGTTCGCGTTCTGCGGTGATGCCTACGTCAACGTTGGGCGCGGCGAGGTTTGCGACGACGGTATCAACGACGGAACGTCCGGCAGCTGCGCGACGGATTGCTCGGCGGCCATCCCGTAGGTTCGAGGTCCGCAACCTCGCATCCGTGCCTGTGTGAGACAGCTCACACAGTACGACTTCAAACCAGATGTAGGTCAGTGATTTCGGGCAGCTAGAGTCCGAAAAGCGCTAGGGCTATCGCCGGAAACGGTTTACCCTCTGGGTCCCCGTTATGTCCCCCCCAACCCCCGAAGCGGGCGTGCCGCCATCAGGCGGTGGCGCGCCCACATCCAATGGAACGGCGACCACCGTGTCGCGTGCCCTTCGTTTGATCGAAGACGGTGTGCTCGACCACGCAAACATCGACGCGCTGTGCGAACGGCTCGGGATTGGTGCGCGCCAACTTCGGCGACTGTTCAACAAGCAGCTCGGCACCTCTCCCGTTCAAGTCGCGCGCGTTCGACGAGCTCGATTTGCACGGCGGCTCATCGAAACGACGAGCTTGTCCATGTCGCACATCGCGCAGGCCGCGGGCTTTGGAAGCGTTCGGCGCTTCAACGCCGTCATCAACGAAGTCTATGGTTGCCCGCCCACCGCGCTCCGCAAGGGCCCCAACCGTGTGGCCACCGAGCTCGAGCTCCAGATTCCAATCGAAGGGCCCTTTCCCTGGTCCCGGATACTGCAGTTCCTCGAACCTTGGACCGCGTCCGGCGTCGAGCAGGTCGTCGGCGATCGGTACTACCGAACGGCGTCTTTTGGAAAAGCAGCCGGCGAGATTTGCGTGGAGCACGAGCCCGAGCGCGGTGAGCTGCGCGTCCGCGTGAGTAGCTCGCTCGGTGCGCATCTGCTCGATGTCGTATCTGGAGTGAGGCGGCTGTTCGATGTCGATGCGCGAACAGAAGCCATTGCCGAGCATCTTCGCCACGACCCCGTGCTCGGCGAGTACATTCGAATGACGCCGGGGCTCCGCGTGCCAGGCGCGTTCGACCACTTCGAGACCGCGGTGATGATGCTGCTCAATCAGCACATCGCGCCCGAAGAAGCGTCCGACCTGATGGATCGCATCGTCGAGAAGTACGGCAAACGAATCGAGACCTCGCAGCCGTCTCTGACGCATGTCTTCCCCACGCCCTATGTCCTGAGCACAGCGAAGCTCGAAGCGGTCGGCGTGCCGAAGCGCCGCGCCCGCTCGATTCAGGCTCTCGCCAAAGCGGTTCACGAAGGCTGGCTTCGCTTGGACGGGTCGCCGTCACTCGATGCGACGCTCGAAGGCCTGCACGCGATCACCGATTTGAGCGCAACGACCGCGCACTACATCGCCATGCGTGTTTATCGCGAGTCGGACGCGTTTCCCTCGAACAATGCCTGGCTGCGCAAGGGTGTTTCCAACAACGGCGCGCCGGTTTCGATTCCGGAGCTCGAAAGCCGCGCAGACAGCTGGCGACCGTGGCGAGCGTACGCCGCGATGCACCTCTGGGATTCGTTTTTGGTCGAGCCGTGTGACGCGAGCAAGCTCTGGGCCCGTGACTCGATGCCGCCTCCACAGGCGAACCAAGTCGCTTAGTCCGCGGTGGCTTTGGCCTGGCGATCATGGCAGCATCGCCGCCAGTGATCACCTACGAGACCGAAACGACAATCGATGCGCCGCCTGATGCGGTGTGGAAGCACCTGACCGACTTCGCACGCCACGACGAATGGAGCGAGCACTTCAAGCTCCGAGGACGTCCCGTCGAAGGCGAATCCGGGCGCGTCGAGTTCAAGCTTTTCGGACGTGCGGCTGGGTCACCGGTGGTCATCGAGCGGGTGGAGCCGGCGAGAGAGCTTCGATGGCGGGGTGGGCCGAAGGGCCTCCTGACCGGGAGCCACTACTTCATTTTGCAGCCGCTCGACGCTGGGCAGAGGACGCGGTTCCAACACGGCGAGCGTTTTTCGGGGCTCCTCGCGCCGTTGGTCTGGGGGTTCCTCAAGGCGCAGCTCGGCCCGTCGTACTCCGGCTTCAACGAAGACCTCAAGCGGCGGGTCGAAAGCGCGTGACGCGTTTGTCATGACCGGCCTTCGGTTTCCGTCGAGCCTGGACCGGCTCACACCCGAGGTCATCAACGCGTTGCTTGTGGAGCAGCGACCCGGCGTGGTCGTCCGCGCCGTCGATATCGTGGATCATGCCAACCGGGGCGACGGACGGGCTTCGACGGCGGACCGCGTCACACTCGAGCTCGAATACGAAGTGGATGCCGGCCTCCCTTCGCGGATGGTGCTCAAGACCGTGCTCTTGCATCGTCGGCTACGGTTTGGACGATCGGCGATTCAGCGGATAGGTAAGGTTTTCGATCTGCTCGGCGCGCTGCCCTTGGGCTCCCGCCTTCGACCCCTGCTGTTTTCGGCGATGCGCGCCTACCAGCGGCGCTATCCACATGCGCCCGACGCGATGTACAAGAATGAGGTTCGTTTCTATCGCGAGATTCGCCCGCAGCTATCGAGCGAAG
>Ga0316198_10001198_pt1 | contig 15073 bp, 13 predicted proteins | sample OudBieAanoxic_MG_FD_204935 | JGI IMG/M metagenome (GOLD analysis project Ga0316198, IMG submission 204935) | Coastal sediment microbial communities from Oude Bieten Haven, Netherlands - site A anoxic | ecosystem: Environmental > Aquatic > Marine > Coastal > Sediment | place: Netherlands...
ATCTCATAAAAGGATTCTTCGTCAATAATACCATTAATAACATCATGCATATCATACGGCTTATTAGAATTATCCGGAATAATACTGGAAAGCTCATCGCGTACCTCATCCCCTAACTCATAAGCTAAAGACTCAGGTTTTTCCCTGTTACTCTGGGGTAAATAACTTAGTAATTTCTTAACATCTTCCAGACAAATCACGTCATTAGCAGAAGTTCTGTGTGCAACCCCGGATTTAGTTGAGTGCGTACTTGCACCTCCAAGTTCCTCTGAAGTAACTTCTTCATTAGTAACCGTTTTTACGACGTTTGGTCCGGTTACGAACATATAGCTGGTTTGCTCTACCATTATGGTAAAATCTGTCATAGCAGGTGAATAGACTGCGCCTCCGGCGCAAGGCCCCATAATGGCAGAGATTTGTGGTATAACACCGGATGCCTGAACGTTTCTATAAAAAATATCGGCATATCCTCCTAAAGATTTCACCCCTTCCTGTATCCGGGCCCCTCCTGAATCGTTTAAACCAATAACAGGAGCTCCAACTTTCATGGCAAGATCCATAACCTTGCAAATTTTCTCTGCATGGGTCTCAGACAAAGCCCCTCCAAATACCGTAAAATCCTGGGCATACACATATACTAACCTTCCATTGATAGTACCGTATCCGGTCACCACTCCATCACCAAAGTAAATTTCTTTATCCATCCCAAAATCTGTCGTGCGGTGGGTTACCAAAATACCCATCTCTTCAAATGAACCCTCGTCCAACAAATATTTTACCCTTTCACGCGCAGTTAATTTTTGCTTCTGGTGTTGTTTATCTATTCGTTTTTGTCCCCCACCCATATGAGCAAGAGATATTCTTTCTTTTAATTTTTCTAATTTAGGGTCCATATGTTAGTTTATTGGTATTCTTAAGATTTTCTGATCTTCCAAATATTGTTTAACTGCTAATACCGCAGCAATTCTGGCCTCTTCTTCCGCTTTTTTATTTAGTACTTCCGGAGAATAATAGTTTTTAACAAAATGAGTGTCAAAATTCCCTGATCTGAATGCCTCATGTTCAAAAACGAATTTACCAAAAGGCAGTGTAGTCTGAACTCCTTCAATATGATAATCGTCAATGGCCTTAAGCATAATTTGAATGGCTTCATCTCTATCCTTGCCATAAGATATTAACTTTGACAACATTGGATCATAATAGATTGGAACATCCATTCCTTCTTCAAAACCATTATCCACGCGGACGCCTTTTCCCGTAGGTAGCTTATAGGTTTCCAAAGTGCCAACACTAGGCAGGAAATCATTAAGAGGGTCTTCAGCATAAACCCTTAACTCTAGAGCATGGCCTTTTATATGCAGATCCTCCTGTTTAATGTTCATTGCTTCTCCTCTTGCGATTTTAATCTGAAGCTCTACAAGATCCACTCCGGAGATCAATTCTGTAACCGGGTGTTCTACCTGAAGCCGGGTATTCATTTCGAGAAAATAAAATTTATGATCTGCATCCATCAGGAATTCTACTGTCCCTGCTCCCAGATAATCGCAGGCCTTTGCAACCTTGGTTGCTGCAATACCCATTTCTTCTCTTAACTCAGGCGTTAGTATAGAAGAAGGGGCCTCTTCCACTACTTTTTGATGTCTCCTTTGAATGCTGCATTCGCGTTCAAAAAAATAAAGGATATTTCCATGACTGTCGGCCATGACCTGAATCTCGATATGTCTTGGGGAGGTCACATACTTTTCAATAAATACAGAGCCATCACCAAAGGCTGATGTGGCTTCACTTATAGCCCTCTTCATTTGCGATTCTAATTCTTTTTCTTCCTCAACCACTCTCATCCCTTTTCCACCCCCCCCGGCAGAAGCTTTTATTAAAATAGGGAAACCAATTTCTTTCGCAATTACCTTTGCTTTCTTTAAGTCGGTAATAGCCTCATCGATCCCGGGCACCATGGGAATATCATAATTTTTAACAGCATCCTTAGCAGCCAGTTTACTACCCATTACGCGGATAGCTTTTGATTTTGGGCCTATAAATATGATGTTGTTTTTTTCTACTTCTTCTGCAAAATCAGCATTTTCACTTAAAAACCCATATCCGGGATGAATACCGTCTACATTTAGTTTTTTAGCCACTTCAATAATCCTTGATCCCAACAAATAAGACTGGTTTGAAGGAGCTTCGCCTATGCAGACCGCCTCATCTGCAAACTTTACATGGGGTGCGTTCCTATCTGCCTTAGAATAGACAGCCACAGTTTTAATCCCCATTTTTTGAGCAGTTTGCATTACACGGATTGCAATTTCCCCTCTGTTTGCAATTAATATTTTTTTCATAGTAGATCAGTTATTTAAATTCAATCAATAATTGGTTTTTATCCACTGCATCACTTTTCTTTACCGAAATATTTTTAATAATCCCATCTCTTGGCGAGGTAATTACATTTTCCATTTTCATTGCCTCAAGTATTAATAAAGGATCATCTTCATTAACCGCTTGTCCAATTCTTACATGTATCTCCAATATAAGACCTGGCATTGGGGCCGATATAGAATCAATATCTTTAGCAGAAGAAAGCGCAAAACCCATATCCTTTATCAAAAGGTCCAGACCATCTGAAATAACAACTTCATAGGAACTGTTGTTAATGTTGACAGTATACTTTTTACGATAAAAATTTTTGTCGGTAACCTCTGCTGTAAAGGATTTATTTTCCTTTAATATGTGAAACGAATTAGATGAAGTTTTTAAGGCATCAATTTTCGAGATGTCATCACTGGTAATCTTAAACTCCTGATTACCGTCTACGACAACCTTAAACGAATTTTTCATAGATGTTTTAATTAGATCTGGTTAAAATTATCTTCTTGGAAAAAGACTAGTAAGTTATATAAATTTTGTGTTTTCTATTCAAAATAAATAGCATTTAATTTTAAAGGATTTTTATAACAAAATATGAATACCCATAGCTCATTTCTTTTTTCCTTTAACTAATGCCTGAATAATCTCAATAGAGATCAAATTATCGTTTCATTTTTACAAAATTATTCCTAAGCTATTAACCTAAATATGAATATTATCATGTTTTAATCCAATTTGATCTTGTAATTATGCATTAATAAATGGAAGGCGATTGTCTTGATAAATATCATCCCAAATCTGTATTTTTGGTACAAATTGAACCATTATGTTAATAATCGGAATTGCGGGTGGAACAGGATGTGGTAAAACCACAGTTGTTAATCAAATTATTAACGAACTTCCTAATGAAGAAGTTGGATTAATCTCGCAGGATTCATATTACAATGACCTGTCGCACCTCAGTTATGACGAACGTTCAAAAATTAATTTTGATCATCCCAGAGCAATTGACTTTGAGCTTCTGGCACAACACCTTAAACAATTAAGACAGGGAGAGCCTATTGATCAGCCTGTATATTCCTTCCCTAAACACAATAGATCTGAAGATACGATAAAAACACACCCAAGAAAAGTAATGATCATTGAAGGAATTTTGATCATGACAAACCCACTGATCAGGGATATGTTCGATATCAAAATTTATGTTCATGCCGATTCTGATGAACGACTCATAAGGAGACTCAAACGTGACATAAATGAAAGAGGAAGAGATTTGTCGGAAGTTTTAAACAGATATCAGACCACTTTGAAACCTATGCATGATCAATTTATAGAACCTACTAAGGAATATGCAGACATAATTATTCCTAATAATAAATACAATACCGTAGCCGTAGATATTGTTCGCACTATCATAAATGAAAAATTAAGCTAATGGGTTTAAAAGCTATCAGAGATAAAAAATGGTTTGGAATACTTACAAATATCTATGTGCTGGTGCTGACCGCCTTTGTCATATGGATGGCTTTTTTTGACACAAACTCCTTGCTTATACATATGGAATTGAAGAAAGAAATCAAAAAATTGGAAAAGACACAGGAATTCCTGAAAGAAGAAATAGCTAAGGATAAAGAAATTATTGAACAACTCTCGGACCCCAAAGAATTAGAAAAATTTGCTCGGGAAAACTATTATCTTAAAAAAAAGAACGAGGAAATTTATTTGATTGAGTACGAGGATAGTATAAAACTGAAAGAAAATGACTAAAGAACAACTGTTTACTGATTTCCCTGCGGTTTCCTCAAAGGCCTGGAAACAAAAAATACAGGCAGATCTAAAAGGTGCAGATTATAATGATACCCTTATATGGGAATCACCGGAAGGTATTAAAGTGAAACCTTTTTACCAGGCAGATGATTTGAATGATAGCATGTTAGGTTCTCCTTCTAGCGAAACTGACTGGCTAATTGGACAACACATTTTCGTTACAGATGCCGCAGAAGCAAATCAAAAGGCCAAAAGAGCTATCAAAAGTGGAACTGAGAGTTTGATTTTTACCTTGACCAATCCTGAATTGAAACCAAAGGTGATCATGAAGGATATTGATATTAATTCAATTCCTGTACACTTTGAATTTCAATTTCTGTCTGTGGCTTATATCAAGGATCTTCTGGCCTATACTGGAAGCGCTAAAGGGAATATTTATTTTCATATTGATATTTTGGGTAATTTTTGCAGAACTGGAAATTGGTTTACAAATTTTGAATCAGATCATGCAGCCCTGAAAGAAATTTTAAATGAGGCTTCAAACACACCTACCTTAAGCATTGACGTTTCACTCTATCAAAATGCAGGAGCCAATCGGACGCAGCAACTGGCCTACGCTCTAGGACACCTAAGTGAATATCTCAACTTTTTAAATAAGAATAAACTATTGCGCTCTGATCTGATAGTATGCTTTAAAATGGCGGTAGATGGAAATTACTTTTTTGAGATTGCTAAATTAAGAGCCTTACGCCTGCTCTGGAAAACCCTTGCAGTTGAATTCGGAATTAAAACAGATTGTCATATTTTGGCTTGCCCCACAAACCGAAATAAGACAATTTATGACTACAATGTAAACCTACTCAGAACCACCACAGAATGTATGTCTGCAATTCTCGGCGGCGCTGATACGGTTTATAATTTATCATACGATGCTATATATCATGAAAACAATGAGTTTGCGGAGAGAATATCCAGAAATCAATTATTGATTTTAAAAGGTGAGAGCTATTTCGATAAAATTGCGAATCCGGCAGATGGCGCATATTATATTGAGGTGCTTACGCAACAACTGGCAGAAAAAGCATTGGTAATCTTTAAACAAATTGAGCAAGGAGATGGCTTTTTAAAACAATTAAAAGCTCATAATATTCAGAGGAAAATTAAGGAAAGTGCACTTAAACAACAAGTTCGTTACGATGCCGGAGACGAGGTATTAGTAGGTAGCAATAAATACACTAACGAAATGGACAAAATGAAGAAGGAACTACAAAAAAATCCTTTTACCAAAAAAAATCCCAGGAAAACCATTATCGAACCAATCGCGGAGATTAGATTATCAGAAGCGTCAGAAAAAATAAGATTGGATCATGAGTAGAAAATCGCTGCACCACCTGGAGTTAAAACCTTTTGACACTAAAAGGCAAAAAGATTCAAATAAACCCGACTTTATCACTGCCGAAGACATCCCGGTAAAATCGTTTTTATCAAAAAAGGATATAGAACATTTAGAGCATCTTAATTTTGCAGCCGGCATTGCCCCAAATCTACGCGGCCCATATTCTACGATGTATGTTCGAAGACCATGGACAATAAGACAGTATGCTGGTTTCTCTACTGCACATGAAAGCAATGCCTTTTACAGGCGCAATCTCGCAGCCGGTCAAAAAGGTCTTTCCGTTGCCTTTGACTTACCTACCCACAGAGGTTATGACAGCGACCACGAACGAGTGGTTGGAGATGTAGGTAAAGCCGGCGTGGCTATAGATTCTATAGAGGATATGAAAATTTTGTTCGATGGTATACCCCTAGATAAGATGTCTGTATCCATGACCATGAATGGAGCGGTACTCCCAATTATGGCTTTTTATATAGTTGCTGCAGAGGAACAAGGAGTATCTCCTGAACAGCTCGCCGGGACTATTCAAAATGATATACTAAAAGAATTCATGGTTAGAAATACTTATATCTACCCACCTGCTCCTTCTATGCAGATAATTGCAGATATTTTTGAATTTACCAGTAAATATATGCCCAGATTTAACAGCATTAGTATTTCCGGCTATCATATGCAGGAAGCTGGTGCCACGGCAGATATTGAACTTGCTTACACACTGGCGGACGGATTAGAATATATTAGAACTGGTTTAAAAGCAGGTTTGGATATTGATCATTTTGCCCCCAGGCTTTCTTTTTTCTGGGCTATTGGAATGAATCATTTTATGGAAATTGCCAAAATGAGGGCAGGAAGAATGCTTTGGGCAAAACTGGTAAAACAGTTTAATCCTAAAAATCCGAAATCCTTAACGCTCAGAACACATTGTCAAACCAGTGGTTGGAGTCTTACCGAGCAAGATCCCTTCAACAATGTTGCAAGAACCACAATAGAAGCTTTGGCAGCGACTTTGGGAGGCACTCAAAGTCTGCACACGAATGCATTAGATGAGGCCATTGCTTTACCCACTGATTTTTCGGCACGCATAGCAAGAAACACACAGATCTATCTTCAGGAAGAAACAAAAATCACCAAAACAGTCGACCCCTGGGCCGGTAGTTATTACGTGGAATATTTGACAAATGAACTGGCCAAAAAAGCCTGGAATCATATTCAGGAGGTGGAGGAGCATGGTGGAATGACCAAAGCAATTGAAGCTGGTATCCCTAAAATGAGGATTGAACAAGCGGCCGCCAAAAAACAGGCTCGTATAGACAGCGGACAAGACATTATTGTTGGGGTCAATAAATATCAGTTAGAAGAAGAAGATGAAATGCAAATTCTGGAAGTAGATAATGCAGAGGTACGAAGACAACAAATAGAACGATTAATAACCTTAAAAAAGGAAAGAGACGACATAGAAGTAAAGCGCCAGCTAAAAAAATTAACACAAGCTGCTAAAGATAAAACAGCGGCAAAATCCGTTCAAGGTGAAAACAATTTGTTAGCTTTAGCAATAGAAGCAGCCCGGGCTAAGGCCACTCTTGGAGAGATTAGCGATGCTCTGGAAGTTGCTTTTGGAAGATATAAAGCAAAAATTCAATCTTTTACAGGAGTGTACGCAAAAGAAATTAAGGACGACCAGAGTTTTAAAAAGGCCAGAGAATTAGCGGATAAATTTGCAGCACAGGAAGGTCGAAGACCTCGGATTATGATTGCGAAAATGGGTCAGGATGGGCATGATCGTGGTGCGAAAGTTGTGGCTACCGGGTATGCCGATCTCGGATTTGATGTTGATATAGGCCCCCTATTCCAAACACCACTGGAGGCAGCAAAACAAGCCGTGGAAAATGATGTTCATATTCTTGGTGTTTCTTCTTTAGCTGCCGGACATAAAACCTTGGTGCCACAGGTTTTGGAGGAGTTAAAAAAATATGGCAGAGAAGATATCATGGTAATTGTTGGAGGTGTAATTCCCAAAAAGGATTATACGTATTTATTTGATGCTGGCGCTACTGCAGTATTTGGACCCGGTACCAAAATTAGTGATGCAGCTATACAGATACTTGATATTTTAATAGATTAATTGGTTTGGACACCTTGCCTAATTGGCTTATAGCTTTACTTTAACCAACTTTAACGTTTTTGTCAGAGTTATTCACTTTGTGTTAACAAAATACTTTTTTGTGCATTGTAAATAATCGTATTTTTAACCCCTAACTTACTTCAATTATGGGCAAAATTATTGCTATTGCAAACCAAAAAGGTGGGGTTGGAAAAACCACCACCACAGTTAATCTTGCTGCCTCGCTGGGTGTGCTTGAAAAAAAGGTGTTATTAATTGATGCCGACCCCCAGGCCAATGCTACTTCGGGACTAGGTATTAATGTAGATGAAATTCAAATTGGCACATACCAGTTGATGGAGCATACTAAGACAGCTGGAGAAACAATTATCCAGACCTCATCACCTAATGTTGATTTGATTCCTGCACACATAGACCTTGTAGCCATTGAAATAGAATTAGTAGACAAGGATGAAAGGGAATACATGATGAAAAAAGCCATTGGGGATTTAAGGGCATTATATGACTATATTCTTATTGACTGCGCACCTTCTTTAGGCCTACTTACCCTAAATGCCTTGACAGCTGCAGACTCTGTAATAATCCCGATACAATGTGAATATTTTGCTCTGGAAGGACTTGGCAAATTATTAAACACGATAAAAAGCGTTCAAAGGATTCACAATCCTGAATTGGATATTGAAGGTATGTTGCTAACAATGTACGATTCCAGATTGCGACTTTCTAATCAGGTTGTGGAAGAAGTCAAGAAACATTTCTCTGATATGGTTTTTGACACAATAATTCAGCGAAATGTTCGTCTGGGAGAAGCCCCCAGTTATGGAGAAAGTATCATAAAATATGATGCCAGTAGTAAAGGTGCTACAAACTACCTAAATATGGCCAATGAACTATTGAAAAAAAATAGAGAGAAAGTATAATGGCTAAAGCAACGAGGAAACAGGCTTTAGGAAGAGGACTTTCTGCTCTGCTTAAAGATCCTGAAAATGATATTAATTCGGTATCGGATAGAAATGCTGATAAAGTTGTTGGTAATATAGTAGAACTAGATATTGACACTATTGAGGTAAACCCTTTTCAACCCCGTTCTCATTTTAATGATGACACCCTTCAGGAATTGGCTTCTTCCATAAACGAATTAGGAGTTATTCAGCCTATTACGGTAAGAAAATCTGACTTTAATAAATTTCAGTTAGTTTCGGGAGAGAGAAGGTATAGAGCTTCTAAATTAATTGGACTAAGAACAATACCGGCATATATTAGAATTGCCAATGACCAGGAGTCCCTTGAAATGGCACTCGTTGAAAATATTCAACGCCAGGATCTGGATCCAATTGAAATTGCCCTTTCCTATAATCGTTTAATCAACGAAATAGGTTTGACTCAGGAAAAGTTAAGTGACCGAGTGGGTAAAAAAAGATCGACAATTGCTAATTATCTTCGTTTATTACGTCTGGACCCCATTATTCAAACCGGAATGCGAGATGGCTTTATTTCTATGGGACATGGCAGGACTCTGGTAAATATTGACCAAAAAGACGATCAAATTAGCCTTTATGAAAAAATTGTAAAAAACAGTTTATCTGTTAGAGAAACTGAGCATCTTGTTAATCAATATCACAAAGGGCCTATTCAAAAGAAGTCTTCAAACAAGTCGTCAGAAACTACAGAATTAATAAATAATGGCGCGAAACATCTTAAAAACTATCTTTCTACCAATATAACCGTTAATTCTACAGATGATGGTAAGGGTAAGATAAGTATTCCTTTCAGTTCAGAGGAAGATTTTCAGCGATTGAAAAAACTAATTACAGGTGAGTAAAAACCTTGTTTTCTTATGTTTATTATTGTTCCCTGTACTTTTTTCCTTGGCCCAGGAAGGTCAAAATGAAAGTCCTAAGGATTCTGTTCCGAAAAATTCAAAAAAACAAAAGATTATTGTAGCAGATAAAGTAGAAAAGAAACGCATTAATCCCTTAGCTCCAAGTAGGGCTGCATTTTATTCTGCTGTTCTGCCTGGCTTAGGTCAGGCCTATAACAAGCGTTATTGGAAAATTCCTATTGTTATTGGTGCCATAGGGGTTGGAATTTATGCCTATAAATATAATGATGATCTTTATGATCGTTTCCGAACCGCCTTTAAAAGAAGAAAAGCCGGTTTTACGGATGATGAATTTTATGATGTAAACGGGTCCGGAATAGTTCCTGGCAGCCCGGACTTATCAGACAGCGCCCTGCAGGATGGGCAGGAACGTTATCAAAGAGATCGCGATCTGGCATTGTTTATCACACTGGCATTATATGCTTTGAATATTATTGATGCCAATGTAGATGCTCATTTAAAACAATTTAATGTTGATGAAAATCTTAGTTTGGATATTAAACCGTATCTCGAATATAACCCAATAATTGGAGACCCTAACTATGGTGTGGCTCTAACCATTAAATTCTAAAATATGAATATAGGTTTATTTGGATATGGGAAAATGGGGAAAATGATTGAAAAGATTGCTATCCAACGAAATCATTCTATTGTGGCTAAAATAGATGTAGACACAAAAGAAGTTGACTATAGCGCATTGGATATGGCAATAGATTTTAGTAGTCCGGAGGCTGCGTTTAATAATATTAAGAGTTGTCTTGAACACAATGTTCCGGTCATATCCGGCACAACCGGTTGGCTACAGGATTACGACAAAGTGATTTCTTTTTGTAAAGAAAAAAATGGGGCTTTTATTTATGCTTCAAATTTCAGTTTAGGTGTAAACCTGTTTTTTGAATTAAATAGTTATTTAGCCAAATTGATGAGCAAATTACCCCTTTACAAGGTATCAATAGAAGAAACCCATCATCTGCAAAAACTTGATGCTCCAAGTGGAACTGCAATTTCACTTGCTGAAGGTATTATTCAGAATTCTGATTATAAAGGCTGGGAAATGGCAAAATCTCGAGACCAACATCTTCCTATAATTTCCAAAAGGATTGCGGATGAATACGGCACCCATGTTGTTTCTTATGAAAACTTAGAAGACGAGATAGCTATAAAGCACAAAGCCAACAATAGGGAAGGTTTTGCCTTAGGTGCAGTTATTGCCGCGGAATGGCTAAATGGGAAAAAAGGTGTCTTCACCATGAAAGATGTGTTAAACCTGGGTTAATTTTGGTAACAAATCAGACGAAATTACGTCTGAAAAAAATATACATAAGAGTATGAATAGTACAAATTGGATCATCTTTATTTTAATTATACAAGTCATTCATTTTTTAGGGACTTGGAAACTATATATTAAAGCGGGAAGAAAACCATGGGAAGCTGCCATCCCGGTATACAATGCTATTGTATTAATGCAAATTATAAGAAGGCCTAAATGGTGGGTAATACTTCTTTTTATTCCTATTATTAATCTTCTGATGTTTCCCGTTATTTGGGTTGAAACTATACGAAGTTTTGGTAGAAATAGTCTTCTTGAAACATGGTTGGTAATACTAACCCTTGGATTTTATATTTACTATGTTAATTATGCCTTAGATGTAACCTATATTGAGGACAGAAGTCTGCATCCAAAAAGTGGATTAGGAGAATGGGTAAGTTCTATCGTATTTGCCGTAGTGGCTGCAACCCTGGTTCATACCTATTTTATTCAGCCATATGTAATCCCCACGGGTTCACTGGAACGTACCCTCAGAATTGGCGATTTACTTTTTGTAAGTAAATTTCACTATGGGGCACGTGCTCCCATGACAACAATAGCAGCTCCTATGGTACATGATACAATCCCTGGGCTGGGTATAAGATCTTATCTGAAAAAACCTCAACTTCCTTATTTTAGATTACCTGGATTTGAAAAGGTTAAAAAAAATGATATTGTTGTTTTTAGTTGGCCGGCTGATACGGTTCGAGTCTTTTTTAAGAAGGAAAAAGGAGTTAAAAAACCAATTGATAAAAAATCCAATTATGTAAAGCGATGTGTTGGAACTCCTGGCGATTCGCTATCCGTAATTGATGGGGTAGTATACATCAATGGAAAACAGCTTCAACTGTCGGACAGAGCTAAGCCTCAATATGATTATACTGTTTATTCGCAGAAGGGAGTATCGTCAAGGCTACTTATAAGTTTGGGAATAGATGAGTTTACAAGAAAATACCTGTCGGCTCCTTTAAACCAAAATCAATTTGAGGCTGTCAACAAATACCTAATAGCTGGAGGTCAAAATGCAAAGGGTGAAATAGAGTTGATTACCGATGCAAGTGGAATTCCACCAAAAGTTATAAGACAGGCAGGGCTTTCTTTAAGGGAAGAAACAGGACGCCAACGCACTGTGACACTTACAGATGAAATGTTGGAAGGATTAAGAAGTAATGCCGATATAGATTCTGTTGTAAAAATAGTAGAATCCAAAGGTTTAAAGGGCTATAATATATTCCCGCATGCTCCGGACTATCCATGGAATAATGACAATTTTGGGCCTATATACATACCTCAAAAAGGAGTAACTATTTCGTTAAATCCAAAAGTTCTTCCTCTTTATAAAAAAATAATTCGCGACTATGAAGGAAATACTGTCGGAGTTTCAGGAAATCAAATTAGTATAAATGGACAGGTTACGGACTCCTATACCTTTAAGCAGGATTACTATTGGATGATGGGAGATAATAGAGATCATTCAGAAGATAGCCGGAGTTGGGGTTATGTGCCCGCCAATCATATTGTTGGAAAACCAATTTTTATTTGGCTGAGCTTTGATAATTTCAATAAGGGAATTACTCATTGGAAACCCAGATGGGACAGGATTTTCACCACGGTTGGAGGTGATGGCGAACCCCGGTCTTATTTTAAGTTTTTCCTTATAGCACTGGCGGCCTGGTTTATATTCGATTTCTTTTGGAAACGCAAGCAAAAGGCAAAAGTTTAAAAAGTAATTATTTATTTTTTCGGATGGTATAAAAAAACATATTGATGAACTTACTACTCCATCCTACCTACTTGCCTGATATTGCGACTTATGCTACTCTTGTTCAAAATAAAATAATCTGGGAAATCTGCGACAATTATCAAAAACAAACCTATCGAAACCGGGCCTTCATTTGTACAGATCAGGGAAAATTTATGTTAAATATCCCAATTAAACACGTAGGTGGTCAGGAAGGCAGACAAAAGTATAAAGATGTAAGGTTGGATAATGATTACAGATGGCAGCGTCAACATTGGAGGACGCTTCAGACCGCATACAGGACATCCCCATTTTTTGAATATTACGAAGATGATCTGGCTCCGCTTTTTATGAATAATTACTCATATTTATTAGATTTTAATCTCTATGCAATTGATATTATTTCCAATTGCCTGCAATTCAAAATTAACTCTAAGCAAACTGATGTCTATGAACTAAATCCCAAAACGGTTTTTGATGCCAGATTTTTGGTACATGCCAAAAAAACAATTAATATGAGGCAAAAGAGCTATATGCAGGTTTTTAATGCAAGGCATGGTTTTATTGAAAATTGTAGTGTTCTTGATTTATTATTCAACGAAGGCACTGCCAGTCTTGATTATTTAATGAATCAAAATCTCGATTTTCTGAATGCTTAGATTCCTGCTTCATTACGGCATTCATATAATAGTACCAATAGCAATTGGCCTAATATTTTTCAAAAATAATAGAATATGGATAGTGCTTATTCTCCTTTCCGGAATATTAATTGATGTAGATCATTTAATTGCCAACCCTATATTTGATTCGGGGAGATGCAGTATTAATTTCCACCCCCTTCATTCCTATTGGGCCATTGCGGTTTATATCTTATTATTTATTATTAAGAAGACACGGATAATTGGACTTGCCTTGCTCATTCACATTATGGCAGATTTGATTGATTGTGCCTTCTTGTTGTCAGAGTCTAATTGATGTCAGTACTGGGTAGTGATCAGATAGTTCTATATCAAAGTTTTGATGTGTCATTACCTGCATGGTCTTATCGGCTAAAATAAAGTCGATACGAAATGGAACAATCTTTAAGTCAAAAGTTTTTCCAAAACCAGTACCTTTCTCGTCAAATGTATCTTGCATTTCCCCTTTGGCAATACGATACACATTGGAAAATGGTGTATTGTTGAAATCCGAACATACTATTTGCCTCAATGGAGATTCTTTTCTGTGATTATTAAATATTTGTACTTGTTCTTCTTGTTTTAGGAAAGTTTTTCTCATTTTATTGTACGCCCTAAGTGCGCGTTTGACATTCCTTACTCTGGATGGTATAATTTGATATGATTGAAGGTGAAGGTTATATATTCGAATAGTGTCTCCTTTATATTTGATATCTGCATATAGGGCATTGTTGGCAGTATCCGGAAATTCGAGAGAACCATTACCTACAATTGGGTATTTGGAAAAAATAGCCTGCGTGCTTTTCCCGGAGGTAAATGGAGTTATGTATTTGAATGGATAATTTTTTAACTGCGCCAGTCCAATCCTGTTAACTTCCTGAAAACAGATAATATCAGGATCTTTTTCTATAATAAAATTGATGATTTTATTCCTGGTTAATTCGCCTTTTGTTCGACCTTTAAAATTAAAATCTCTGGTATTGTAAGTCATAATACTCAGGTCTTTATCGTCAGGATATACATTGGAAGTGCCAAATCTAAAAAAAGAACCAAAAGTGAAATATGAAATAAGGACAGCTGAAAATGACAGAATAAATATCTTTTGTTTTCTAAATATCCAGTAAAAAATAAATGGAATGTTGATGATAAAAATTATTGGAAAGAACAAACTCAAAAAAGCTAGAGGAAAGAAGGTCTTTACAGAAATATAAGGTGTAAGACATGAGAATAATAGAGCTACACCAATTATCAAGTTTAAAAAAAAAACTACCTTGTCAATAAATGATAATTCTCTCACAGTCTAGTCATCTTTACCTGCCTTAAATAAGAAATCTTTTTCTGATTTGGATAGGCTTTCATAGCCCGATTTACTTATTTTATCTAAGATGGTATCAATCTTGCGTTGTTTACTTTCCCTGTCGTAATTTGCATTTGAAACGCCCTTTCCTTTTGCTCTTCTATATACAGTTTTTAAAGGCGCCTTTTTCTCCTTCTTCTTAAAAAGACCTTCAAGACTTTCCAACATTCTTGTAAATCCTTCTCCAATGTCCCTGCCTTTTAAAAGCTGCCTGGCATAAACATATCCCAGTAAAGCTCCTCCTAAATGAGCAAGATGCCCACCTGCATTTCCACCGGATGGTATCTGAATTAAATCTACCAAAACAAAAAAAGCTCCAATATACCACAACTTTACATTGAAAATAAAGAGCCTTACTTCCTGGTTAGGAATATAAGCACATACAAAAATTAAAACGGCAGTCACACCAGCAGATGCGCCAATTAGGGCTGTATTGGTGACAAGGAGAGCGGGAAATA
>Ga0316198_10001199_pt1 | contig 15071 bp, 14 predicted proteins | sample OudBieAanoxic_MG_FD_204935 | JGI IMG/M metagenome (GOLD analysis project Ga0316198, IMG submission 204935) | Coastal sediment microbial communities from Oude Bieten Haven, Netherlands - site A anoxic | ecosystem: Environmental > Aquatic > Marine > Coastal > Sediment | place: Netherlands...
CCGACCCCTTCAATCTATTTAAAAAAATAAGACTGTATCTCGGTAATTACAATGCGAATTGACACCTAAGGGAGAATTATTTTTTTTGTTATCATAGAACCGTCCTTCCCCATGCCATTTGGTGCTACTGCCTCCGCTAAAGCATCATGCAAAGGGTGTTGAAATAACGCTATGCTGGCGTCACAAAAGAAAAGCCCCCACAAACATTATCTGTGAGGGCTGTAACCTGCTGTAACTTTAGAGTTTTGCTGGTGCGCCCGGCAGGATTTGAACCTGCGACCTACGGATTCGTAGTCCGGCGCTCTATCCGGGCTGAGCTACGGGCGCGCATGAACTTAAACTGGGTTGATACGCAAATCCTTCCGTGATGTCAACGAAAATATTCTCCGATGCTGCTGCATCAGAGAAGTGACTGTCAGGGGTCAATCAACAAAGATTTGACGCGTACCCGAGCGAGAAATATTGGCTTTATCCCCACTTCATCCAGACGCAATCACTCCAGTCCAGCAACATGTGAACAAGCAATCCAATGGCAATAAGTCTCAGCTTCGGAATAAAAACTGTGGCGGCATATATTCCGATTGCCGGTGCACTGTGGAGCGGATGAAATCCTAAACTGCAGCGATTGGGATCATAAGCCGGAATGGCCAGCATGTGGTCCAAGTCAACCACCAGCGTTATCGTCATTACCAGCCAGGCGATTTCCCAACGTCTGCGGAAGGCAATGCGTGCAATTGCACCGGGGATTAAAAAATGGAGTAAAATATGAATAATTGAACGTAATAGCATTGATTCCGTGAGCATAACAGGTTATCGCAACATTAAAATGATTGTCAAAAAACGTTACGTCATTCGAGCGTTTTTTTTCGCAACCACTTACACCACCCTACCGTATTTCGATATTTATTTTTGAAAAGCGGTATAACAAATTTTTATGTAAAAAAATATTATTGTTTTCCGCACCCATACTTGGATGAGCGCCTATATAAAAGGGCAAATCGGGAAAATGAAGTGAAATCAAAAGCCGCCCCCCGAGCAGTGAACATATCCTTCACCGCCGGATGGCGAAAAGGGTTGCTCGTTGTTTGAGTTTACCGTAAGAAACGGGTCATGTCGAATGCTTACGAAACCCACATGCTGACTGCGATCGCCGAAGCTGAAAAGGCCAGGAAAATTAATGAAGTTCCCATCGGCGCGGCTATTATAAGTAGCGACGGAATCATCCTGGCGAAATCGTACAATCAGGTGATCACCCGGAAAGATCCAACAGCCCACGCCGAAATTCTCGCCTTGCGTCAAGCCTGTCGAATTGCCGGCAATTACCGGTTGCCCGGTACGACGCTTTATGTTACCGTCGAGCCCTGTTTGATGTGTATGGGTGCCGTTGTACATGCCCGGGTGAAGTATGTTGTTTTCGGTGCGCATGATCTGAAATGGGGCGCCGCCGGTTCGCTTTACAACCTGCCCGCAGACTCTCGGCTCAATCATCGCGTGGAAGTCGTTTCCGGTATTCTTGAAAGACCCTGCAGGCAACTGATGCAGGATTTTTTTCGCTCGTTACGTAACCAATCGCCCATTTGATGACGCGCGAGGGCCACCGCAGGTAATAGGCCATAATCCTCGTATTTTCGTTATTTTTGGTCGATTCTCAAATTTAACAAAGGAGTGTCAAAGTTGGCAAATGTCGTAATCGTCGGAACCCAATGGGGCGATGAGGGCAAAGGGAAGATTGTCGATCTTTTGGCCGCCGATGCTGAGGCGGTTGTCCGTTTTCAGGGTGGAAACAATGCCGGCCACACGATGGTGGTCGATGGCGAACAATTCATCAGCCACTTGGTGCCTTCCGGAATTCTCCAAGGCAAAACTTGCATCATCGGCAACGGACTGGTGGTTGACCCGGCCGTACTGATCGAGGAACTCGAATACCTGAAAGGTAAAGGCATTGATGTCGGACCTGATAAAATCAAGATCAGTGAACGCGCCCACATTATTATGCCCTATCATAAGGCCATCGATCTGGCCCGGGAAGAAATGAAGGGCGACAAAAAAATCGGAACCACTGGCAGGGGGATCGGTCCGGCATATGAGGATAAATCAACGCGATGCGGGGTACGGTTTGCCGACCTTCTCGAGCCGGAAACGTTTGAAGAGAGAGTCCGAACGCTGCTGGATGAGAAAAATTTCTATCTGAAAAACTACTTCTCAACAGCGACCATCGACCCAGAAAACGTTATCGCTGATTGCCGACAGTACTCGGATCGATTGGCGCCGCATGTGACCAACGTGTCCATCACGTTGAGCGCGGCCATGTCTAAAGGACAACATGTTCTTTTCGAAGGGGCCCAAGGCACCCACCTGGATATCGATCACGGCACATACCCTTTCGTGACCTCATCCAGTACGGTCGCTGGAAACGCCTGCTGTGGTGCCGGCGTTGGGCCCACTACAATTACCGATGTTATCGGCATTGTAAAGGCTTACACAACCCGCGTCGGTGCGGGTCCCTTCCCTTGTGAACTTCTCGATGAAATCGGCGTCTGCATTCAGGAAAAAGGCGTTGAATTCGGAGCCACTACCGGGCGCAAGCGCCGCTGTGGCTGGTTGGACACGGTGATCCTTCGCAATGCCGTGCGCCTCAATGGATTGACCGGTCTGGCCATAACCAAACTCGACGTTCTTGGCGGGCTTGAGGAACTCAGAATCTGCACGGGCTACGAATACAACGGTCAGTTGATGAATGATTTTCCCGTCAGTCTCAAGGTGTTAGCCGAGTGCGCGCCGGTTTACGAAACCCTGCCGGGTTGGGCGGAAGACATTTCCGGCATTCGTGTGTTCGATGATCTGCCTGGAAATACGAAGGCGTATCTTAAAAAAGTCGAACAACTCGCGAAAACGCCGGTCCAGATTATTTCGGTCGGCCCGGGAAGAGATGAAACCATGGTCCTCACGAACCCATTTGCCTGATATTGGGATTGACAAGCAAGCAAAAGTGCTTTAATTATTTGGCCCCTAGTCGGGAAGTGGCTCAGTCTGGTAGAGCACAGCGTTCGGGACGCTGGGGTCGGAGGTTCAAATCCTCTCTTCCCGACCAAATAAAAGTAACTCAGGCGAGCTTAACGGCTCGCCTTTTTCATTACTTTAGTCGCAGTATCGTCACCCGCCCTGCCCTATTATAGTGTTTGTCAAAAAACGTTTCGTTATTCGAACATTTTTTGAAAAACTCTTAGCGCACCCTTCCGATTTCGGAATTTATTGTTGAAAAGCGGTATAACCGCACTGCATCATCTGTACGATTTCGGTTTTTTGTCAAAATGAAGAACCGGCCGCCATTTCCAGGCGGCCGGTTCTTTTTTAGGTAAGCGTGCTTTGGAAACCCGTCTTAAAAGCGATAACGTATTGGCGGCAGGTACTGGCCGGCCAAGATAATGTTAAACCCATCTTTGATTAGGGGAAGCCCGAAACAAAGACTCACCGCAAATGATCAGTTGTTCGCAAATTGGGCTCTGCGATTTTGTGCCCAAGACGCTTCATTTTGCCCCCTAATGATGGGTCGCTCTTCGCCGTAACTAATCGTGTTCAGTCGTTCGGCGCTGATACCCAGATCGACAAGGTAATTTTTAACCGATTCGGCGCGTCGTTCGCCCAACACCATGTTGTAGGCATCCGTGCCGCGCTCATCGCAATGACCTTCAACAGTCACCTTTGCACCCGGATTAAAGAGCAAATATTGCGCTTGGCTGTTTAAAATCATTTGGGCTTGATCCGACAATACAGAGCTGTTGTATGCGAAATGGATATTTTCATCGATAAATTCTGTCCCAGCGGTTTCAGAGGGTGCTGTTTGGGTCTGAGGTTGATCGTCCCGTTCGCTGTCCCCGACGGATCTGTCCGATGCCTGTGATACTTCCGGCTGGGTCTTTTGCACCACATTTTTTTTAGCACACGAAACCGTGAAGAACGCAAAAGCGAAGATCATGGTCAACCCAATAACCAACCAATCGTTTTTTCTCATTTTTTTCCTCCTTTGGTTTGACGTTAACGAATCCGTCAATGTCATGTCGGCAATGGCCCTTAGGAAGCCGTTTCCAGCGGGGGTTCGCCGACGGCAGCTTGCTGGTCTCCTGCCGCAAACTCCGATTTCGTATCAAGGTGACGCCGATTGAAATTAGAGATGCTGTTCAGCGCCTTGACCGATGCCATCTCCAGGCTGTCAACGATATGCCCCGTGGTCGACGTCAGCTTGGCATGCAAGAGCAAAAGCGGAATCGCGGCCATCAGACCAAAGGCCGTGGTATTCATGGCCACCGAGATACTGGCCGACAGCAGATCGGCCTTTTCGGCCGGGTTCGCATTGGCCACCGCGGTAAAGGCCTGGATCAACCCCATGATGGTGCCCAGCAGTCCCAGCAGGGTGGCGATATTCGAAAGCAACGCCACATAGGGCGTGCGCTTTTCCAACTGGGGGATGATCTCCATCATGCTCTCTTCCATAGCGATTTCGATGTCTTCACGACGCCGGGCCGCACCCTGACGCGCCAGTCCCATCCCCAACATTCGGGCGATAGTTGATTTGTCCTTGGTAGCCATGGTCCGCACTTTGTCAAACTCGCCTTTCGCCAGCATCGGATAGAGAACGCTCCATATTTTGCTGTTCACGCTGCGAACACGGCTCAACTGAAACCAGCGCTCCACCGCAATGGCCATTCCAGTCACAAACACGAACAGGATGGGATACATGAACATCCCACCTTTCTGGAAAAATGCCAGCATTGAATAGATTCCCATTATTTTCCTCCTGAACCGGCAACGCCGGACAATGAATGCCGAACTTCGAGGTGCGAATTCGACAAACTTAATTTTTCGTACCCTGTCCTGATCCTGTCCACTGTTCTATACGGCAGGCAGGAAGTCGATCGGGTACAGGATAGTGATCTTCGGCACATCGTCTTTGGGGCCAAAGTTGAACCTTCTGATGCGTTCAACAATCAGAGCCACCAGTTCAGGCGAAGCCAGATCGGTCGACTCTACCGCGCACAGAGATACCGAACCATTCGTTTCGATGCTGATTCGCAGCAACATCTTCCCGCGCAGCGTCGGGTCCTTGCGCAATTCCCGGTTGTAAATCCGATAAAGCGTCGCCTTGTAACGATCGAAGATGATTTGAATTTCCTCGTCGGTTCGGCCGAGAGCCAACCCGTCGCTCAAGGGCCTTGATGATTCCGCCAGATCCGCAATCGAACTTTCGACCCGGCCAAAACCGGCACCATTGCCGCTGCCACCGCCTCTGCCGATACCCCCGCCACCAAGGCGATTGGCGTTGCCGCTTCCGACGTTGCGGCTAACCCCTGCATTGCCAATACCGCCGCTGGAGCCGCCTTTGGCCTGCATGGCGACCAGCGATCGTTGAGCCACGGCCTGACCCGCCACCCGAGGCGTTTCTTTGCTCAGGCGCGCTTCGGTTCCGAGTTTCGCAATCGGTGTTTCATCCATGAGATCAGCAAAAGCTTTCTTGAATGCCAAGACACCGACACGTTCCGCTTTTTTCCGTGCGGCTGCTTTTTTGCTACCGCCAGCGGCCACTTTCACAGGTTCAGGAGCCGGCGCCGCTTTTGGGGATTTCTTCGTTTTTTGTTTCTCTGGCTGAAGCTTTTGGGGTTCTTCCTGGACCGGTTTCGGCTCCGGCTTAGGTTGCGGCACCGGCTTGGGCGGTTCCTTCTTGACCAGCTTGGCCAGTCGTTCCGGAATCTCGACCACGGCGTCAGAACGTTCCATTATCGGCACCCTTACCAGGGGAATGATAGAACCAAAGACAAAACAGAAAAGCATTGCAACGAGCACTGCGCGGCGGAAGTGCCTTTCACTTTCGGCATCCTTGGTCCATGGCATGATCAACGCCCTGTAAGGAACGGCCGATATCTCTCGCTCTATGACGAACTCTTCTTTGCGCCGTTCTTCACGTTCGTGCGCATCATGGACCTCTTCATAAAGGTATTCCAGTTGCGCACATCGTTCATCCACCTCGGCCTGAAGAGATGTCTGTTTTTCAGTAATCCCGCTGATCTTCTCCTGGAAACGAGCAACACGATCTCGAGCCCGTTCCAGGTGTCCGGCGGTATCCTCTATTCCAGGGATCCCTTTCCAAAAAAGTTGCCCCGCCTTCAGCTCATTCAGCTTGTCAAAGGCCGTGCAGACGTCCTGCAAGGCATCGAATCGCTGTCTGGCAGCAGAGAACTTTTCGAGCTCTGCCTCTACAACACGCAGATCATCTTCGAGCGTCTCACGTTTTTTCCGAATTTGCTCGATCTGCGCGTTCAGTGGCGCCAATTCCTGTTCCAATAAGAATGTATTCACGGCATTCCCACTAACTTTGGTCGGGCTTCTGGGTGACGGCCAGAGAAATCCTGCCGTAGCCAGAACCCGTACAGGTTGACATTATTTTTTTAAGCGCTCTGAACGGAATCGTTTTATCCGCAAGGATAGTGACCTCCTTGCTTTCAACGACCGTTTGGGTGCTTATCCCGATAATGTTGCGTTCGAGCTGCTCGAGCCGCTCCGTTATTTCTGCAACCGTCTCCAACTCGACGCCTAATAGCTCGGGGGTACTGATCACAGCCTTGCCCTGAACAATGACCAATTCGGGGCTGACCGTGATCTCCACGGTTTCCCTTGGTTTGCTTTCGACGATGGATTCGGGCAGATGGATATCCTTGGGCGGTTCCTGAACGTCACTGCCGGATGAGTGAAAAAGCAGAAAGAAAACCAGAATAGTAAAGATATCCATCAGCGATGTCAGGAGCAGACCGGCGGCCTTGTTCCTGTTACGCCCCATCCGTCGCATACGTCGGCTACTTCTCATGGCGCATCTCCTATGGATATTTCGGGGAAAAGTATGAGTTTCTGAACCTCTTCACTGCCTTCCACCTGTAATTTCGCGCTTCGCACCGCATCCATGACCTGAATGAGGAAATCGTACTCTATGTCCGGTTCCATCAGGATTGTCGCGTCTTCCTTTTCCGGGTACTGGGTCTTCAGGCGCATGAGCATTTTAGAGAGCATTTCCATATCGTACAGATCGTCTTTTTTCGGAATGGCAGCCTCCACCGAAGACCCGTTGGCAATCTCAAATCCTGCCTGACGCACAATCACCTCGATAGCAAAATTCGGCGTGTTAGAAGCCGCTCCCCCAGCACTGGTCGGAACGCTCAGTTCCATGATCGCCACGCGTGAAAAGACAGCACTGATGAGCAGAAACGGTATGAGCACGACCATCAAGTTCATGAAGGAAGTGACATCCAGTTCAGGTGCTGCTCGCATTAGTCTTTTATTATGATGTCGTCTGGTCATGATCAATTTGCCTCGAATTGACGCTTGGCGAAATTGGAGATGCTGTTCAGCGCCTTGACCGATGCCATCTCCAGGCTGTCAACGATATGCCCTGTGGTAGACGTCAGCTTGGCATGCAAGAGTAAAAGCGGAATCGCGGACATCAGACCAAAGGCCGTGGTGTTCATGGCCACCGAGATACTGGCCGACAGCAGATCGGCCTTCTCGGCCGGGTTCGCATTGGCCACCGCGGTAAAGGCCTGGATCAACCCCATGATGGTGCCCAGCAGTCCCAGCAGGGTGGCGATGTTAGAAAGCAGCGCCACATAGGGCGTGCGCTTTTCCAACTGGGGGATGATCTCCATCATGCTCTCTTCCATAGCGATTTCGATGTCTTCACGACGCCGGACTGCACCCTGACGCGCCAGTCCCATACCCAACATTTGCGCCATGCTGGATTTATCCTTGTTGACCATTTTCCGGGCTTTTTCGAACTCTCCCTTGACCAGCACCGGTAGCAAGACATCCCATATTTTGCTGTTTGCGCTGCGAACACGGTTCAACTGGAACCAACGCTCCACTGAGATGGCGGCGCCAACGGCAAATACGAACAGAATGGGATACATGAACATCCCACCTTTCTGGAAAAATTCCACAATTGAATAGAATCCCATGACTTTCCTCCTATACAAAATAACGAAGTTACTCTGGCGCCATCCATTTGCTCCCCTCGCCGTCACGTAGAAAGTTCGAATGAGGGTCGGAGGCGCGGTTTCCCTATTTCTTCTGGATGGACGCTATTTCGCGGTGCTGATTTGAAAAAATTCAAGCTGCCGCATGAAAACATCCCGATCCACCGGCACATCGCCGTCGTTCAACAACATGTTCAAGCTGGTCTCCACCCCGATTTCCGAACTTTTCCATGGAACGATATATAGAGACTTCGGGGCTTCATCGTTGCCAACAATGGATATACCGGACAGCTCCTTGGCTTCTGATTCCTTGTCTTTGGCCACATCCTGAGCGAAGGCCATGACGGCCGGGAACAGGATAACGCACACCAACAGAGCTAATTTGCGATTCATCGTCCCTCCTTAGGTCCAAGCCTTGAGTAACCATCCTGGAGCAAGGACCCGGATACCTGGACCCGCCCCGATAAGGCATTGAGCCCTTGATATCTATTCGCGACCAAGCCGGGCGCGCAAATCTGTAATCCAAATTTCGACTTGTCGATCTTCAGGCATGGCCTGGCTATAAATCTGGTAATGTTCGATGGCACAACTCAGGTCATTCAAATACAGATCGCAGAGAATCCCCAAGTTTCTGTGCACCGGATAATAATCCGGAAAGCCCTCGAGGGCCTTCTCATACATCGCCCGAGCCTCGTCAAATCGTCCCCTTTTGCGAAACCACAAACCATACTCATTACAGGCCGCTGGGTGTCCGGGAACCATTTCTATCGCAGTTTTTAGATGCCCCTCGGCCTGTTCTGGTTTGCCAATATGCTGGTAGGCAATCGCAATGTTGATATAGGGCGCCGTGACGCCGGGAGACTGTTCGATGATCTTTGCCAGAATATCGATGGCCTTGCTGTAGTCCTGCTTATTCAGCAGAGCCACTGCACGCTCGAAGTCCCTGCGCGATGCCTCATCCATTTGAGGAACCTCCGATAAAAGAAACCCTTCCCGGCCATCTTCAAGCCGCGTCACAGAGGCTCCTTTAACTTCTGAGGGCTTCTGCTCAACAGCGGCCGGCGAAACCTTTCCACCGGTGGCACAACCGGTAAGAACCGGCAGCACCATTACCAGAAAAATTAATCCGGCGCAGATACGTGTAATTCGCCTGGGTATCTTTTTATTATGCATGCCGCTCATCACGGGGTCTCCCTTCTCGCAATCCATTCTCATCGCAACGCGGCGTCCATCCGGTCGCCCGCATCATCACTTTGGCGTACGGTCCGTTCTGCCGCGGTAGATCCGGGTTCTTGGATCTCTTCCGGCGTCGCAGGTTCATCACCTGAAGCGGTCTCGGGGACTTCGGTCTGTTCGGTGGCAGATGATTCATCTTCGTCAACATTGATACCGGGTTCGGACGCTGGCGTAGCTGCCACTGCTGGCTTGTCGATTTCATAAACGAAAGTTTCCAGTGATCGAATGATGCCGCAGGTTTCTTCCAGCTTGGCATAGCGGGCCGGCATTAATACGGCCAATTTCTTCAGACTCTTGTCGACCCACTCATTATAGACACCCCGGGAGATCAGCTCGAGATTGCTCTCGTGGACGGCGATGGCCTTCTCTTCGAACGGATAGGCCTGCTCTTCGATGGCCATTTCATATTCTTCCAGTTCCAAGGGGCTCAGTCCTTCAGGGCGCTCCGAGGTCATCAACGTTTTGCTAAAGTGGGCGTAGATCTCGGCCAGATAGAATGTCGAAGCAGCCGTGATCTCTCCGATTTCATAATCGATGAGTTTGTTGAATTCTTTCGTTATCGCCTTCATCAGATCGCGCTTCTTGCGCAGATTAACCTCGAAAGGTTTTACCAGCCTGACAGCCACGAACTGCTCATAATGCGATTCGGCCAGAACCAAGGCGGCCTTTGCGGCTATATAGCGCGTTCGGGGTGTCCGGGCGGCACCAGCAGATGCGTCGATTGCAACGATCGCCTCGAGCTCTTTCAGGTAGGATATCCGATCGTTCTGCGCCTTCAGAATCTCGGCGATTTTGTTGCGCGTCTCCAGGTTGAGCTCCACCGGTTGAGGGAAATAGCCGACATAACGCCGGTAGACCTCAAGCGTGCCGAGGCTATTGCCATCCTTTTCGTGCAATTCTGCCGCCACCAGAAGGGCTTCGCGCCTGATTTCGTCGTCATTGGATTCCGTTTCGATACGCTCGTATTCGCTGGCTGCCAGGGAGAGTTGGCCGTTTTCACGGTAGACATAGGCGATCTTCTTGGTCACCTCGGGCTGTAACTCGTGCCCGGGGAAAGTCGTTCGGAATCCGAGGAGCACGTTGGTCGCAGATTCCCAGTCCTCAAGCTGAATCAAGGCCGCGGCAGCATCGTATTCGGCGGTTGGCCGGATAGAAGAGGTTGGCGCCATCCGACCCACCCGCAGGAAATGGTCCGCCGCAACCCGATGATCCTCGGCGGCTTTGGCCAGTTCGCCCTGCTTGTAAATCGATGCCGCCAGGTTATCGACCAGGGCATCGCGTGTCTTGTCGCCTGTTGGCAGCAAAGCCAGAACTTCCAGATAAGCCGTCTCGGCTTCGCTGTATTGCTGAAGCTCATAGGACGAATGGGCGATGACCAGCCGGGCCGATCGGATGACATCAACATCGGTGTCTGGGAATACCTCGAGGAGTGTGTTCGCGGCAGCCAGTGCCTGCTCATATTCATCCATTCCGTATAGATCGTCCGCTGCCGCCCCGAGGACGATGGCGGCCTTTTCGTGTTTCGGAAAGGTATCGGCGAACTTGAGCGAACTGCGCACAACCTCCCGCTTGATCTGATCTTTGCCCTCCGGTGCTGCGGCACCCAAATCTTCCCGATAAGCGCAAACCGCCGCATAGCCGGCGTGGGAGGATTTGTCGTGGGATGGGTAGTCGTAGGCAGTCTTCTCGTATTCCACGGCCGCTGCGCTAAACGACTTGTTTTCGAGCAGCAGGTCCGCCAACTGGTAGTTGATGGTCGGCGATTCTGTATCCATGGGGAATGAGGTCAGATACTCTCGATACCAATGCAATGCCTCCTCGAAATTGGACGGTTTTTCTGCGGCCATTTTCGGGTTCTGATAGCTGGCATGGTAATGATTCGCCAGATCGGTCAGGTTGGTCTTTAAATGACCCAAAACGTCCGAACGCTCACTGGGTTCGTGATACGTCCAGTATTCGGCCTTCAACCCGTAGGTGGTGGCAAAAGCCTTTTTGGCGTCGAGGACCAAACTGGGGAAGCCACCAGCGGTATGAATTTCGATGACCCGCATATGGAAGTTCGGCGCCACCTTGTGGAACGGGTTGCGGCTCACGAAGGCGTTATATGTAGCGCTGGCGTCGGCATAACGACGCTTGTCGAAGTAAAATTCGGCCAGGTTGCTGTAGACGCTGTCCTCGTAACTGCGCGTGCCGTGACGGGAGAAGTATTCCACCACGGTATCGGATCCTCCGAGGTTGGAAAAACTCAGGCTGATAACACGGAAGGTGTCTTGCATCCGTTTGTGTTCAGCCTCGTCTTCGGTCTGCTCGAAATCGTATCCAACGGATACCTTGTGATCCAGCAGCGCAACAAATTTATGCAGGCCGTCTTCATAGAGCTCTTGCTTGTAGAACGTCCAACCCAGTTTATACAGGGCGAGCTCATAGAAGGACGAACCGATGCCGGTATCCACAACGCTTTTGTAGGCGTCTTCGGCATCCAGATAATGTTTGTAGGCAAAGAAGCGCTCAGCGCGCCGGAACTGAACTTCATCGATATAGCGGGAGCGAGGGAATTCGCGGACCATCCGGTCCATAACCGCCATGGCCTCCTGAGGTTGCCCCAATTCCTCGTAAGCGCGGGACATTTGGTACAGAACTTGGTCGTTGCGTTCATAAAGGGGGTAGTCATCGAGCAGTTTTGCGTAAAGCGCAATGGCCTCGCGGGCGCTTGCCCTTTCAAGATCATCCACCTTTTCGGCATGTCCAACCGCCATCGCTGGCGCAGCAGGTACGTGTTGCGGCCGGGTCGCGCGTCTTTCAAAATCCGTCTCGGACTCCAGAGACGGCATCGGCGCCGGAACGGATTCTCCCTTTTTTGAAGAGATCTGGTAACGGGCAGGCGAGTGAGTAAAGAGCGTCTTTTCGTTTTCCGGAACGGGCAGCACCGCTGTTGACTCCTGATCCGCTGGTTCGGCATCCTCGGTGAGCGTACCGTATTCCTTCTCGATCTTCAGATCGGCCAAGCGACGAATGGCTTCGGGTGTTAAGTCCGACTGCGGCGTTTCTTCCAAGAAGCGTTGATAGCCAAGCATGGCTTTGTCCAAACCGCCTTCGATCTTCTCTTCCTTGATCTCAATCCGCACATGACGCAAACCGGCAATCGTGTTCTTGTCGCCGATCGATTGACAAGCCGATAAAATAAGCGGTAGCGCCAACAGTGAAAGTCGGATCCAGTTCATCGTTCCACCCTCTCCTGGGCCTGGGCTCTGGTGGCACGGTCGTAGCTGTCGGCCATGGCAAAGCGTGCCTTGATTTGGAACTCGGCGAGACGATCACGACGCTTGCTGAGTTCATTTACGGCCATGAGTTCCAGCATATGGCCCTGACGTGCCATCAGTTGCCCTACCTTTTCATGCGCCTCCCGGATCAGAATTCGCTGGCGGCGTATCGTATCGCCGTAACCCTGGTAGCTTTGCGTAGCGGCCTGGCGGGTGCGTACGAATGCGGTATACTGTTTTTTCAGCAGCTCGATCTCGCTATTCAGGTCCTGCAGATGCTTGTGCGCTTCAGTGAATCGTCGGTCGTAGTCCGTGTAAATGTTCCACTTCAGAATCCCGCGCAAACGGTCGATACGGGCGGCGATCGCAGTGGACATGACCGCTCCACCGGCCGTCAGGTTGCTTTCCAGACGATTAATATTCTCACTGATGATCCGCTCCTTGGAAGTCGCCAAATAGTCGGGGTTCGGAACCACCAACATGACTTTCAAGCGTTTTTCGATCCGGTCCCGCTGCTCCAAGCGCAGGCGCATTTGCGAGTCAAGCAGTCGAAATTCCCGGTCGATGGCAGGCAGCAGCGGATGGTAATAGGCTCGGCGCCGTTCAATAATTTCTTCGAAAGCATCCAGATCCCCCTCCCAGGCTTGCAACTTTTGGCGCAATTGCTCCAGATCGAGGTAGTTTTTAAGGGATTCCTGGAAATCGTGGGAAGCCATCAATTCGAGAAGGTAATAAGTCTCGGGGGTTTGCGGCAGCCGGCGCAGCTTTATGACCCAGTTGGCATCCTGCTTCAGTTCTTCCCGCACCAGGGCTTTTAAAAAGTGTCCCTCGCGGATACTCTTGATGGATTCGCCGAGTTTGTCGATCTCGGTCCCGAATCTCTCCAGCGCACTGCCGTAAAGCACCGCCGCTTTACTGTGCACGTTCAGTTTGCCGTATGCATAGGGAACGGCGAGCATGGCTTCCTGCACCGCAGCGTCTGTGACCTCTCTATCAACCAGGATGCTCCAGGGAACCAGCGCCCTGTCGAATCGTTCCTCAAAGGCATCGGTCCAACCCGCCCCCAACAGGGCCCGGTTGGAGAAGGGACCGGCCAAACGCACCCGGTCGAGGACCTGCTTGGCGCTTTCAAAATGGTGTTCCTCCAGCAGTTTGGTGCCGAAGACCAGGTTCGATTTGTCCTTTATCGCCATCGTGGCGGGGTCTTTGCTGCTGATTTGACCCGCACGGTCGAGACACTGGCGCCCCTCCTGCACTTTGCCGTCCTTCATCAGTGCAATACCAAGGTTATACGTACTGAATCCTTCAAGGCTTTTGACCCCCTGGAGCCGTTGCAAAATTTCTGCGGCCTCGACAAAACGGCCATTGGCCATGAGGATATGAGCGCGCAGGAAAGCCAAGTCGTACCGAATCCTTTCAGGAACGTCGCCGCGGATACGTTCCACGGCATGCAGGGCATTGACCGGTTGATCTTTCTGGAAATAAATCCGGGCCAAACGGTAGATGGCCTCGTTGCGCACCGGCTCCTCAACGTTGCCCTCGATAACCCGCTTGATAGCTCGCCCCGCACGATGGTGCATCCGGTAGGCCAGTTCAAAATCACCCACGGCAAACTCGGCCTGGTTGATATGGTAGTAAAGGGTGTCGCGCTGAGGTTCATCGAGCCCGTGGTGCTGCGCCAACTCGATGTCGAGCCTGGCAATCGAATCGAACCAATCCCCCTGATAGGCACAGTACAAGGCCTCTCCAAAATAGAGATCCTTCAGCTCTTCAGGGGCGGAACGATCGGCCGCTACCGAAGAGGCAATGAAGAACATCAAACTTGTCAGTATAACGATCCGCCTGGACATGAACGCGTTACTCCTTAAGCGCAATGCTATTGGTTGCCAGGGATAGTTCCACGATTTTGGGGCCCACATCCTTTTTGACCATGAAGCGATCCGTTTTTTGGATATCGGCGCCTCCCGCGGATTTTCCGGTGATGATCACTTGCAGATCATGAGCACCGGTTCGGATATTGCCGGTGTAGATGCGCTGCACCCCGCCTTTCTGCAGAGCTTCAAGTTCCTTGAAAGTGTATATGTGATGCGCGACCGGCTTGCCGCTCAACTGGATCTCGACCGAGTCGAGCCGGAAAGTGGTGTCGTTCGCCAGGGATACGAAAACGGCGACCTGCGTGTTGGACGGATACAGCAACTTCTCTTCAAGCTGATGCAGTTCCGCGGCAATGCGCAGAACATCACTTTTGATTTCCTGGACCTGTTCATCAAGGCCTTTGATTTGTTCCCTGGAGACTTCCTGGCCATAGGCCGCAAGGCTCAACCCAAACATTGAAATCCCCAAAAAAATTGCTTTAAGCCAGCAGCGCATGTTGGCCTCCTCACCTTGGTTCGTCATTAAATGTCATCCGCGTTTGAGCGCGGTTTTCACTAACTGGAGTAAAACATCCGAATTCAGTTTCTACATCTTCCCGATCACATTGATGAACAGCCCCTGGTGTCGGTAATCCAGTTGGGTCAGGTCATCCGAAAAATCACTGAAATTATAGCCGACCCCCACC